>Ga0307986_10002422_pt1 | contig 13426 bp, 10 predicted proteins | sample EllFjometageno82_FD_203170 | JGI IMG/M metagenome (GOLD analysis project Ga0307986, IMG submission 203170) | Marine microbial communities from Ellis Fjord, Antarctic Ocean - #82 | ecosystem: Environmental > Aquatic > Marine > Unclassified | place: Southern Ocean | collected 2014-10-09
CAGAGTCCCCTCCTGTCAATCGCGATAAGGCTGTCTCAGTCATCAATGCAAGACTTGGCATGCCGGCATACTCAGGATTATCTTCACAATCCATGGGCTCAGGATATGTAACTGAACCAAGTGTCCAGTGCAATCTGTTCAACAGGCTGGGTATGGGTTTTTCCGCCACTCGGCCATCTTCGCCACGCCACTTAACGGGCATAGTGCCGGGTGAAAACAGTCCGAGCAGTCTACCTGAGCCGTTGTTATTTAACTCTGTCGCTCGTGTCACCACCTGATATTCTGCCTTTTCTGCCAGTTGCAGGACGGTTTGGTCTGAACCTTCTGCCACTTGAACAAAGTGCTGCATACCACCTCCAAGGGCTACATGAATATCAGAATCAACTAACTGCTCTGAAATAGAACCGAGGCCACCATTACTTTTAAGGTCTGGAGAGCAATCAGCAATAGTTTTATAGTAGGTTTCTGCTTGCACCATCATCTTAGGGTTCTCACAGTCGCGTGTGTTGACATGCGCGTAAAAGGCGGACGGTGTAGCATCGGTAATACTGGCCGTACTAACTATCCCCGATTTGATTCCCTGCTGCTGGGCTAATTCGACTATATTGGCTAAGTCTTTATCATCACTGGCGCTCGTGCCTACTCGCCCAATACTAGTGGCAACACCACTAGCTATAGAAGTGGCACTGTTTGCTGAATCAGCGACATAAATAGGTCTATCTGAACTTACATCATCGACCGTCAATACCTGAGCAGTGCTTCTCAACGGCAGTTGATCAAGCGTAAGCTTGCCGCGACTACCCACAAGGTAATTGCGAGCTATAGTGATTTGATGATCATCCATGCCATCACCGATGATCAGGATCACATTACCTGCCAGACTCGGTACAGAAATCGAACATAGCGCCGTAAATAGAGCAGCCAAAAAGGTTAATTTAAAACGCTCGCCAGAAGGATACTTCATAAGATTTAGTCCAATTAAAAATGATATCTGAATGTAACTTTTACCCATTATGCTCGTAATTTTCAACGAGCATTGCATTAAGTCAGGCATTTCAACCTATACTGTAATTATACTAGTATTTTAGCTTTTATCCTTTTCTTAAAGCCATAATTTTATGATTACCCCAGCCTTACAAAGTTTTATTAGTCGTCATCGGTTGCCCGAATCGTATCTCTCGATGGCTGAGAAATGGTTTTCTCCGATTCTATCTGAGTTTGGGGAGCATTATGGACGCGAACAAAGCATTCAAATTATAGGGATTAATGGCTGTCAGGGGTCAGGCAAGTCAACGCTAGCCGATTACCTTTGCACCCAAGTGAAACTACAATATGGCGCAGCCACAGTGTCATTGTCGTTAGATGATTTTTATCTAACCAAGGCAGAACGAACTACACTTGCACATGACGTGCATCCGCTACTAGCCGTCCGCGGGGTGCCCGGCACTCATGATATTGCACTGGCCATCGATACGGTAAATAGCCTTAAAGCCGGTAAAAGAACCCTACTGACTCGGTTTGATAAAAGCACTGACGATAGAACTAAAGTTGAAGACTCTGTAATCATGAATGGTCCCATTGGTCTTATAGTCCTTGAAGGCTGGTGCTTTGGTGCCACACCAGAGTCACAAGAAAAACTAGCGACACCGGTTAACGAACTTGAGAAAAAGTCTGATGCCAACAGCATATGGCGGCGCTACGTTAATGATGCGTTGGCAGGAGATTATCAATCTTTATTTAACATGGCCGATCGCCGCGTGATGCTTAGAGCGCCCTCCTTTGATAGCGTTTTTCAGTGGCGGCTAGAGCAAGAACAAAAACTAGCAGAGCGTTTAAGGCTCAACATTAAAGATCCGTTGCCTTCAGATATAATGGATGAGAATAACGTTCGACACTTTGTTGATTACTTTCAGCGTATCACTGAGCATTGTTTAACTGCCATGCCAGGGGGAATGGATCATTTATACCAATTGAATGAGAACCGAGCCATCACCCGCTACGATCAATTAAATTCAAACGACTAACCGATGACCTTAGACTACCACCGCATTTTGATTGAACTCACTGACCACTCGCAATAGCTGTCGACACGTCACCTGACCAACCAGCTTGCCATGATCTAGTACCGGACGACGACGATGGCCTTTTTTCACCATATCATCAGCAATGTCGACTAAGTCAGCGTGTAAATCGCAGTAATCAACCTCTTTGGTCATATAATCACCGACCTTTCCAACATCACCGTGCTCATTGTACGTGACCGCCAGAATGGCACGCAGACAGTCTATTTCAGATAACAAGCCCACGAGGTCATCATGCTCATCGACCACGCATATCCCAGATATCCTATTGTCGATGATCATATGAATCGCGTCAAAAAGATCAGCCTCTGCTAGGATCGTTATAGGTCCCTGAACCATGTAGTCGCTAAGGTCAACCGAATGTAACATAAACACCTCCGCACTTTGATTAACGGTTTTTAAAAGCAGGTTTTATAGGCCCCCTGCATAGGCAATAAAAGGTTGTGGCCAAGAGCCAAGCACTAAGATAGAAGCCAGTAAGACTAGCGCAAGTAGCTTTTCTAGACGATTTGCGCTTTCGCCGGTGCTTTCGGTAGACTTACTCATGGCGTAAATAACTCTCAAATAGTAATAGATAGCAACGGCACTACCCACCACTAAGGCTGCCAGTAATCCCCAAAGGCCAGATTGAATGCCAAGGGTAATTACAAAGAACTTGGCCATAAATCCAGCGGTTAAGGGTATACCTGCCAGTGACAACATAGCCACAGTTAGGGCAGATGCCTCTAGTGGCCGATGCCAGAACAGCCCCTCAAAGGCACTAATATCTTGCTTGGCAGTGTCTTCTCCAGCTACCGTAGAGACTACAGTAAAAGCCGCTAAGGTCGTGACCATGTAGGCTGTCAGGTAAAAGGTAATGCTTTGGCTGACTAGCCCTGCATCCACGTAAGTCAGGGCTATTAACACCACCAACAGATAACCAAAATGGGCGATCGAAGAATAAGCTAGCAAGCGTTTGATATTTTCTTGACGCAAGGCCAGCCAATTACCAACCAGCATAGACGCAATAGCCAAAACCACTAATGCTGTATTTAAACCGCTGTATTGATCTAGGCCCCCATCTATATAAAACCGACTCAATGCTACAAATACCGCGCCCTTAGAAACTGTGGCAAGAAATCCAGTCACCGGGGTAGGTGCGCCCTGATAAACGTCCGGCGTCCACATATGGAAAGGTGCGACAGATAGCTTAAAGCCAATGCCCGCTAGCACCATGGCACTGCCCGCCATAATCAGCATGGGGTTTTCAATGTAAGCTAAAGCACCTTTAGCACCAATACCTGCATAACTTAATTCGCCGGTGGCTGCATAAATAAGCGCAAAACCATACAGTAACATTGCTGACGCACAGGCAGACAAAACCAGATATTTAATAGCGGCTTCAAGGGGCAACTGGCCACGCTCCGGAAACGCAATCATGGCGTAAAGAGCGACGCCCATCAGCTCCATACCCAGCAATAACGAAACCATGTGGCTGGACTGAATGAGCACCACCGCACCTAATACCGATAACACTAAGAGCAAGTAATACTCTTCTTTTCGTTCCCCCTCAGGAGAAAATGTGTCTCTCGAAAGCACCAGAGTCACTAATGACGCAATCATAATAAGGCTCGTGAAAAACAAACTCCAATGATCCACTTGCAACAAAATCGTGACCGACTGAGTAAAGTCTCTCGCGTAATAAGCACCGCATAGCGTGAGCACAAAGCCAACGGCAGTAATTACCCAAGCCAGCGACTGATCCCTTTTAATTGACGCTTGAATCATCAATACAATAGCAGTCAAAGAGAGTATTAAAATAGGCGCCAAGGCGGAGAACATAGTCGCGTTCATTGCATTGCCTCCGCGCTAGCAAGCGCCGGGGTAGCTGTGAGCTCAAGCAAACTTTGCAATACCGGTTGTGCTGCATCTAATACTGGCTGCGGATAAATACCCAATAGGATTAGTGCGATCATCATTACTCCCATGGTCAGCATCTCGCGAGGCCCGAAATCAGCCAGACCATAGTCAGCCCACTTTTTATTAACTTCGCCTTGAAATGAACGCTGCATAAGAAGCAGTGAATAGGCCGCGCCGGTAATTAAGCCGGTAGCAGCAATCACTGTAATCCAAACATTGACTTGGAAAAGCCCCAGCAACACCAGGAATTCGGCAACAAAATTACCTAAACCTGGAAGGCCCAGCGATGCAACGACAAAAAACATTGCCACTGCGCCCATACGCGGCATCTGTTGCCACAGGCCACTCATCTCTCGCATGTCTCTTGTGTGCAATCGCTCTTGTAGCGATCCTGCGATCATAAACAGAGCTGCGGTGCTAAACCCATGCGCTACCATTTGCATCACTGCACCTTGCAGCGCCAGTTCATTCCATGCATAAATCCCCAAGAGTACAAAGCCCATATGGCTGACGCTGCTATAGGCTATTAGGCGTTTAAAATCGGTTTGGCCGAAGGCCAGCACAGCACCATAGACCACCCCAGCCGCTCCTAACCACATAGCAGAGTATGAAAAATTTAACGCCGCTTCTGGGAAGAGAGGCACTGCAAAACGAATGAGTCCGTAGGCACCTGTCTTAAGAAGAATACCGGCCAGAATTACACTACCCGCAGTCGGTGCTTGAGTGTGCGCGTCGGGTAACCAAGTATGGAAAGGAAATCCCGGCAATTTGACCACAAAAGCAATGAAGAAACCTAGCATAATCCAGTGCGCTGTTTGCTCGGCCATTTCTGTGTTCAGTAAATCAAAGTAACTAAAGGTCCAGGTCCCTGTGGCGCCATGATTAACCGCTACTAGCGCCAATATCGACACTAACATCAACAAGCCACTGGCTTGGGTAAAGATAAAGAATTTCATGGCCGCATAGCCACGATTCTCATGACCCCAGATTGCAATCATGAAGTACATGGGGATTAGCATTACCTCCCAAAACAAGAAGAACAGCATTAGATCTAGAGACATGAATACCCCTAGCACGCCTGCCAGTGACCACAATAAGTTAGCCTCAAAGAAGCCTTTGCGCACCACAATGTCCGTCCATGACGCGCTTATTGCAATGGCACCAAGAACCAGTGTTAGCAATACCATTAATAAACTAATGCCGTCTAATGCCAATTCAATACTAATACCGAACGCTGGAATCCAGTCAGCCTTAAAGTGCATTAACCACGACGAAGGATCGTTGGCCACAGGCGCCTGCAATTGCGTAATGTCAGGCATGCCAGACAAACAAACAAGTAGGTACAATAAGTCAACTAGGACCACACCCATGGCCACTTTCCGAGGCATAGTGTCACTAATGCGCTCAGACAATATAGCCAATAAGCCGCCAACTAAGAGTATCACTATCAGGTTAATCATCACCATTATAGAGAGCCCCCTGAAAGATTAGCGGCGAGAGTAATCACCAGGATCAGCCCTGCTACCATGCTGGCTAAATACCAGCGCATGCGCCCCGATTGAGCGACACTCAGCCAGTGGTTAAATGTTTGATTTAGGGCGACGATTAAGCCGTATATCGCATCCACAGGTTCTCCTTTAAGCATATTAGCCAATCCATAATAAGGCTTTACAAAAAGGTGGTCATAGAGCCAGTCGATACCCCAACCGCTGAGCCAAAACTGACCGAGGCTCTTACCTAAGGCTGAGTTGGCAAGTCCATCAATTTTCAACCGACCGCTGTAGAATATGAAATATGCTAATAGCACGCCAACAATAGGCACAGATATGGAAACATATTCAACCCAATGGGCCGGATGACTGCCATCGCTAGCAGGGAAAACCTCAGTCACCGGGATCATGAACCAACCGCCAACCATGGCTAAGAAACACAACACCGAAAGCGGAACTGCCATGCGCCATCCAGTGTCTTTATCCGGCTCGGTGTTGGCCTTACCAAAAAACACCACAAAGACTAATCTAAAGCTGTAAATTGCGGTCAGCAAGGCCCCTAGGAGCCCGGCCACCCATAATGCTGGCCCTATATCGGGAAGTTGGTAAGCCTGCAGTAAAATCTGATCTTTACTGAAGAATCCCGAGGTCATCGGTAGCGCCGCTAATGCCGCTGAGCCGATCATAAAACTCCAAAAGGTGACAGGCATTCGAGTCCTCAGGCCGCCCATTTTGAAAATATTATGTTCGTGATGCAGGCAGTGAATAATGGCACCTGACCCCAAGAATAATAGCGCTTTAAAAAACGCATGGGTCATTAGGTGGAAAATACCTGCACTCCATGCGCCCACACCCAACGCAAGAAACATATAGCCGATCTGACTAATGGTCGAGTAGGCCAAGATACGTTTAATGTCGGTCTGCATTAGCGCTGTAAAAGCCGCCATCAGCGAGGTGGTTATGCCAATAACAGCAACAACGGTCATGGCCGTGGGTGCTAATAAGAACAACCCATGAGTACGCGCTATTAGGTAAACCCCAGCGGTGACCATCGTCGCCGCATGAATCAATGCGCTAACGGGCGTTGGACCTGCCATCGCATCTGGCAACCAAGTATGTAACGGCAGTTGAGCTGATTTGCCGACAGCCCCACAGACTAATAGCAGGCAAGCTATTAGAGGGATAGTATCGCCCACCTGCCAAGTTTGATTAGCCTCACCCACCATGGTCTGAATATCTAAGGTTCCCAACTGGGTGAACAACAGCAGCAAACCCAATGCCATAGCAGTATCACCGATACGGGTAACAATAAAGGCTTTACGTGCGGCATGGCCGTTAGCGTTGTGCTGATACCAGAAACCCACTAACAGGTAACTACAGACCCCTACACCTTCCCAGCCCAGATAAAGTAATAAAAGGTTGTCGGCCATCACTAGTATCAACATGGCGGCAACAAACATATTCAAGTAGGCGAAGTATCGGGCATAACTTGGATCTTTCTCCATAAATTCGGTAGAGAAAAGATGAATCAAAAAGCCAACGCCAGTGATCACCGACATCATCACTAGAGTCAGTCCATCAAAATAGAACGAAATGCCGGGAGCAAAGCCTGCTACTTCCATCCAGGTCCACAGTGATAGCTGTATAACCTGTTGATTTTGCATAAATTCAACGGCCAGCAGCAACGTCAGCAAAGCTGCTATACCCACCGATGCGACCCCTAGTATCCCAATTTGAGACGCTTTAAGACGACTGCCAAACAGCATTAATGTCACTGAACTAAGCAAGGGTATCAGTGGTATTAACCAAATAGTCTCACTCATATTTAACCCTGCATCCGGTTGGCGTGATCCATATCCAATGTTTTAAAACGCTTCTGAACTTGAAGGACCAAGCCCAAGCCCACGGCTACCTCAGCTGCAGCCACAGTGAGGATAAGCATAAATACTACCTGTCCGTCAGGCTGCCCCCAATGAGCCCCGGCGGCGACAAACGCCAAGGCCGCTGCATTAAGCATGACCTCCAGTGACATCAATATGAAAATAATATTACGTCTGATCATTAGGCCGAGCATGCCAATGGCAAACAGGAGAGATGAGACCAGAAGAATATGGTTAAGAGGTATATTCAGGCCATCCATTATTGACCACCCTGTTTTTCTAAGTTGTCTCGCTCAAGATAACGTCGACCAAGATGGAAAGAACCTACGAGCCCTGCCAGCAATAACATTGAGGCAATCTCTACCGCCAACACATAGGGGCCAAATAAAGCCAAACCCACTTCTTTTGCCGAGACCGCAGTGACAGACACTGGACCATTGGTTTGACTAATGACCATCACCAGCTCAATGAGTAAAACTGCGGATAAAACCGCCGGCCCTGCCCATATTGAAGGCTGCAACCATTGTCGTTCCTGCTTATCACCCTTTTCACCTAAATTGAGCATCATGATTACAAAAACAAATAGCACCATGATTGCTCCAGCATAAATAACGATCTCTAGGGCGGCGGCAAATGGCGCGCCAATCAAGAAAAAGATAACGGCAACAGCCAGCAGCGAAACAATTAGATAAATTAGGGCGTGAATAGCATTAGCTCTGGTCATCGCCATCACTGTCGCCACCAATGCAACCGTTGCCGCTATGTAAAAAAATACAATTTCAAGCATGGGCGGCCCTCTGGTCTGTTGTTGTATAAAGTAGACTCATGGCAATAAACTCTTAGTGTCAATTGGCCTAGCTTCGTTGAGAGCCTCGCCTTTGTCTTTAGTCGCTGTTTTCATGCCCGACACCCGATAAAAATTGTAGTCTGGGTATTTACCCACGCCATCAATCAGTAAATGTTCTTTTTCATAGACCATGTTTTGCCGATCGTATTCACACATTTCAAAGTCAGGCGTCAATTGGATAGCATAGGTCGGGCAGGCCTCTTCACACATACCGCACATAATGCATCGTGAAAAATTAATGCGGAAAAACTCTGGGTACCAGGTGCCATCTTCGCGCGTATCTTTCTGTAGTGCTATACAGTCAACAGGGCAAACAGCAGCACATAGATTACAAGCCACGCAACGCTCTTCGCCATCAGGGTCGCGAGTCAACACAATGCGCCCTCGATAACGTGGCGCCAGATACGGCATTTCCTCAGGATACTGAACAGTTTCAGCTTTGGTAAAGGTGTGCTTGAGCACTTCCCACATGGTTCGCAGTTCACTTAACATCAGGCGACTCCCTCCATCCATAACAGCACGGCACCCGTGACCAGAATATTAACCAGAGTGATGGGTAACATTACTTTCCAGCCAAGTGACATTAATTGGTCGTAACGCGGACGAGGTATCGCTGCGCGCAATAAGACAAAGAAACAAATAACCACAAATACTTTGGAACTAAACCAGAAGAATGGCGGCAACCAATCTCCGATCAGCATAGGGCCATGCCAACCGCCAAAGAATAACGTCACAATCATGCAAGAAATGAGCATTAGCCCGAGATATTCCCCGAGCATAAACATCGCAAACTTCATGCCGCCGTATTCAGTGTGGAAGCCTGCTGTGAGTTCGTGCTCTGCTTCGGGTAGATCAAAAGGTAAACGATGGCTCTCGGCAATACCGGCAATAATAAACACGATTAAACCGAGTATCTGAGAAAAACAGAACCAAACATCGGTCTGAGCTTCAACGATGTCCACCAAACTAAAACTGCCAGACATCATGACCACGCCAATTAATGAAAGGCCCATAAAGACTTCGTAACTAACCATTTGCGCCGCCGACCGCAAGCCACCCAAAAGTGCATATTTATTGTTAGAGGCCAGACCTCCTAGCAGCACGCTGTAAACCGCTAGAGACGTCATGCCGAGAAAGAATAACAAACCAATATTGACGTCGATAATCATCATGCCGGGGGCAAAGGGCACCACGGCAAAACCCATCATCATAGCGACGACAATAGCGGTGGGAGCAAAGATAAACACTAATCGATCAGCAAAGGGGGGAACCCAGTCATCTTTAAATAATAGTTTAATCATGTCAGCGGCCACCTGGCCAATACCGAACGGTCCAAGTCGATTAGGCCCGTAGCGATCTTGCCAAACACCCAGCAAGCGCCTCTCGAACCACGTCAAGATAGCCGCACCTGCAACGCCTCCTATTAAGATAGTGAGGGCGAGAATTACCGGCATCAACTCAGACATTACTCGCACCTCCATCACTAATAACCTGTTCAAACGCTGCCTTGTCTGAGGCAATCATCTCAGGTCCAGAGTGCTGCCAAGATTTGTCCGCCTCCAAGGTAACCAAACTGCCTGCCGTTAGCCCTTGCGTTTCTAGGTAGCCTACACTGTAGCCAATACAGTTTTTCGCCACCCTAGACAAAATCCTGACCTCGAGGGAACATTCAATCTCTCCCTGTTTAACCAACAAACCATCGCCCTCGGTGACGGCCAGTTTTTCAGCCACCTTTTGACCAATGGCGATAAATCCTCGACCGGCCAGTTCAGCAATTTCATCTGTATGAGCAGACAATTCATCACTTCCGTGAATCTGTTGCATGGGGACTAAATGCCACTGATGAGCCTTCAAGGTCACTTTATCGATCTGCCGAGAAATATCAGCTCCCTGTAAAGACGAACTAATCAGGCGCACTCCTGAAGGGCCGCCCTTAAGAGGGCCATCCACTTCAGACTGAAACTTTTGCAGAGACTGGTTAGAATTCCACCCTGGCGACCAAACAAAGGGCATTAATGATGAGGGTTGATCTCGATTCAAACCTTCCATGCTATAGGACAATGGGCTTTCGTGATCTTTGGGCTGCTGAGGTTCATGTACTGAAACACCCGAATTCATCGCTGTACGACCACTGTATCGATGCGTTTGACGCGGTATCTTCGAACCACGATCTCTGAAACTGTTGAGTGGCGCAACATCCACCAGTCCAGCAAACAGCGGATTGCTCACGGCACAGGCAGCAACTATCTGGTCAAAATTCTGTAAGTTAGATAACTTTTTGTGCCCAGTAACGCTGGCCAAACGCAACAACCACTGCCAGCTAGGTAATCTCTCAGCAGCTGGTGAATGTACTGGGTAGAACCGCTGAGCTCGTCCCTCACTGCTAACCAAGGTGCCTTGAGACTCGGCATAGGATGCCGCAGCCATGACCAAGTCAGATTGATCAAGCGTACTATTCTCAACCATATCCAAGGTAATCACTTTAGTGCCGCTGGCCAATAACTGATCGATTTGCGACTTATCGCCACGGCGATACACATCATTTTCTAATATAATTAATGCATCTAGCTTGGATGCTCTCTTAGCTAAGCCACTCAAACTACTGCCAGAACCATCGGCCACCATCAGCGCCAGCCCTAGGCTGTTGCACTCAGGTACGCAAAAACTCAACATGCTTGTCGCCTTATCCAGAGCGTCGGCCACTGCAACAGCACTGTTAATCACTCCCTGATGAGCCATGCTCGAACCACTGACAATTAACGGGTTTTTCGCCGCTTTTAACATCTGCGCTGTGGCATCTGCTTGGGCGTTATCTGTCGATTCACCTGCCAGAGCTGCCGCGACAGCATAACCAAAGGCGGCTATATCATCCGGAGCTAAAGAAACGCAGGTGCTGGCAACATCATCAAGACGAGTATCCATGGCTGACACGATGGTCATTGGCGAACGTTGGTCTTGCGCAAGATTGCGAACCGCGGCATCTTGCCACGATGGAAGTCCCATCTGCTCTGCTAATTCAAAGGCCTTGTTACGCACCGACTGACGCAACGCAAGCGCAACGCGCGGAGCAGTATTAGTGACATCTTCGCCAAGAATGAGCACCGCGTCGGCAGACTCGATCTGTTTAATCGATGGGTTAATTGCCTTGGTAGCCTGCAAAATATTGGCAATACTACCCATCAAATCAGCTTCTTGATCTGAAAACCCTGCTGCAAAGTTCTTTGCACCAACCAACTCTCGCAACAGGTAATTCGCCTCAATCGAGGCTCTGGGCGAGCCAATAGCCGCGACCTTCTTGCCGACCATCCAGCCAGCTGCTGTATCCAATGCTTGCTGTTGGTGAACAGCAAAGAAGCTACCATCGGGATTCTTAATGCCCGCATAATCAAGACGTAGATCACTATTTAGATAGCCGCTACCAAAGCGACCTCGATCACAGATAAAGTAACCATTAACCTCATTGTTATAGCGGTTATGGACACGCTTAACTTTGCCGTAACGCTCACCTGGGGCAATATTGCAGCCCACCGCACAACCCTGACATATAGAGGGTGCAGACTGTAAGTCCCACTTACGGCTATATTGCTTTAAGAACGGCTTATCCGTGAAAACACCTGTGGGGCATACCTCAACCAAATTACCAGAAAACTCACTCTCTAAAACCCCTTCCTCATGACGACCGAAATAAAGGTGGTCATGGGAAGCCTGTGCCCCCAGATCTTTACCCCCCGCATAATCTCGGTAGTAGCGCTCGCATCGATAACAGGCTATACAACGATTCATCTCATGATGAATCAGAGGGCCCAAATATTGGTTGCGATAAGTGTTCTTTTTGCCGGTATATCGCCGGTCACGATGTCCGACCATCACCGTCATGTCTTGCAGATGACATTCTCCACCTTCCGCACAGACAGGACAGTCATGGGGATGATTAAGCATAAGACTTTCAACCACCGCCTCACGAAACTCCGTGGCTTTCTCTGCCTTAAGTGAGAAGCGTGCCCCTTCGCTCACTGGGGTCATGCAGCCCATGACAATGCGGCCGCTGGTATCTTCCTCATTCTGATATTGAATCACTGCACATTGACGGCAAGAACCGATAGAGCCCATGGCCGGATGCCAACAAAAGTACGGCAGGTCCAGGCCAGCATTAAGGCAGGCTTCGAGTATATTTTCCCCTTGGACCACCTCAATTTCCTGACCATCAACATAGATCATTGGCATCGTTTAGGCTCCCTTTCCTGAGTGGTAAGGGCAACAGCCACCACTAATGTGTCGTTCAAAATCCTCACGGAAATATTTAAGTGCACTTTGCAGTGGCTCCATAGCGCCCGGCGCTAGGGCACAATGAGTGTTGCCTATGGCGCCTATATAATTAATTTGGTATTCAAGCGTATCCAGATCTTCAACTTTGCCACGACCCTGTTCTATGTCTTCTAACACCTGCCTTGTCCAAGGCAGGCCGTCACGACAAGGAGTGCAAAATCCACAAGATTCATGGGCAAAAAAACGAATCAGATTTAACACCATGCCCACCGGGCAAGTCTGATCATCGAGAATAATCATGGTGCCGGTACCCATACGGCTGCCCGCTTTACCAATCACGTTATAGTCCATGGCTAAATCAAGATGATCCTTCGTTAAAAAGTCAGTTGAACCGCCTCCAGGCAAGAAACCTTTAAGCTGCAAACCGTCTTGCATGCCCCCGGCATGGTTTTCAAGAATTTCACGGATGGGCGTGCCCATTGGTAGCTCCCAACAACCAGGATTTTTAACTCGCCCGCTAACGCCAAACAGTTTAGTCCCGGCGTCCTCGCCCACCCCAAGGCTCTTAAACCATTCGGCACCACGATCAATAATATGCGGAATGTTACATAGGGTTTCGACATTGTTGACAATCGTCGGACGCCCCCATAGACCACTCACCTGGGGGAATGGTGGCTTGGCTCTAGGATTTGCTCGCTTACCTTCAAGAGCATTAATGAGGGCTGTTTCTTCACCACAAATATAACGGCCAGCACTGGGATGCACGTACATCTCAAGCTTGTAACCGCTACCAAGAATATTTTCGCCAAGATAACCTTTGGCATAACATTCTTCCAACGCCTTGCGCAGACGTTCGATGGCAACGATGTATTCACCACGGATAAAGATATAAGAAATATCAGCGCCAATGCAATAAGCCGATAAAATCATCCCTTCGATGAGTTGGTGTGGGTCATACTCCAT
>Ga0307986_10002423_pt1 | contig 13422 bp, 24 predicted proteins | sample EllFjometageno82_FD_203170 | JGI IMG/M metagenome (GOLD analysis project Ga0307986, IMG submission 203170) | Marine microbial communities from Ellis Fjord, Antarctic Ocean - #82 | ecosystem: Environmental > Aquatic > Marine > Unclassified | place: Southern Ocean | collected 2014-10-09
TAACTTCATAATTAATTACTTTCATTGTTTACCTCTTCTTCTATTATGCGTAAATGTAAATTGTTAACACTAGACAGAACAACCCGAATATGATCTTCTAATAGCAATAATTCACTCTCATATCTGTGAAGGTAGTCGCTTTCCGTGTTGTTCTTACGTTCCTCGTTCAACGAAAGCATAGCATCTTGCAATAATTCGGGGCCGACCTCGTTTAGTACAGCCAACAGTCCTTTGGTTTTATTATTCATTTTATTACTCAATAAAATTAGTTAATATCATAACCCATCATAGAAGTAGCCTGATCACAAAGATCATCTATGGCTACTTCTAATGCTGGAATGCTATTCCATACACTAGGGTTGTTTGGTGGGCGAACACCATTTAAATCCTTATAAAGGTTTGAATAGTGTTCTTGTAAGTCGTGTAATTCATTCATAATCTATATCCGTTAATCATTTAATAATAGCTATTATACCATAGTATGGACAATATGTATATAGTTAAATCTTCAACAAAATCAATGGCATACTGTAACCCATTGATTTATAACAAGATTTACTCGACTTCCATACCTATAACAAAATGGGCGTCATCTCTGGCATGAACCCAACGTTCACATCCAGTTTCTATGGATTTCAGCGAAACCCAAGGACCTGACTTAGTGTCAAATAACACATTCATCTTTGTCTGTACTAACTCCCAAGTATCACCATGTTCCTTGATACGGGATTTGCCCTTTTTACTATTTGCTGTAACTTTAAAAATCATTATTAGTTAATCCTTTATAATATATCTATTATACCATGGTTTGCTATAGAATGTAAAGGGTTAAATCTTATTTAAAATCAATAAGTTACGAGAATTCGTCTAAAGCCGTTGATTTGTAAGGGTTTATAAATCCCACGGGAGCTGAAAGAAAACCCTTTATAAATCAAAGGGTTGCGGTTTTATGTATTAGAATCAACAGGTTGAGAAGCATTCTTAGCTTGTTCCTGAAGTTTGCGGTCTAAAGGGGATAACATGGATTTTGGCCAATTTCTGGCTATAGCTAATTTGTCCTCCTTAGAACGTCGGCTAGAGCCTTTTCCATTTTGAACAGTGGTTTTACTCATCAATCTTTTCTAAGCGTCTCATAAGGCGCTCAGATCTCTTGGTTACTTGAACATACCAATTTGAATCAGTGCCCTCAATAGCTGCGCCTTTCCAGTCACTATTATTTGCACATACGATCATCTTCTTGAACTTACTTAATCGAGTCAGTCCCATATTGAACATCATGTTCGCAAATACTTGTTTCGCTTCTTCAGGGTAAAAGTCCCAATACTTAAAGCATCTTCGGCAATCTGTCAATACCCACTCAATATCAATGTCAAACATTTCTTCAACACGACGTGGGCTAACGCTTGTACCTACAGGCAAACCATACTCAAAGTCATCTTTAGTAATCAGATGCCCAATACCAAATGTTGCTAAACCAAGGTGGTCAAGATATATTTTATAAACAACGCCTTCATCACGCATAAGTTGTGTTCTAAGTTTATCAACATCAAACCTATAGGTAAACCCAAATATTTCTTTAATCTTTTTAAACATTATGCTTCAATAATTTTGTTAAGTAATTCTTTAAAGTCTTCAATCTTGCCAACTCGCCCAGGCCAATATATATAGTCCTTGTCGGGATTTTGAGCTAGGTTATTCAACAGAGGTGTAACCGCTTTAAGAAGGTTATTCGCTTTCTCTAAACCATTTTCTGATACATCTTCTGCTGCTTCCTGAGCCTTTACTACGTCCGCCTCGGCCTGTCTGAGTTGTTCTTGAGCATCCTGTACACTCTTTAGTTCATCTTCATCTTTGATACAGAATCCGAAGTCAAACTCGAAATCTATATTATCTAAATCACTCATTACTTTCTCCCTACCACTTATGCACAATGTTCGCTATAATGAACAATGCGCAAGTTAAATTTATTAATACAATAACTGACCGTGTAATCGCTACAGCATCAGCTTCTCGGTCTGTGCTACCAACTTTATCGCCGAGTGCCTTTGCCCATACTCTCCATATCCTATACATATCAACAATTCTTACAAGGGAACGGTGCACCGTTAACACGTGGCAAATCTAGGAAGTCAGTAAGCTTATCCCAGTTACTATCCCCATCGCTCCAATCAATAGTAAGCAAATTCTCAGAAGGGATACTTTCTCTAATAAGTGTTTCATACTGAGCTTTATTAGGGATTCCTGTCCCCCCTTCTATATATTTATACTTAGTCAGACTCTTAAGCCACGCTTTATGCGAGCGTGTTGTCATTATAAACTTCTTATTTGTTAGGTTATAGTTACCGTCTAAACTAACTAAGTTTTCAGACTTTAAGAAACCATAAAACCCACTGTCCATTATAAACTGAGGAATATCATTATCTATTTTAAATGTTAGGTCGTCATCACCATATATATGCTCAGTCGTTGTCTTAATCTTAGTTACGATACAAGAGTTAGACCCATGATAGCCTAGCTCTCGGAGAGCAGCTGCCAAACTTGTACCACCTGTTCTAGGAAGACCTACACCATATACGTTAATCATTGTCTTTACCCATTAATAGAATCGTAATGTTTCTTGGCATTAATCAAACCACCAATCCAATCATCGCGATGTTCTACAAACACTTGAACGCCTTCATCACCAGCAATCAATGTTACTAACTGTGTTATTGGTTTTCCTGTTAACTCTTCAAACATTACTGCATACCCAGCTTCTTGCATGAAATAGTTTTCGCAAAAAGATTTCTTTTTAAAGCGCTTACTTGTTTTATAATCGAGGATACAAGGTTTGCCATCCCACTCACCAACTAAATCAACACGTCCAGCAATACCTAAATGGTTAGAGTATAAAGGTGCTTCTTGTTGATATACTTTAGTTAAGTGTTTATCAAGAGTAGGCTTTGCATCTAAGAATGTGGCTTGAATGTGCAAAGGATATTCATTAACAACGCCTTCTTCGTTATTGACATAGCGTTCAAATAACTCATGAACTGCAGTACCTCTTGTAGCTGCTCTATTCATAACACGGTTAGCTTCCTTTTCGCCTACACGCTTCCGCCAAGCATCTAAGCCTGGCTTTGGTAGTGAACCTAATACGGTTGTTATTGAAGGATACTTACCCTTCGGCGTTACATATAATCTTTTACCATTACCTTGTTCTGTAATAAGGTCATCATGTGGCAATGCTACAGGTTCGTGCTTAAACATATTACTTTACTCTTAATTATAGAAATGTGAAAAATGCTTTTTAACTATGTTTCTGTTTTCTGTGGCTTTCTTTGACTTGTCTGATCCCCACTTATCGTTCATAGGGCTATGAGGGTTTGCATCAGCGATGCGTTGAAATACTTCTTTAGCGCCGTTATCAATCTTAGTGTGTATTTCGCCGACGCCGCTAACTGTTTTAGGCGATGAAAGAATAACACCTTTCAACTGAGGGTTTGCAATAAGGTATGCATCGCGAGCTGATATGCTCATTATCTCTTCGCTGACTTCGTCTGTTTCAATATTTCTAAAATTATAAATTGGCATCACTTACCCTCTTCAGTTAGCATAAGGGCGTCAGTATCGTCATCATCCATAGGAGCTTCAACAACATATTTGCGCATGTCACTACCCATGTTTTCTAATTCTCTATACATACTTGCGCTAACTACTACTTTTAAATTATTATCGCTCATCACCGTTCCTATTTAAAATAATTAATATATCTTTGATGGAGTCTCTGCTTGTGTTAACAAAAGCAAAGGGCAGGATAGCATGAATAAGAACTGTGACGAATGTTCCAATCAAGCCAATCAATACGAGAACATTCATAAACATATGATAAAAATATGTCTCGCCAACTTCTGTAGTATGCTCTGTGAATAATTTTTTAATTTTCTTAGTCATTAGGAAATAACTCTGGAAATGCTTCTTTAGCAAGGTCTAAACAAATGCTGTTATAAAGCTTGTTAAGTGTCCCATCAACCATAGCGATTAACACAGCGGCTTCATCTGGATGAAGTTCATCTAGCATATCAGACCAAGCGCGTTCTCTTCGCATAGTTTCTTGTAAAGGTTTACCATTAGCCCATGAGTTTCTTGTATGGTCTTTAACATACATAGGTAGAATATTCTGATAATCCTCAATAGTTTTCTTAGCTAAAGGGTTAGGCGTATAGTCAGAGGGTGCACCTGATGGCAAGTCCCATACAACTCTGTCGTCAAAGGCGCCTTTAAGGACGATTTGCGCTGCTAATGTTTTTCCTTCAACTAATGTTTGAAGCCGCAATTCCTTTGAACGTTTACGCTTAACATCTAAAAATAGATTAGGGATAATGCCCTTAACCTTCGCTTTAGTTTTTCCTTTAGCCATTATAAAAATCCTCTGTACATTCTACTAAGTTTCTTAAACGTTTCTTAATGAGATAGTTTAACACCTTCATTTTATTAGCAGGCTTATGACCATCATACGTTTCGATTATAGAATTATATATATCTGTTGGAATTGACTCTAAATCAATAAGGAGTTTATTACGTTGAAAGTTTCTGTATTGGTCTTCAGTCATAACACTTTTAAGGTTATCAACATTATCAAACCAAAGATTAATCTCTTTCTTCATGATAGGCGTTTGGCGCGAGCCATCAATAGTGAATAGGTCATCACTAGATTTAATGTTAGGAATACCATCGCCTTTATCACCACGGCAAATATGCTCGAGTTGATACTTACGAGGGTTTTTCTCAACAACCAATTTCTTTTGCATAGGCGCGAACTGCGCTACGTTGTCAAACTTCTGTAACTGTTTAAAGTCACCGTCAGTTGATATAATCATAACTGGTTCATACTTACCAAAGTCTTGAGTACGACATGCAAGTGCACCGATGATATCATCACCTTCACACTCATCTACTTTAACTACTTTCCAAGGGAAGTTTTCTCGAATGTCCTGGAGCAAGTCATCCATAAGTTCGAAGATATCAGTCCAATTCTGACCGTTCTGTTCAGCAACAACTTCGCGCTTCTTGCGGTCAAGTTTGCGCTGATGCTTATAGTACTCAAACTCTTTATAACGCCACACGTTACGTGAGTCAGCACATATAACCATCTGACCGTAATCTTTACGATACTTTTTGTTGTACATGCGAATTGAGTTAAGAATCTGATGCCTAATTATATCTAGGTCAGAAAGGTTTTGTGCGGCCACATTTGATATTGCTATCTGGCTATAATCTAAAAGTATAATGTTCCTTACTCCTCTGGTTCAAAATCTATATCTAAATCGTCTATGGAAAACGATGTTGTTGTTGTTGTGCTAAAGTCATAATTAAACTCATCCTCAACAATAGCTATGTAATCTTCTAACTTAGCATCAAGGATGTCTAGTTCGTCGGAAAAGAGATGATCCATCTCAAATCTTTTATACATTGTTGCAACTAATAGGTTAAGTATGACTCGAAGATCTTTATAAGATGAGTCATCTTTATTGGCTAAATCAATATCAACGCCAAAGTCTTCTCTTAAATTAGCAGCTGCACCCTGTAACGCAGCAACCATATAATGAGAAATTTCTATAGCATCATCAGTTTTGATTTCTGTTTCGTATTGCCGTTCCTCATGCACATCCATAAGCCTTTGCCATGTCGGGAACTGTATGATATTATCTTTCATAATTTGCATATAACCTTTATTGTTTGGTATATACCATTATACCATACTTTTAAGGAAATGTATATAGTTTAGAGCAATTATTTTTCTTGTAAGTTCTTGAGTGACCTTGAACTTATTCGACAACCAATGATACCATTATAGAAATCATCGCTCAATAATACTTTACGTTCAACTTGCTCTACTAACTCCATATAACTCAACTCACCTCGGGTTTTACATAGGTGTAAAATCTCACGAGTATATTCATCTTTGTTAGCAGTTTCCACTTCTTCCATCAGATGTTTATTACTACCCCAATACTTTTCCCAGTCGGATTCGTATAGGACCCTTTTTCTACGTTTACGTTTCTTTGTTACTGGTAAGGTTTTCTTAAAGAAAAAGAGCTTTTTCCCAACGTACTTGCGATTGCTGACATTGTTAGTAATGATATAAACAAAGCCCATCCAGTCGTCAGAAGTAAAATCTTCAGGAGTAACAAACTTTTCGCCTTTATATAACCAATCACTCACCATTCTTCCTGTTCATCAGACCCGCAGAAAGGACAGTAATTAGCAGCCTTTTCTTCGTCAGTCATAAGCACATACTCTGCTCCGCAAGTAGGGCATGTGTAATCTAGTTCTAGCATTTCAATCTCCTTTAAATAGTGGGCCTTTTAAATATTTCATTAGTATATCGCCATGGCATGCTTTAGGTTTACAATGGCAACCTAACACTTTGCCTTCTAGCTCGTCTAAGTCATTCATAAGCGAGGAATGACTAATCAAATACTCTTCATACATCTGTATAACTTGTTCTCTTGTCTGGCCATCGCTTATCTTATATGGGTTCCCCCATTTAGAACTCCGTCCAATATATACGTCGTACTTATCTCTTGATATATTAACTACTTTCATATCTATATATAACTTTACAACTCGCAACTTCCTGCATGACAGGCCAATGTTTGACTGCCTTCAGTTTCATCACTCACTTCTACTACTTCATCAAGTGCATCTGCAATATCAGGCATCTCTGCGGTCATTCTCTCAAACGTTTCTTTATCAATCTTTTCGTATGGGGCTTGAGGATAGATATGATCGTCACTAGGAAAGAACGATACACCATTCATAATATCCCAGTTAGCATATACCCATGCTCCAACATGCATCCACTCATCTTCTTTAACATAAATACTAACTGAAGGTTTGTGTTCGCAGTATTGCGTTGCGTAAACTTTCCAATGTTCGAGTTGTTGTATTGCTGTAATATCATCAACAGTGATAGAAGATTCAGGGCTCTTAATAGGGAAAGAGAAGATAACTTCATTAGAGTTTTGTGCTGAGTATTCGTAAGGCACACCTGTTTCAATTAGTTTCGCAGCAAGTGGATCGTTCGCATCATTACGTACGCGACGAATATAATATGGTGCATAGCGAGGGTGAATACCACTAGCACTATTCACAAGCTGTGATACCGTACCAGACGGCTTAACACAAGTAATCGCTGCTGCTTGTTCAATACCAAGGATGGTTGCGTATTTCTTATTAACTTTAACTGATGTCTCTTTAGCACGATTCAAGAATGTCGCATCGGTCATACACGTTTTAGCTGTCATCTTGTTATCCATAATACCAGTTAAAGATACACCAAGCAATGCTTCTTCAGCAGTGTTCTTTTTCCAAGCAGAAGATAAATATCTGAAGTCTGTCAGGGTTGCTTGCAGTGTGCCAAGAATAGTTGCTAATCCAATCTTGCGTTGAATATCTTTCTCTGTATCTTCAGCACGAACGACAACCTCGGTAAGGTTACAGAACTGTTTAGAACGCAATACGATTTCAGAGCACGGGTTAGTACCAAAGTCGTAACTTGAATCACGACGTTCTGGTGCCATACGTTGTGATGCTTTACGTGAGAAGATACCACGTTCGCCAGCTTTACTTTTGTATAGAGACATCCACTCTTGCATAAAGATACCCATATCAGGCAGCTCAGTATAACAAACCGAGTTGTTAGCAAGTGCACGTTGTGGCTCAGCGAAGTACCACTCACCACTTTTAGCATCGCGCATACGTTCATCAGAAAGGTTGCTCAAACTAATTAAAGCACTACGACGAACACCACCACATACAACCACTTCAGCTATTTTACAAACAATGTCGTGTACTTCAAGTGAGTTTAGTTTACGACCTTTTGCACGAATAAATTGCAGCTCAACAAACTTAAACAACTGATCTAATGGTTCTGGACCTGAGCTTCGACCACCGAATGTTTTAAGTGGTGCGCCAGCAGGGCGTAAACGCGTGAGGTCCCACTTAGGAATCTGGCCGTTATAGAGAAGGGTAATTAATTCACGAAGGCTCTTAGCCCAACCAATCTTTGAATCAGGAACTATGATAGTTGTTTCAGTAGGGTGGAAGTCTTCAGCAATTTCTGGAAGGTTAGCAATGAACTGACGCTCAACAGAAAAACCAACACCTGTGCCACACATAAGAATATAAAGGATTTCATCAAAGCAACGTTGATTATCAATAGCAACAAATGAACAGTTATAACCAGCAACGTTATCACGGTCGAGTGCTGTGCCTGCTGTCATAAATGCGCGCATTGACGGCATTACTTCAAAGTCATGAATAGCTGTGTGTAGTTTTTTCCAAGGTATATTTGCTTCTGGATGTTTGTTCTGAAAGAATGTAATATAACGTGTTACAGTTTCTTCCCAAGTCTCGCGCCGTTGTTCTTCTGGTAAATATCGCGCATAGCGAGATTTGAAAATGTATTTACTGTAATTATCCATAATAAAATTCCTTTGGTTGATTGTTATAATATATATACTATTATACCACACTTCAGGTTCGATGTATATAGTTTCTGTAAAGAAAGAAAAGGCCGACGCAATACAATGACTACGCCGGCCTTTAAAGTTTAAATGTTTATTATGGTTTCTTTAGTTTACCTAACCCAAAGACTGCACCAGTAATAAGATATAAAATACCTATGTACCACTCTGGCATTGCTGTTAAGTTTGTTACAAACTCACTTGACTTCTCAGGGCTAAACCACATAACAACTATAGGACTAAACCAAATAACTACTAAAAACTCATCGGTCCATGAACGTCCCATATTATCAACGCGCGCTTTAACATCAGCAGCTGTTGCTTTACCTTTCGCTCCGAACAGACTTAACACCTGTCCTAATAATGCTGTTCCTGCTTGTACTAACATATTACTGTACCTCCTTTATACCTTTAAACTTTTTAGGATCGGCTTGAGTAAGGAAGTCGCTCCAAGCCTCTTCAATGTTCGACTCGCTTGTGCTCCATGGCCAGGTCTTCTTTATAAGCTTGCCCGTTTTATCTTCTTCCCAGTCAACATCACCCTTTTCAATATAATTATATTGGCGCTCAGCCATGCGAAATAGTCCAGTGCTTTTATATTCACCATAAGCATCATAGAACTTTCCTTTATACTTAAAGAAAGCATGCATAGGTGTTTCAGCACTTTTGTCACTGCTATCATCAGCACGGTTATACATTACATACGGTGTTGCTTTAAGATACTTTTTAGCTGCGAGTGCAAATTCACTACACCCGCCATGAGCGTATACATTAGCAAAGTGCGCTTGGCTTGGCCCAGCGCTTTCTTCTATCTTTTTGTCTTTCGCACGCTTAACAACCTTATCAAATAACTTTGAAGTTTTCTTTTTCTTCTTCTTTCGGTTTCTATCATGAACTGCATCAGCAGGCATTGATACTCCACCACTTGCTACACTGTTTGTTGGGGCATCTTCTTTCATTATACAATATCCTCAGCAATCACATACAGTTTTTGATGTGTTGCTTTATGTGTAACTTCGTATATGTCATTCCCTAAGAATTCTTCTATTGGGTGTGTATGAGTTTCAACAAATACCTCATCGCCTTCGTGTGCAATAACTTCAGCCGTTAGTGGTGAAGCAACAGCACCTGTTAGTTTGTATGTTCCTCTATCAAGAACGCCTTCTTTAATAAACCATGGAGCATCTGTATCGTATAAGAAAAAGTCTTCGTCTAACCCATCGCATAATGCATCATACAAAACGTTATCATCTAAATCACTATCTTCTTTAATCAAATATAAAGCAGAGACGAATGAAGTAAATTTAGTGTTACCAACTAAGCGTTTGATGTTATAAACTAACCTATGGAATATTGTATATGATTCTTTCTGTTCTTTAGTTTTAATCTTAACTGACTTATCGCGTTTACCGTTCTTGTCAATAACCCCTGCTTTATACGCAGAAGTTTTTTCCCAAGGTGTAATCAACAGCTTAAGAAACCTAAAGGCATAAGCTGTATCTGCAACACTCAATAATGATTCATCTAATCTTTTCATTTGTTTATTCATTTAAATCTTCTTAGTTGTTGAAGCAATCTTTGCTAATGGGAATATGCCAACGCGGGCATCTTTAATAGTAACACCTGCAGCTTTAGCGGGAGACCTACGACCTTGATACCTAGCCACATAAACTGCAGAGAACGAACCTTTAAGTTTGTCGCCGTTGCTGCCAGAGTGTGTAGACGTTATTCTATATGGCCCTTCACCAGACCCTTTAAGATCCATATTTCCTAAATGAAACTCATCAATGTTACTGATACTTGGAGGTCCTGGGTAAGCTGGCCCGTAGATAGCTTCAAAAATAAGTGAGTCATCTTTAACAGGTCGATAGAATGATTGCTTTTTAGATAATGTGCCGCCAGTTTCTGCGTGTACAGCATCCATAAATGATTTTAGGTCTGAGTTATTATTATACTTTTTATCTGATACACCACCGTATTGCTGATAGTCTTTAGCTGACTTACCAGCCTTATGCGATATATATGCTTGAGGCTCACCCAAAGCATTAATTAAAGTCATGTCGGATTTTGGTGCACGACCTTTATAAGTCCCTTTTGTCGAAACCATCTGTGCGACATCTACAACCCGATTGTTTATCATTATCATTACTTGCCCAAGGCTTTCTTTAACTAAGATTGAGTTTAGTTTATCGTTGAAGTCTGCCATAGCTGCGTCTTCAGCTTTAGTGCCTGAACCCTGGCCTTTGCCACCAAACTCTGGAGTCTTAAGAAATGATCCTGGAATTGTCAGAGGACCTTTGTCTGTTATAACTTCAAGTTTAGTACGCGTAAGTGGGAACTTGTTTTCATCGGCAGTAAAGAAATTAGTTATTGCATCTATTTCACTCTGCGCAATTATAATGTCTGTATACTTTACTCCTTGGAATGGAGAACCATCTTTAACCTTTTTAATGAATGCTAAACCTCGGTTTTCGTCTTTGCGGAAATCGGTAATCTTTAATGGATTATATGGTGATTTAGCTTCATATATAAATGTTTTAAAAGATATCATTTACTTACCTATTTTAATGTATGCACTTGAATCTTCTGATTTAGAACCAGCATAGTTTACAACCTTTGTTACCCAACGGTTTTGCTTAACCATGCTTTGTTTATTTACTGTATGCAAGATAGTTAATAAACCAAGTTTAGCAGAGATCCAAGGAGCGTCTTTCTTAGCCAAGCCTTTCTTAAAATCATTTTCAGATGTATTGTTATCAAACATTTGGAACATAGCAAACATCTTCTTAATTTCTGTCTTGTCCCCTTTAGCGATTGCTTTAGCAGGTTTAACAATAGATGCTTTAAACTTAGGGTTAAGACGAGTTTTAAATACTTGATTAGCTGCATCAATCATTACTGACCAACCTGCGCTTCCACCTCGAGCGTTCTTACCTTTCAACTCAGCCTTCACAGCACCGTATGCTGAACCATCTCGTAGTTCAAGTGAACCTTCATCAAATACAACAGACCCACCCTTGTTTGAGAAAAAGCTTCCTCTACCCGATTTAACTTGTAAATCCATAACTTTGTGATCATCAGTATCAGGAGGTGATTCTACATTATGTTCAGACACTGCGGGACTTTCTTTCTTAACAAGTTTAAGAGAGATCCCAACGAGATTGCGAGCCGTATATAATTCAAGGATAGCAAGATTAAGACTTGCAACAGCATCAACAGGTAACGCTTTCTTAAGGTTTAAATCTTTCTTCTTAGCCCAAATATCACCTGGGTTCCATTTGTCATCTTTGAGAACAGGGAACCCATTATTTTTAAATGCTTCTTTCTTAGCCTGATAGATATAATTCATTTCTTTATCACCACGATGGAACGTCATACTTTTGTTGACGATTTTGTTAGTGATAAGATATATAGCAGTGTAATAACTAGACTTTTTCCATTTCTCACTTTCGTTCGCTTTAAGCACTTCGTCAATAGTTGCATCAACATAGATACGTTTAAACGCTCCAGTTATAACTTCGTCAGTATAGTATTCCATATCATGAATACCATGGTCGAGCATTGCTTGTAACATAGCGCACTGATGTGATTCTGTTTCTTTTGTATTCTGGGTGCCACCACCTGCACCGCCCCCACCACCAAACACATCAGTCTTGCCGAGGTCAGATGTTGAACGAGCGAAGCCTGTATCGTCTAAGAAACCAATCGCTGCTTTGCGATCAGAATCATCATCACGCCATCGTTCAATCTGGCTAATAAGTTCGGGCGTATTAGGAATTTTAATTTTCTTACCAGTGAACAACTCAATAGGATCACCGTTCTTAATCAATCGTATAAGAATATCAGCACGAGATTCACCAGTCTTAGTGTTGCCTTTGCTTAACTCAGATGGAGTCAACCTAACTGTTTTTTCTTCTAAGTATTTTGGATCAAAAGATTTAAACGACTTCATAATTAATTCCTAATAATTTATATTCTATCTATTATAACACAGTTAAGTATAAATGTATATAGTTATTTATACATATGGAGTTATCCGAACTTGTAATTTGTCAACACCTTTAATCAAGCGGTGATATGTATACTTAGGCACAATAAACTTTAGCCCTTCAGTCAAAAGAAACGGCAAGCAATCTTCCATTTGGAGTTGCCAACCGTTTCCTGTAACTACTAATATTTTTCTATCTTCTTTATCTTTATGCCAAACGTATTCTTCTTGGCTAGCAGTAATATCAAACGTTCTTATATCACCATTGTCTGTATATGGCTCTACCAAAAGTATCGACCTCCCCCTTTTAAACCAAGCTCCTTTGCGTAATGTGGCAGCCTGCACGACCAATACCCTGCAGTCATTTTATCCGTTTTCATCTCACAGTTATGGCGTGATGCAAAGTTTTTCGCAGCAGCCTTATCATTAATCTTTGCAGTTAAGCCACCCTTCTCATCACCAAAACGAATCTTAACTACGTTTCCTGATTCTGGGTTTTTAACATACACTAAATACTTCTTGCCTTCGCTTGCGCGACGGGGCGACTCGAGCTCGACTTCTCTACCCTGATACTCACCCTTCGCTTCTTCAATCTCAATCATTGGTTGTTCTAAAGGAACGGTTGTACCTTCATACAAACCAAAGTGTTCGACAACATATGACTTAAAGGAATCCATTACAATGCGTAGCTCGCAGCTAACGTATTTTTCTTAATCATGTCGCTAATGAATTTACCAAGTGTACGTGGTTCGACGTCGCGATACATACGAGCAACCTTTCCTGCGATAGCACCATGTGTCGGCATAGCATCTTTATCAACTAAATCTTTATAAGTTAGTACTGCAGCTTTATATGATTTAGGATTTTTTAGTTTAGCTATTGTATCGCTTAGGCCTGGGAACATAGCATCAAACGCGCTAGCTT
>Ga0307986_10002425_pt1 | contig 13406 bp, 14 predicted proteins | sample EllFjometageno82_FD_203170 | JGI IMG/M metagenome (GOLD analysis project Ga0307986, IMG submission 203170) | Marine microbial communities from Ellis Fjord, Antarctic Ocean - #82 | ecosystem: Environmental > Aquatic > Marine > Unclassified | place: Southern Ocean | collected 2014-10-09
CACGTTCCATCCATCCCATAACTTCTTGAGATGACATTCCGTATGAAGGACCAGTTCCAAAAAGTGAAGCTGCAGCATTTTTACCATACCAATATGCAGTCACCCAGTGACCCATATCTACTACACCTGAACTTACTGCTTGTCCAATTTCTGAAGTTTTTACGATTGCTCCAACTGGCTGAAGATCAATTTTAAGTGTTCCTCCAGACATGTCGCTAACCATATTACAATAGTCTTGTGCCATTTCAAAAAAGATGTTGGCGCCTGAAGGCCAAGCTGCTTGCATCTTCAATGTTACGGGTGCTGCATTAGCGATACTAGGCATTGCTACAGCTGTTGCTGCTGCTGCGCCCGTCACTGCTGCTGCTTTAAAGAACTTCCGTCTTGAAGGTGTTGTAGCCTTCAATGATTTTTTATCTTTAATCATTATTTCTCCTCTATTAGTTAATTAACTAAATTGATTAAATTATAAAACAAGATCAGTGTCTATAGTGAAAGTGACCCATGTTGATATAATTACAATCTGTAGTAGTATTATTTTTTATACTTGTACTTTATTATACAGTATTTTTTTATGTTAATGTTTTTTTTAACTTAAGGGAATCCCTAAAAAATTTTTGAACCAAATGTATTGGGATCAACAACAAGTTTGATCTTAATTATTTATATTTATTTTGAAAAATATTATAAGTAGAAATTAAATCTATCTGCCAATTTATAAATTCAATAATTAGTTCCTCTGATGGTCTAATATTTCTAATTTTTGAATCTCTTGATTCTTGATTGCGTGGTGCTAATTTCTCAAAAAAACCTCTGCTTATTCCTTCATCAATAATTTGAGCAATTGTTTTATAAGAATATTCAGGTAATTGACTAGATATACTTTCTTTATAAATTTCTTTTCCTATTTCATTTGCTTCAAATATTATTAAAAAAATCTTCATTCTCTTTGACGTTGAAAAACACCACTTCATTGGGTATTCTCCATCTTGATATTTAAAGAGAGGTTTCAAATCTTGATACATCTCTTTATATCTAGAACAAAAATTATCTATTGATATTTTAAATGGTAATTTCTTTATATTTAATCTTGAATTAATTCTCTTTTCTCTTTCATAATCTTTCAAGCTTACTGTAAATTCTCTTTTAGATTCTACAATCATATATTCCATTTAATTGAAATAATTTTTCATTAAATTTATTTAATATAAGTTTCATAAATATATTATACTAGAGTTTGTTGCTTAAAATATAGAGTAAAATACTCTGTGAAATCGCCAATTTATGTCGATATTAGTATAAATTAATTCACTTTATTGTTGCAATTTCCTGTTTTAAAAAACTCATCAATATTATCTATCGCTAAATTGGCCATTGCAGTTCTTGTATGTTTAGTGGAGCTTCCAAGGTGTGGTAAAATAAAAGCACTTTTTATTTTTAAGTAACCAGGATTTAAATTTGGCTCACCCTTATAAACATCAAGTCCTACTGCATAAATCTTTCTTCTATTTAATGCATCAATTAAAGCTTCATCTTCAACAATGTCTCCCCTAGCCACATTTGTAATTACAGCACCTGTTGGAAAATATTCTAAGGTTTCTTTATTAATTAAATTTTCAGTTTCTTTCGTTGCAGGACAACAGATAGATAACACATCTGAAACTCCAAAGAGACTTTTTAAGCTATCATGATAAATGGCACCTTGTTCTTTTCCTTCATTAAGTTTTGATCTATTATGATAATGAATAATCATTCCTAAAGCTTTAGCAATTTTAGCAATCTTTTGTCCTATTCTTCCCATTCCTAAAATTCCAAGTCTTGTCCCTGTTAATTGTTTTCCTATAAGGAAATCAGCAGACCATTTCCAACTACTCTCTTTTGCGCTTTGAATTCCTTCTGAGACTCTTCTGCAAGCACCTAATATTAATAAAATTCCAATTTCTGCAGTAGCATCTGATAAAACCTCTGGCGTGTTTGTTACAACAATTCCTCTTTTTTTAGCAGCTTCCAAATCTATATTTCCAAAACCAACAGCAAAATTAGAAATTACCTTAATGCTGTCGGGAAGTTTATTTATAGTTTCTTCATCCATCTTATCAGTTAAAGATGTTAAGATTGCATCATGTCCTTGACTTAATTCAATAAGCTTTGATTGAGAATATAATTCATCGTTACTGTTAAATTTTACATCAAAAGTTTTTGAAGCCTTTTCCTCTGACTCTTTTAAAAGTCGCCTCGAAATTATAATTTTTTTCATATTTAATTCTTTTGTAAAATTTTTGGTTTTGGACCACCAGTATACCAATCTAATATCTCAATAGTATGTAAAATTGGAGTTTTGGTTCCATGGGAAATTTGAGTAATACATCCAATATTTCCTGTTGAAATAAAATCAGGTTTCAAGCTTTCAATATTTTTCACTTTTTTACTTAATAGTTCTTTGGCAATTTCAGTTTGTAAAATATTGTATGTACCAGCAGAACCACAACATATATGTCCTTCTGGAATTTCCATAACTTCATTATCAGTTTTGTAAAGTAACTTCATCGGTTGACTGTGAACTTTTTGTCCATGCTGCATAGAACAAGCAGAATGATAAGCAATTTTATATTTTTTATCTTTTGCTTTGAAATCTAATTTCAAATTTTCATTCAAATATTCAGATATATCTCTTGTTAAATCAGAGATTACTTTGGCTTTTTTTTTCATTTTTTCATCATTTTTAAAAATAAAACCATAGTCTTTCATCGTAGTTCCACAACCTGATGTATTAGATAAAATTGCATCTAAGTTTCCTTTTTGATGTTCTTCATACCAAGTATTTATATTGTTTCTAAAATCTTGATGTGCATCATCCTCTTTGCCTAGGTGGTGGTTTAAAGAACCACAACATCTTATTTTTTTTGGAACAACCACTTCAACACCGTGCCTATTTAAAATTCTAATAGTTGCTTCATTGATTTGAGGAGAAATTTCCTTTTGAACACATCCAGTTAATAAAGCGACTCTTGCTACTTTCTTTTTAGTGTTAGCTAAATAAACTTCTTTTTCTTTTAAGGTTTTTTTAGGAAAATTTGTTGGCATTAAATTCATCATATCTTTTATTTTTAATGGCATTAAAAACTTAAAAGGCTTTGCTAACTTAACCATAAAACTTGCAAGCCTAAAATACCTTGTATTGGGTAATACCACTGATAAAAAACTCCTGATTGTTCTATCAAAAAAAGATCTTTCATAGTTTTTTTCAATATATTTTTTGCCGTGATCAATGATGTGCATATAATTTACTCCCGCAGGGCAGGTAGTCATACAGCTATAACAAGAAAGACACCTATCTATATGTTTTACTGTTTTTGCGGTTGGTTTCTTTTGGTTTTCTAACATATCTTTAATTAGATAAATTCTACCTCTTGGTCCATCAAGCTCATCTCCAAATATTTGATGTGTTGGACAAGTTGCATTACAAAATCCGCAATGAACACATTTTTTAAAAATTTTTTCTGTAGCAGCATTATCACTATCTTTTAATTGCTTTTCTGTAAAATTAGTTTGCATTAAATTCCTCTGTACATCTTTCCTGGATTAAAAATTCTTTTAGGGTCAAAACTTTTTTTAATTTTTTCTGATATTAATAGCCTTGTATCATCTACAGTAAATATTGTCTCTTCATAATCAAATTCGTTAGATGTCTTTATAATGGTTAGATAACCTCCCATTTCTTTTATTAGTTTTTTAATCTCTCCAACTTTAATATTTTTTTTAGCCTGTACTTCTATCCAATAAAGTGATCCACACCAATCAATGTAATACTTATATTTATCACCTAAATACTCCATTAATTTATTACCTTTTGATGGTGGTATTACAACTCTCAGTAAATTATTTTTAGTTAATTTAAACAGTTCAAGATTATTAATCTTTTTCCAAAAAGGTGTTGATTGGTGAACATCTAAGATAGTCGACTTTAATTTATCTAATCCTAATTCACCAGTTAAAGTTTTTATTTTTTCATCGATCGAAATTTTATCTCCTTCTATTCTTAATGCTAAAAAAGAACCTTTGAATTTTAAATCATTAAATTTAAAAACCATTTCTTTATTATAATCATAGCTTTCATCTTTAGGTTCTTCTGGAATAAAAACTGCTCCTGATATTTCACTACTTGAGCTTGATATCTTTTCAAATAATTCATTGATTAATTTATTATCTTCTATGTGAATTGTGATTGTGTTAGATAGTTTTTTTTTAGGTAAAACTTTTAAAGTAATTTCTGTTAAAGCAACTAAAGTTCCAAATGAACCTGCAACAAGTTTTGATAAATCATATCCAGTAACATTTTTTACAACTGTTCCACCTGATTTAATTATATCACCTTTACCATTCACTCCTCTAAAACCCAGAATATGGTCTCTCACACTTCCAACTTTAAATCTTCTTGAGCCTGCATAATTACAAGCTAAATAACCAGCTATAGTTCCTTTATTAGATTTTCCACTTTCAATAAAACCAAAGTCAATCGGTTCGAAAGCTAGTTCTTGATTATTTTTTTCTAATTCTTTTTCAACTAAATCTAACGGAGTGTTAGCTTTAACCTTAATGTAAAGCTCTTGGGGTAAATATTCAACTATACCTGACAGTTTAGAGAGAGATAATTTTTTTGCAGACTGTATTTTATTACCAATAAAGTTTTTTGTTCCCATACCAATTAATTCTGTTGGAAGATTTTTTTTATATAACTCTTTAACGACATCTGAAACTTGTAACTCGTCCTCAGGATAATAAGTATTTTTAGAATCTTGGAAGATCTGGGAATTTTTCTTCATTTCTATGGACATGTACCCTTCCTTCCTCTGCACACTTTCTTAATATTGGATAGACTTTTCCCGGATTTAGTAAGTTTTTTTCGTCTAATGATTTTTTAATATCTAACTGTTGCTGAATATCCTTATCATTAAACATTTCACACATTAGTTCTCTTTTTTCAACTCCTACACCATGTTCTCCAGTAATAACGCCCCCCAACTTCACACAGGTTTTTAATATCTCAGCTCCAAACTCTTCTGTTTTTCTTAGTTCTTCTTTATTACTTCCATCAAACATTATTAATGGATGTAAATTTCCATCACCTGCATGAAAACAGTTGGCTACTGGTAGTTCGTACTTTTTAGATAATCTTTTTATTTCTAATAGGGCTTCAGCAAGTTTTCCTCTTGGTATTGATCCATCCATGCAATAATAATCTGGTGCTAAGGCACCACAGGCTGGGAATGCTGCTTTTCTACCCGCCCAAAATGATAATCTTTCTTTTTCATTTTTACTCAGTTTTAAACTTGAGCAATTATTTTTTTTACAAATACTTCTGACTTGTTTTAGTAATTCATCTACCTCTGATTCCGTTCCATCCAATTCAACAATTAATAAAAGTTCAGCATTCCTTGGGTAGCCTGCTTTACTAAAATTATCTGTAGCTTCTATCAATGCCTTATCCATTATCTCCATACCAGCAGGAACAATTCCACTTGAAATAATTTCAGTTGCTGCATTTCCACCTTCTTCAATTGTGGGAAAGCCTATCAATGCCGCCTTAACTACCTGTGGATTTTTTAAAATTTTAACTGTTACCTCCGTAATTACTCCTAGTAATCCTTCAGAGCCACATATCAATCCCATTAAATCGTATCCCTCTTGATCTAAAGTTTTCCCACCAATTCTACAAATAGTTCCATCCATCATAACTATTTCCACGCCTAAGATATTATTAGTTGTTGTCCCATATTTTAAAGAATGAACTCCACCAGAATTTTCTGCAACATTACCACCTATTGAACATGCAAGTTGACTGGATGGATCTGGTGCATAATAAAAATTTTTATGTTGCACTGCGTGCGTTATTCCTAAATTTGTCACGCCAGGTTGAGTAACAACACATTTATTTTCAAAATCTATTTCTATAATTTTATTAAATTTTCCAAGACTTAATAGAATTGCATCATTTAAAGGTAATGCTCCACCTGAAAGACCAGTGCCTGCTCCTCTTGGTACAACTTTTATATTTTCTGCATGGCAAAATTTCAAAATGTTACTTACTTCTTGAGTATTTTCTGGCATTACTACTGCTAAAGGAGTTTGTGTATATGCCGCCAGTGCATCAGTTTCATAAGGCTTAATTTCATCCGCATGACTTAGAACATTTTCTGGATTTATAATTTTAGCAAGATTCTTAAAGATGTATTCTTTTTTTAAAATCGTTTCTTTATTAATTTTTGGTAGAACTAATTCACTCATTAGTCTTAACCTAGCATTTTTTTTATATTTTCCAATGCGTTAGATATGTTGTCTTGTGATGCTGCATAGCTAAATCTGACATAATCTTGACAAGTTTTGCCAAAAGCTGTTCCTGGCACTATTGCAACTCCTGCTTCATACATACATTTTTTTGCAAATTCTGCCCCATTCATTCCAGTTCCTATTACTTTTGGAAATGCATAAAAAGCACCTCCTGGTAAACTGCATTCAACCCCTGGTAAATTATTCAAACCTTCATATATCAATTTTCTTCTTTGATTAAACTTCACCATCATTTCATGGATTGGATCATCAGATCCATCTAAGGCTGCAATTCCTGCAAACTGCGCTGGTGCATTTACACATGAAACGCTATTAATAATCAATTTATTCACATGTGGTATCAGCTCTTCTGGCCACACACTCCATCCCATTCTCCACCCAGTCATAGCATAAGCTTTACTCCAACCATCTAAAACTATTAATCTTTCTTGAAGATCTGGATAATTAAAAAATGTTGGCATTTCTTTTCCATCATAAATTTGTCTACTATAAATTTCATCACTAAGGATTGCTACATGTGGATGTTTTTTCAGTCCTTCTGCCAAAAAATCAATTACAGATTTTTCAACAAAGCTTCCTGTTGGGTTGTTTGGATTTATTAATATTAACAATCTAGTTTTTTCTGTAATTAGAGATAAAATTTTTTCTGGATTAAATTTTAAATCCTTGTCTTCTGTTAAATCATAAGGAACTGCTGTTGAGCCTGTGTAATTAATCATAGACTCATAAATTGGAAATGCTGGTGTTGGATGTATAATTTCTGCACCTGGTTCTCCAAAACATTGTATTGCATAATACATTGTTGGTTTTCCACCTGGCATTATTAATACTCTTTCAGCGTCAATATCCTTATTATAAAGCTTTTTAATTTTTCTAGTAACCGCTTGTCTACATTCTAAAATTCCATTTGACATAACATACCCATGGTGACCATCATCTAACGCTTTTTTGGCTGCATCAACTATGTGTTGTGGTGTTTTAAAGTCTGGTTGCCCCAAACCTAAATGAATCATAGACTTTCCTTGTGCTTCTAATTTTTTAGCTTCAGCTAAAACAGTAAATGCACTTTCAGTTCCTAGTTTTTCTAAATTTTTTGCAAATTTCATAGTTTATTATTAATATTAATTTTTTTTAATTTAATTTATTTTTTTTATATATAATTTTATTAAGTAAAAATTATTTTCTATAAATTATTTTTGACTCATCTAATTCCTTCAGATTCTTACAACCCATTAACACCATATTCCTATTAATTTCATCATGCATATTTTGCAACAGACGTTCCACACCAGGTTGACCTCCAGCACTTAATGCAAATAGAAACATTTTACCAAAACTGCATGCTGTTGCACCAGCAGCCAAAGCTTTTAAAACATGAGTTCCTCGCCTTACACCACCATCTAGAATAATTTCTATTTTACCACCTACTGCATCTGAAATTGCTTTAATTTGATCGAATGGTGATCTTGAACCATCTAATTGTCTACCTCCATGATTTGAAATCATAATAGCTGTACAACCTATATCTATTGCTTTTCTAGCATCTTCAACTGACATTACTCCTTTAAGGGCAAATGGACCATTCCATTTTTTTACACAATACTCTGCATCTTTCCAATTCATGGCTGGATCGTATTGTTCATTAATGTACTCAATTACAGACTTCGAAATATTTGTACCTTTATCTGTTTTATTTTTAACATTGGATAATTCAAATTTTTTATGAGTAAAATAATCAAAAACCCATTCAGGCCTCATAGCAAAGCTCATTAAACTTTGAAGTGTAAGTTTTGGAGGTGTAGTAAAACCTGTTCTGTGATCTCTTTCTCTATTACCAGCAACTAAGGTATCAACTGTTAAACACATACCGTCAAATCCAGATATTTTACATCTATTAATTAAATCATCTGTTATTGACCGATCCTTATGAACATAAAGCTGAAATAATTTTGGACCATTTGATATATTTGCAATCTCTTCAATTGTATTATTCGCCATGGTAGACATGCTGTAAAAAGTTCCAAATTTATCAGCAGCTCGTGCTGAGGCTTTGTCTCCTTCGTAATGATAAAGTCTTTGCATGGCAGTTGGTGAAAGAAAAATTGGCATATCAATTTTTTTTCCAAAAACAGTTGTTGAAAGGTCTGGTTTACCTACGCTAGCAAGTATATTAGGAATTAGATCACAATCATCAAAAGAGTCAGTGTTTCTTTTTAAAGTTTCTTCATCATCGGCACCACCATCAATATAATGAAATATTGGGGACGGTAATTTTTTTTTTGCTAATCTTCTAAAGTCATCAAAATTATAACAATCTTTTAAATTCATTATTTTTAGAATGTCTTAGAAAATGAAATTTGTTGATTGTCTATGCCTGGATTAATTTTTCCCCAATCATTGTTTGAAATGTGGTTATAGGAATAACCTATTTTTGAGTTCTTAAAAATATTAAGATTAAATTTTATTTCACTTTTAAACTCTAAAACACTTCCCAAATCTTTACCACCACCTTTTTCATAATACCCTGGTGCAAAACTTGGTACGATATTTAAAGGCCCAATTCCATATTCAGCTTGTAAGCCTGTATACAAATAAATCGAATCATTTCCAGAAATAAATCCTCCAGTTATTGGTGAAAATTTTCCTAAAACTGTATCACGGAATAAATCTATATTTTTATGTTCAAGCCCCAGTAAACTTGTTTTATCATCACCTTCTTTATCAATCGTATCAAAAGTCCCTATATAGAAATTATAATTATCTTTATTTTTTGAAAATCCTGGCATTTCACTTTTAACAGGTGTTAAAAATGAAACTAATATTAAAAGTAAATTAATTTTTTTAAGGTACATTGTATAAATTATAATTTTTTAGTGTTTATTCTACTAACTATTATGGCACCACCAAGGAAAAATAACAACAATGGTAATAACCATAAAATAAGGGTATTTTTAGTTAATTTTGGTTCATAAATTATCCAATCACCATATTTCTCTCTCAAAAATTCATATATTTTATCTTCTTTTAACCCTTCATTGATTTTTCTATTAACAATCAGCTTAACACTAGAGGCAAACTCCGATTCTGAATCATAAACAGATTGACCTTGGCAAATTAAACAACGAATATTTTTCAAGACTTTACTTTTTAATTCATTATTTTCATCAGATTTTAGGTGAGAAAAACCTATAGTTAAAAATACAATTATAAATATTTTTAAAATTTTCATTTAATAATTAATTTTATTTCTTCTACTATTTCCTTATTAATTGGTCCTATGAATTTTCTTACAATTTTTTTATTTTTATCAATTAAAAAAGTTTCTGGTACACCGTAAGCTCCAAACTCAACACTCAAGGTACCATCATTATCAATTATAATTTGGGAGTAAGGATTGCCAAATGTATTAATAAACTTCTTAGCATTATTTAAGTTGTCCTTATAATTTAACCCAATTAATTTAATTGACTGATTTTTGCTTAATTTCATTAGTAAGGGGTGTTCAGTTCTACATGGTGCACACCATGAGGCCCAAATATTTATAATATAAAAAATATCTTCTTCAAAAATTTTTTCTGAATTTAGATAAAAACTTGAATTAAAATCTTTGGCTTCAAAAATAGGTAAATCTTTTTTATCGTTAATTTTAGGTGAATAAATATTTGGATTATTTAATCCTTTATAAAAGATAACAAAGCAAAAGCTTAAAAAAATAATTATAGCAAATAAACTAAAATTATTTTTCATATTTTTTTTTAAATAAACTCATTAATCCACCAAGACTTAATAGCAATACTGAAATCCAAATCCAGATCATAAATGGTTTTACTTGATATCTAATATTAAAATACTCATTACCTTTTACAAGATTCATTGCTAAAAACTTATCATCTAATAATGTTGTTTTTATATCTGCTTCGCTAGTAATGATTACAGGCTGGTTATAAACTCTAATCTCAGGTTTTAATTCAACAATTTTTCCACTTTGATCTTTTATTTCGAAATGACCAATGATAGCATTAAAATTACTTTTTTTTCTCTCTTCTGTTTTTTTAAAAAAAATTTCACTTTTGTTATAATTATATTTTTCACCAATCTTTATATTGGTTATAATTTCTGATGACAATATACTATTAAACAAAATACTTAATATCAATAAACTGAAACCAAAGTGTGCAACTGTTTGCGAAATATTATAAAATTTATTAATAAATAATTCTTTCAAAGTTGTAAAAAATAGAAAAAAAGCAACTGACACTAAAACTGTATAAAAAAGTAAGTCTGTTGTTAAATTTTTTAGTATAAAAAATGTTAACATTACTGAAATTATAAACGTAATAATTAACGAATTTTTATTCACAAATTTTGATTTAATCCATTTAAGTCTTGGTCCTAAAGACATGAATAATAAAAATGGTATTAAAAAAGGTACTATTAATTTTTGATAAAAAGGAGGACCTACTGAAATTTTTTCTGAAGATATTACATCTAAAAAAATGGGGTATACCGTTCCAATTAATATAACTGATAAAAAATACATCATAAACCAATTATTTATTAAGATGGAAGTTTCTCTACTAAGCCAGAAAAAACTATTTGAATTTTTATTATCTTCTTTATGAAAGAAAAAAAATATTCCTAAAGACAAAGTAATTAAAACAAATAAAAAAATTAATATAAAAACCCCTCTATCAGGGTCGTTTGCAAATGTATGTACAGAATTTAATATACCAGACCTCACTAAAAAAGTTCCACACATACTTAATGTAAATGTTGTAATAGATAATATGATTACCCAAGATTTTAGGGCAGCCCTTCTCTCTAATACTGCAATACAGTGTAATAATGCTGTTAATGTTAGCCATGGCATTAAGGAAACATTTTCAACTGGGTCCCAGAACCAAAAACCTCCCCATCCTAACTCATAATATGCCCAAATCGACCCAAGCATAATTCCTAAAGTTAAAAAAATCCAAGAAACTAAAATCCATTTTTTAATATGTTGGCTCCATTCTTTTGAAACATAATTCTGTGTAACTGCAGCAAGTGATGAAGAGAATATTATTGATGTCCCAACATAACCTAAATACAAAATTGGAGGATGAATTGCTAAAGCTGGATCCTGTAAAATTGGATTAAGACCAAGACCTTCAGAAGGAATTGGAAATAAATAATTAAATGGATTAGATGTAATCAACACAAATAAAAAGAATCCAATAATTATTATTTGCTGAAATAATAAAGTTAGAATTCTATATTTTTTAGGCTGTTCTCTTGATTTAATCAAAAATAAAAAAATAAATAAAGTTAATACTAATAGCCATAATAATAAACTCCCCTCATGGTTTCCCCATGTGCCAGAAATTTTATAGAATAATGGTTTCGTTGTGTGAGAATTATTAAAGACGGTTTCATTACTAAAATCTGATTTTATAAAAGAAAAAATTAAACTTAAGAAGCTTATAATTATTAATAATAACTGTAGAAAGGATAAGGATAATATATTTTCGTTAATTTGCTTACTGGTACTATTTAGGTCTTTAATTGATACACCGCAGAGCAAAAAAGAAAATAGTAATCCTAAAATCAAAGAATAATAACCTATTTGACTAACTAGCAATTTATTTATCTCCTATGGCTTCTTTAACTTCTGGGGGCATATAGTTTTCATCATGTTTTGCCAAAATTTTAGTAGCTAAAAAATAATTTTTATCTTTTAAAAAACCTTCTGCAACTACTCCTTTTCCTTCAGCAAATAAATTTGGAACAGCTCCCAAATAAATAACATTAATCTCATTTTTAAAATCAGTAATAATAAACTCAACTTCATTCGAAGTTATAAAAACTGACTGTTCTTTAACCATACCTCCCACTCTTATTTTTTTTTTATTCAATTCTATTAAAGCCTTTATTTCAGACGGAGACTGGAAATATACAACATTTTCTTTTAATGATTGTAAAATTAAAAAAACTGCTAGAATTGCTGAAGCTAAAATTAAGACTAAAAATAAAAACCGTAATTTAACTTTTTTACCATACATGGTTTATTAGTTAAATATTCGATATATTAGATAATATTTCTCTATTAATATTTTGTGATCTTGCAGCTCTAGCTTTCTTTACATTTAGAGAGCCAAACTTAGAAACAAATCTATTTTGCTCTTTTGAAAGTTGTAACTTAGTTACAAAATATAAAGTTGTAAAACTAATCAATGTAAATGAAAAAGCTGACCACACGTAAGCTCCATATCCATTCATTGAAATTATTTCATTTATCATAATCTATCTAATCCTTTATTTTTAGCTTTTATCAGTTCGGTATTATATTTCATTAAAAAAATGAGTAGCGAAAAAAGAGCAAATGCCGCAGTCATAATACCTAAAGGGATTAGCATTGATGAATGAATTGCTGTGTTGGTTGATAAAATATTAATTGAAGCTGGCTGATGTAGTGTATTCCACCAATCAACTGAAAATTTAATGATAGGAACATTTACCACTCCTAAAATTGCAATCAAGGAAGTGACCTTTATTACTTGTTCTTTATCTTCATAAATTCTCCAAGCCAATAAATACATTCCATAAAATAAAGCTAAAATTAACATAGAAGTTATTCTTGCATCCCAAGCCCACCAAGTTCCCCAAGTAGGTTTGCCCCAAATTGAGCCAGTGACTAGTGCAATGATATTAAAAACAAATCCAGAGGGTGCTAAACTTTTGGCAATCAGAGAAAAATTTTTATTTTTAAAAATAAAACTTCCAGTAGATAGTAAAGCTAAACTTGAGAATGTTCCAAGTGATATCCATGCAGCTGGAACATGAACATACATAATTCTTACTGCATCACTTTGTTTATAATCTTCTGGGGATAGTACGAGTGCTTCAGTTAAACCAATTGTAAAAACAATAATAAATAAAAACAATACATACTTTGGTGCCTTAGATGTTATTGCAAAAATTTTATTAGGCTCAAAAGATTTAAACATTTTTAAATTATATATATTAAAAAAAGATAATTTGATTTTTATTATGGAAAGTCATTCTGATCAAGAATGTAG
>Ga0307986_10002428_pt1 | contig 13392 bp, 13 predicted proteins | sample EllFjometageno82_FD_203170 | JGI IMG/M metagenome (GOLD analysis project Ga0307986, IMG submission 203170) | Marine microbial communities from Ellis Fjord, Antarctic Ocean - #82 | ecosystem: Environmental > Aquatic > Marine > Unclassified | place: Southern Ocean | collected 2014-10-09
TAAAGAACAGCAAGCTCAAATGGAAAGTAGAGTTATTGAAATAAATGATATTATAGCTAGGGCAAACGTCATAGATGTCACGAAAATTGAAAACAATGGAAATGTTATTTTTGGATCAACAGTCACTGTTCAAGAATTAGAGGTTAATAAAAAAAAAACTTATAAGATTGTTGGAAAAGATGAGGCAGATATTTCAAAAAATTTAATTTATTTTAAGTCTCCTTTGGGTAAAGCGCTTATAGGTAAAAGTGTAGAAGATATGGTGGCAGTGGAAGCACCTTCTGGAGAAAAAAATTTTGAAATTTTAAATATTCAATATATTTAATTTTTTTATCTTATCTATAATAGGTTTAATTTCTTTGGTTTTTAAATTAAAATCTTTTTTAATCCATTCCTTTTCTAACATCCCAAGAGCGTAACCAATTTTCTTGCCGTCGAGCAAACCTAGATTCATCAGGTATTGCCCATTGAATGGAAAGTTTGGAATATCTATTTTGTTAATTTCTTCAACTATGTTTTTTAAAAGTTTAGTTGTAAACTTTGGTTCTGCACAATAAATAAAACCTAATAACCTTTTAATATTATTTTTTCCTAAAATATAAACATTTTTTTTCAAGTCTTTTTTTAGGTAATCTTTATTTTCTTTAAATTTAATATAATTTTTCGCAGTAAAACTTAAGTCTTTTTTTAATTTATTTGAAACTTTATATTTGTGACAAAAATATTGGTAGTTATCTTTTTCATCCACTAAAAGTATAGAAAAAATTATTTCTTGAAAATTAAATAAATTATTGCATTCTAATAAAAAAAGTAATTTTTCCAATCTATCTAAGTACTTAAATTCTGGGAAAGTTATTAAGAAAATACTTTTTATTTCTTTGTTTTCTAAAAGAGTATTAATATTTTTTAATTTAAATATTTTATAAAGTTCATTTAGAATACGTTCTTTTGAAAGATTTTTTATACCATTTAAGTTGAGCTTAACTGCTTCAATAATCTTAGGGTCGGATTGTTTGCTATTATAATGAATTGAAAATCTTATAAATCTAATTATTCTTAAATAGTCTTCCTCTATCCGTAAAGAAGGCTCACCAATAAATTTTACATATTTATTTTTTAGATCTTCCCTACCATTTTGTGGGTCGTAGATTTTTCCTCGTCTATCCATGTAAATTGCATTGATAGTAAAATCTCTTCTACTAGAGTCTTCTTTCCAATTATTAATAAATGACACTTCGGCATGTCTTCCATCAGTTCTGGTATCTTGACGCAATGTAGTAATTTCAAACTTTCTTGAGTTTAAAATGATTGTTACTGAACCATGTTCAATGCCTGTCTCTATAATTTTAAATTCAGAATTTTTAAATTTTTCTTTTAGTTCTAGTGGTGAAAAAATAGTTGCAATGTCAATATCATCTATTTCTTCATTGTTTAAAAAATTTCTCACACATCCACCTACAAACATAGCAACTTGAATTTTTTTTTTTTTATCTTTTTCAAGTATGTTAAATAATTTTTTAATATCCTTTGATCTGTAAAACGGGAAAAAAACTTTTTTTAATGTTTGAAAAAAAGTTATATTATTTAATGATTTTTTCATTTTTTTGGCTGGGGCACTAGGGATCGAACCTAGGATGACGGTATCAAAAACCGTTGCCTTACCGCTTGGCTATGCCCCAATATTATCGATTTGATATATCATAAAAACAAATAATTAAATAGATTTTGTAAATACGCACCAACAATTAGGAAGTTTTTTCTGGATTTTTATCAACCCTTGCTTTGCTGACTTTCTATTAAAGAATGCCCCAAAACAAACTGAGCCAGATCCAGTCATTCTTGAAAATAAACAATTTTTTTGGATCTTTATAATATCTAAAATTTTTATAATTTTTTTATGTTTTGTCTCAACTATTTTTTGTAAATCATTCTTTTCATTTTTGACAAATTTTATGTAACTATCTTTTGACTCTATTTTAGATAAATCATACTTTAAAGGTAAATTGAATTTTTTTACTTTAGAATAAACTTCTTCGGTTGAGGAATTTATATAGGGATAAACTAGCACAAAATAAAAAATATATTTTTTCTTAAATTTTAAAATTTTTTTTAAATCTTTTTGAAACGAATGTTTAAAAAAAAATAGTCTAAAATCTGAACCTATTTTATCTTCAAATATTCTTAATAGTTTGTCGCTAATTTTATTCTTTAAAAAATACTTTATTAAAAATACGGCATTACTAGTCCCACCTCCAAGGCCTGCAAATATTGGTATTTTTTTATTTATAGTAATTTTATATCTCTTTTTTTGATCAATTAGATTTTTTTTTCGTAGCAAAGATAGAGACTCAGATATTGTGTTTGTATTTTTATTTATATCTTTTTTAAACTGACCAATAAATTTAATATTATCTTTATCTTTATTTATTTTTTTAATAATTATTTTATCGTGCAAATTTAACATCATTACGCTAGATTGAATATTGTGTAATCCTTTGTTATTTTTTTTTAATACTTTTAAAAATAAATTTATTTTAGAATATGATTTTATCATTATTTGTTCTAACTTTTAATTCCAAATAATAATTTCTGTTTAATTTCTTTTTTCAATTTTTCTTCTGTTTTTTCAAGTTTTAAAACATAATTCCAATAATATCTTGCTTGAAGAGAATTATTATTCATCCATAGAGAGTCAGCATAATGATCGTTAATAACTGGGTCGTAGGACATTGATCTGACTGCCAATTGCAAATATTTTTTAGCTTCCTTATAATTTTTTAATTTAAATAAAGCCCAGCCCAAAGAATCTATAATATAACCATCATTTGGTTGTAGTGTGTTTGCTTTCTTTAGCATGCCTAAAGACTTCTCAATATTAATACCTTTTTCAATCCACGAATAAGCTAAGTAATTAATTGTATAAGCGTTATTTGGTGAAACAGTTAATGAATTAAGTAAATCATTTTCTGCCTTATTCCACTGATCGGTTCTCTCATAAGCAACGCCTCTGCCATCAAGTATCTGTCCATACAAATTATGTTTTTTATCAATTATATTTATTATATCTGAATAATATTTAATTGATTCTTCATACTTTTCATTGTTTTTTAAAAATTCAGCGTAGTCAAATATTTGATATATCGTTGGGTTTTTAATTTCTTGAAAAGACTTTTCTAGAAAGCTAACTGCTTCTTTTTTTTTCTCTTGTTTAATTAATATTGATGTAATCTGCTTTGAAGCGTGCCAACTGTAAATATACCCATCTTTTTGCATATTGAGATATATTTTTTTAGCCTCTTTATACCTGTTGGTATTAAAAAAAATTTCTGCTTGGAATGTTTTGAATGAAGTAAAATTTGGATTTAAGTGTTTGGCTAAATTTAAATAAAAATTAGATGTCATATAATTTTGTTGTGACGCAAGTCCATTTGCAACAATGTAAAGTATTTCTGCAACAACATGACTGGAGTCTTTACAGTCAAATTTATTTTTAAATTCATCTCTTTGTTGAAGATCAATTTTTAATTGATTCAAAATTAAATTCTTAGGGTGTAAATTAAGTGAAGTCTCTAATATTTTTTTTGCTTTTTCTTCTTTATTTTTTGAGATTAAATAATTTGCATGAAAAAAAAAATATCTCGAATAATCAACGTCAGAACGAGAAGCTAGTCTTTTAAATAATTCATCTGTTTGATTTGAATCAAAATAACAATGAGCAAATATTTTTTGAATATTTTTTAAATTTTCAAATTTTTTTGGTATATCCTCCAGTAGAATGAGAGCTGTATTAAGGTTTTTAGTATTCTTAAAATTAACCCAGGTATTTAAAGAGGCTGAAAGAAAACCCTTAACTGACCCCGGTTGACTTTTATTTTTAAGTTTTTCAAAATAAACTGAAGCTATATCAAAATCTTTACGTTTTAAATGGTAAACAGCGCTAATTAAATCACTTTCAAAATTATCAATTTTTTTTTTTTCTAGTTTTTTTGAATAATTTGTTGCTTCTTTTAATTTGTTAAGTGCTATTAAGGAGTAGTGGTAATATTGTGAATAAGCATAATGACTATCCTCTAAATCATTCAAAGATTTTAAATAATCATAAGATTTTTGATATTGATTGTCGTTTGCAGCTAATATACCTGAAAAGTAGTTAGTTACATTTTTAGAATCGTAAATTTTATCTATATTCTTACCTGTTAGAATATTATACGTGTTCAAAAACAATAAAACACAAATTATTAGCTTGTATTGAACTTTTAAGTTTTTCATAATTATTTAAATGACAAAAAAAATTAATACTAGATTTATAAAATTAATTAAATATTATAGTTTAATCAATCATAACCTAATATATGAGAATGAAGCTATAAATAGGTACAAAATTAATAGCAATTTAGCCATCAAAGGGTCCAGAGGTAAAGAATTGCAAGAGCTTAAGAGGCTCATCGCTAATATTAAAAATTGCGAATTAAAAAAGAATTCTACAAATATTGTTTTTTCTGATGGAAATCCAAATGCAAAAATTATGATTATTGGAGAAGGACCAGGCGCTAATGAAAACTTGGAAGGAGTACCGTTTATTGGTAAAACGGGTGAGCTTTTGGATAAAATGTTATTATCAATTAATCTAGATAGAGATAACGTTTATATTACTAACGTAGTAAATTATAGGACTCCAGAAAATAGAAATCCAAATGTAGAAGAGATAACACGCTACCTGCCTTACTTAACTAAGCATATAGAAATTATAGATCCTAAAATATTAATATTGTTAGGTAGCACAGCATTGAATGCCATCATAGGTGGTGACCAAATAATATCTGATGTTAGAGGCAAGTGGATAGAAAAAAAAATAGGTAAATGTAGCACATCTGTAATTGTTTCGTTTCATCCAGCTTTTTTAATGAGGCAACCAAATCAAAAATCTATGTCATGGATAGACTTAAAAATGATAAAAAAAAAAATTTCAGATTTAAACATTAAAATTGAAAAATAATATTATTACGGCTGGTGTTGATGAGGTTGGTAGAGGCTGTTTAGCTGGTCCTGTTGTCTCCGCAGCCGTCATTCTTAATGATAAGATTGATTTAAAATCTATAAAAGATTCTAAAAAAATTAATTTTAAAAATAGATTAAAAATTGCTCAATATATAAAGGAAAATTCACACTATTCAGTTGGAGTAGCTTCTGTTGATGAAATATTTAAAATAAATATTTTACAAGCTTCGTTGCTTTCGATGAAAAGAGCCATTGATAAACTTACGAAAAAACCTGAGCTAATTTTAATAGATGGCTCGTTTGCGCCAGAGGGGATAAAAAATTATAAAACAATAATTAAAGGGGACGAAAAAATTAAATGCATTAGTGCAGCTTCAATTGTTGCAAAAACATATAGAGATTTGCTAATGATTAAGTTATCTGAAAAATTTACTCACTATGCATGGGAAAGAAATTTCGGCTACGGAACTAAAGCACATATGGAAGGTCTAGAAAAATTTGGTATCACGTCTCATCATCGAAAAGGATTTAAGCCAGTACACAAGATGTTGTTAAAATAAAACTACAAACCACAAGACGACACTAGTTTTAATTAAAAACGTTTGACCTAAGATTCAATTTCAAGTTGAATCAAATAATGTCAAATTTGTTTAACACAATTGCTAAAGGTAATTCATTAGAAATTTTAAAAAAAATTCCAGATAAGACTTTTGATTTAGTTTTTGCTGACCCGCCTTACAACATGCAGATCGGTAAAACCTTAAGAAGACCTGATGATAGCAAAGTAAAAGGTGTTGATGATAAATGGGATCAATTTAAAAGTTTTGAGCATTATGATAATTTTTGTAAAGCTTGGTTGATAGAATGCAAAAGAATATTAAAAGACAATGGTAGTATTTGGGTTATAGGCTCTTATCATAATATTTTTCGTTTAGGCTATCACTTACAAAATTTAGATTATTGGTTGTTAAATGATGTTATTTGGAGAAAAAATAATCCAATGCCTAATTTCAGAGGAACAAGATTCACAAATGCTCATGAGACTTTAATATGGGCTTCTAAAGGTAAAAAATCTAAGTACACTTTCAACTATCAATCTTTAAAATGTTTAAATGACGATTTGCAGATGCGATCAGATTGGATCTTGCCTATTTGTAGTGGAAAAGAAAGACTAAAAAAAAATGGGCAGAAAGTTCACTCTACACAAAAGCCTGAATCACTTTTGTATAGAGTAATTTTAGCAACTACGAATAAAGGAGATTCTGTTTTTGATCCTTTTCTTGGAACTGGAACTACAGCAGTAGTTGCAAAAAAACTAGGAAGAAAATATTTCGGTATTGAAAAAGATAAAAAATATTTTTTAGCAGCCCAGAAAAGATTAGATGAAGTAATGGAAATTGAAGACAGCTATTTAGATACTATTCAAAACAATAAATCTAAACCAAGAATTCCTTTTGGATCTTTAATCGAAATGGGAATCTTAGCCCCTGGTATGACATTGTTTGATCATAAAAAGAAGTACAGTGCAAAAATAATGGCTGACGGAAGTATTAAATACAAAGAAAATGAGGGCTCTATTCATAAAGTTGCAGCAAAAATTTTAGGTGCAGAAAGTTGTAATGGCTGGACCTATTGGCACTACAACATAGAGGGCTCTGTGTTGCCAATTGATAATTTAAGACAGAAGTTATTTTCTAAAAACTCTGCCTAAATAACTTTTAATAAATTTTTCATTGTTAATTAATTTTTTAATCAAAATGTCTCTAAATCTAACAAAAAATTTATTACCTAGATGAAAAGCAAAATAATTTAGATTAGATCTTTTGTTAATTTTTTCAGTCCTGTTTAATCTAATTTTAAAATACGAATTTTGTTTATCGCTTATATCTTTTTCAAAAATTTTAAATAATTCTATAGCTCCTTCGATTGATTGTGAGGCTCCTTGTGCCATTGTAGGTGGTAGTGTACAGAATGCATCTCCAAGATAAAAAATATTTTTAAATTTAGAAACAATTGGCTTGTCAGAGGTATAAATAGGCCAGCATGTTAAATCTCCCTCAAATAGTGATGTCAAAGAGTTATTGTTTTTTAAAATACTATTTTTTAAGATTGTTTTAATAAAATCTAAATTATTTATTTTTTCAAAGTTTTTAATTTTACTCCTGATAGTAGTTACAAGATTGTGTTCTTTTTCATTTATCGCATATAGAACTGCATGAGCATTTGAGCTCATTAATAAAGAAATATTATTTTTATTAAAATTTTTAACTTCTTCTCTATTAACAATAGTTCGCAACGCAACAGCGCCATAATAGTCAGGTTTATAATTTTTATTTTCAATAATTGATTTAGTGTTTGAAAAAACACCGTCGGAAACTATAAGGTAATCAACTTCATTGGTTTCACCATCTGTAAAATTTATTTTTATATTATTTTGATTTTGTTCTAAGCCCGCGATGGTTTTATTGAATCTTATTAAATTTGAAAACAATTTATTTTTTAAAAATTTAATTAAGGTTGATCTTTTAAGTGTTGTATATTTTTCTGTATCGGTATTAAATTGGGTTAAATCTAAATCACATATTTTATCTTGGTTAGAGTAAAAATCTAATTTTCTTGGATTAAAAAATTCTGATTTATTTAAACTACTGAAACCTATTTGATTTAAAACAGAAATGCTATTAACGGCTAGTTGAATACCAAAACCTTCATCTAGATTTAATGTTTCGTTTTTTTCGTAAATAACAAATTCAAAATTTGAATTATTTTGCAAAAGATTAGCCAGTGTGAGTCCACCAATACCAGCTCCAATAATTACAATTTTTTTTTTCATTAATTTATAGCTAAAATTTGCTTAAATATTTTTTTTGTAAACGAAGGAATAAACTCATTATTTCCTTTTAAAGAAAACCATTGTGATTGCAATGGAAGTTTTAAAGAAAATTTATAATACAAATTAATATTTAATTTTTTATTAGAGATAGAGTTTTTAAAATTTGAATGAAAATTCCAGTTTTTTATTTTATTTTTAATAGTTGCTTCTTTTATCGGAGGTAAATAAAAATTTTCCAAAAATCCTAAATCGTGTTTTCTTGTTAAAGCTATTTTGTTTTTTATTTTATCAATGTAGCAAAATACATTATAATTTTTTTCTTTTGGTTGAGTTTTTTTAATTTTTTTAAATTTTTTATCAGATTTAAAATATTTGCATATAGTTTTGATATTACATCTAAAACACTCTGGTTGTTTTGGTTTACATACTAATGCTCCAAATTCCATTAGCGCCTCAACAAAATCTGAATATCTTTTCAATCTAAATAAAGACTTTCTATTAGTTTCTATAAGTTCATTAAAATCTATTTTATTTTCACTTTTATTTACAATTCTTGAAAATACTCTTTTAACATTTCCATCAATAGCAATTGTTGGCCGATTGTGAATGAAGGCGAGTAAAGCATTGGCTGTATAGTCACCTATACCTGGCAGTTTCTTTATATCAATTATTCTTTTTGGTAATTTGGAGTTGTGTTCTTTTACAATTATCTTACTGGTGGCTAAAAGGTTTCGTGCTCTTCTGTAATACCCAAGTCCTTCCCACAATTTTAAAACTTTTTTCTCGTTCGACTTCGACAAAGATTCTAAGCTGGGAAAATGTAGTAAAAAATTTTTAAAATAAGGAAGTGCTGTTTTAACCTGCGTTTGTTGCAACATAAATTCACTTAAAAGTCTGTAATAAAGCTTTTTTGGTGATTTTTTACTAACACGCCAAGGTAAGACTCTTTTGTTATTATCGTACCAAGCTAGAATTTTTTTTGATAAATTGTTTTGTAGATGCATAATAAAAAAGATAATAATAAAAGCAACACTTTCATACAAGGTTTAAGACCTTTTTCTAAGTCATTGCCACAGGGTCTTAAAAAGCTATTAAAAAAAGGTAGTTATAATTTTTCCAATATAATCGATAACTGGGCTAATATGATCGGTAAAGATCTTTCTAACATATGTTATCCACGTACAATAAAAATGAGTAAAGAGATGAACAATGGAACTCTAATTTTAAATGTAATTCATGGAAATGAGTTAACCGTAGAATACGGAAAACAAGAAATTGTGGACAAAATTAATAGTTTTTTTGGCTTTAAGTGCATTAAAGAAGTTAAGCTTAAAGTTGTTCAGGAGAAAAGAACGCTAAAACAAAATTCTTCATTAAATGAGACTAAATTGAATTATAGTAATAAATTAGAGAATATTAATAACGAAAGACTTAAAAAAACGTTAACCAGATTAATAGATGCTTACAATGTTAAAAATAATTAAAAATATTTTTTTATTATTCTTTTTTTTTATAACTGTGAATTGTGATCAGTCGTCACAAAGTAAGAATAATGCCAACAAAATAGTTATTGTAAAAGTATTTTCTTCGCTAACGTGTCCACACTGTGCTGACTTTCACCTGAAAATATACGAGAAATTAGAGAGAGAATATATTAGTGTCGGAAAAGTTAAATTTGAACACCATAGTTTTCCTCTTGATTTATCGGCTTTAAATGCAGAAAAAATTTTACAATGTAACGCGAATTCTCAAATAAACTTTAAATTTTTAACTGAGATGTATAATAAACAAACTAAATGGGCGGTAGGATCTGACATAAATAAAATTAATAATTCAATTAAAGTTATTGGTAAAAAATTTACTTTGAAAGAAGATGAAATGAACAAATGTCTAGCAGATAAAGGCTTAGAAGAAAAAATTCTTAATGAAAGAATTGAAGCCCAAAAAAATTACAAAATAAGCTCGACTCCTACTGTTTATATAAATGAAAAAAAATATGAAGGGTCACGAGATTATAAATCTTTCAAGAAAGCTATTGATAAATTTTTATAATGAAATTTAAAAAACTAGAGATCTCTGGGTTTAAATCCTTTTTTGATAAAACTGATTTTTATATAGAAGAAGGATTAACAGGAATAGTCGGTCCTAACGGATGTGGTAAATCTAATATTGTTGAGTCTCTAAGATGGTGTATGGGAGAAACTTCAGCAAAAAGTATGAGAGGATCAGGTATGGAAGATGTTATTTTTGCAGGTACATCAAACAGACCTGAAAAAAATATTTCAGAAGTTTCAATACAAATTCAAAATCCTGACAAAGACGGACCTATACAGTACAATGAATTAGATGAAATCAAAGTGACAAGAAGAATTGAAAGAGATAAAGGCTCAAAATATTTTATCAACCAAAAAGAAGTAAGAGCACGAGATGCACAAACTTTTTTTGCAGACCTGTCTACTGGAGCACATTCACCTTCTTTGATTAGTCAGGGAAGAATTGGCTCTCTTGTTACCTCAAAACCATCAGAAAGAAGAGCGATATTAGAAGAGGCTGCAGGAATTTCAGGAATCCACGCAAGAAGAGAAGAAGCTGAAGCGAGATTAGGAGCAGCTGAAAATAATTTAAAACGAGCAGACGAATTGAAAAAACAACAAGAAAAACAATTGGACAACTTAAGAAAGCAAGCTGAAGAAGCAACTAGATACAAAGAAATATCAAGAGAAATTAAAGGTGTTGAAGCAGGCCTTTATTACTTAAAACTATCTTCAATAGAAAAAGAGAAAGCAACCGTTGCTGAAAAATTAAGTGAACAAGACGATGAACTAAGTGCCGTAAAAATAGATTTAAGTCACAACAATCAATTACTTGAAGAAGAAAACAAAAGATTAGCTCCTTTAAGAGACAGGAGAATGGAAACCCAAGCTAACCTACAAAAGCTTAACCTTGAAATGACCAATCTAGATGCGGAAGAATCAAGAATTAAAAGCTTACAAGTTAAACTTCAAAATTCATTAGAAACTTTAGATTCTGACTTAGATAGAGAGAAAAGTATATCTTTAGATGCTTCTTTAAATGAAAAAAGAATACTTGAGGAAAAGAATGAATTATTAAAAACTGAAAAAGAATTATCTGAAACTGAAGTAAGGTCACAAAAAGATTTAAATCTATCAAAAGCAAGTTTGAAACAACTACAAGAACAATTAGATAAAATAATAAGCGAAATTGAAAGCTATATTGACTCTGAAAAAAAATTAACAAGAGAACTTTTTGAAAGATTAAAAAATATAGTAAGTAAAATTACATCATCTCAAGAACAATATGCTTCAACTTATGGAAAAAATGAGTCAATTAAAAGTGACTCTATTAAAAGAAGAGAGAGAATAAAAAATATAGATGTAGAGCTAGAAAATTGGAAAAACTTAAAATCTAATTCTTCAAAGATGATAAGAGAACTAAACGAAAGAAAAAATAAAATTAAATCTGAAATTAATGAAAATCAAAAAAATCCAGAAAAAATCGCAACAACTAAAGGTCAAAATATTCAAAATATAGAAAATACAAAAAAAAGAAATGAAGAATTAAATGACGAACTTAATAACGCTGAAAAAAAATATAATTTAATTAATCAAAATTTAAAAGAGATTCAGGAAAAATTTAGTATCCTTCGAGAAAATAAGGCAAGAGGTGAGGCAACCCTTGAGGGTATAGAAAAAAGGAAAAAAGATTTAATTTATTCTATTAAAAATGATTTTAAATTAAATAATGAAAATGATCTTTTGTCAATTTCAATTCTAAGTACTTTCACCCCAGAAAACTACCCTAATTTAGAAAAATTAGAAATAAGTTTAGAAAAAATTAAAAAACGAAGAGAGGCTTTAGGTTCAGTTAATTTAAGAGCCGATGAAGAAACTAAAAAATATCAAACTGAAATAAAAAAAATGGAGGATGACAGAGCTGATCTTTATTCGGCAATAGTAAAACTTAAAACGTCTATTGATGAACTTAATCAAAAAGGACGTGAAAAACTTCTTGATGCTTATACAAAAGTTAACAGAAAATTTAATGAGGTTTATATAAAATTATTCAATGGTGGTAGTGCCAAATTGGAATTAGTTGACTCAGATGACCCACTAGAAGCTGGCTTAGAAATGTTGGTCTCTCCTCCAGGTAAAAGACTTCAATCAATAACGCTTTTATCAGGTGGGGAACAGGCACTGACGGCTTTGTCTTTAATCTTTGCGGTGTTTTTAGTAAATCCTTCTCCTATATGTGTCTTAGATGAGGTAGATGCACCTTTAGACGATGCAAATGTTACGAAATTTTGTGCATTGCTTGATGAACTTGTAAAAATTACTCAAACTAAATTTATCATTATTTCTCACCACGCTTTAACCATGTCAAGAATGCACAGATTGTACGGAGTAACAATGCCAGAAAAAGGTGTTAGCCAACTTGTGGCAGTTGACTTAGAAAAAGCAGAAGAGTTAGTGGCTTAATTTAAGATGATAGAGCTAAAAAATTTCAAAACTCGCCTTAAAATTGCAAAGGATAGATTTAAAAAAAATTCAATAATCTCAGATAAGGGTGAAAATAGCTCATTTACGGGTAGTGCTTTCAAGTTGGGTACAGAACTTGTTTCTGCAGTGTTGGTTGGGACGATAATTGGGTTTATTTTAGATACTTGGTTTGATACTAAGCCTTGGTTAATAATTTTATTTTTTTTTTTAGGTTCAGCAGCTGGAATTTTAAACGTTATTAAAACTGCAAAAAAAATGCAACCAAAAGATTAATTTTAAGAAATTTTATATGGCAACAAATCCAATGCACCAGTTTAAAGTATACAAAATTGGTCCAGAAATAAATTTAGCAGGCATTGATTTGTCTTTTACTAACGCAAGCTTATTTATGCTTTTAAGTGCCGTAGCAATTTGTGCTACACTTTTTTTAGGTACAAGGGAGAAAAAACTTATACCTGGTAAGTTTCAATTAGTTGCAGAGATGTTTTATAATTTTATATATAAAATGATAAGTGATACTGCGGGATCTAAAGCCAAGCCTTATTTCCCATTTATTTTTAGTTTATTTATGTTTGTGTTGTTCTGCAATATGTTTGGCATGCTGCCTTACTCTTTTACTGTGACTAGCCATATTATAGTTACTTTAATAATGGCAATTTTTATTTTTATTGCTGTAACAGTTATTGGTTTCTTGAAACATGGTTTTGGTTATTTGAAGCTTTTTGTTCCAAGCGGTGTCCCGCTTATTTTATTACCTCTCATCACAATAATAGAAATAATTTCTTATTTAAGCAGACCAGTTAGTCTTTCAGTTCGTTTGTTTGCAAATATGATGGCTGGTCATACAATGTTAAAGGTTTTTGGGGGATTTGTTATTAGTTTAGGAATGCTAGGTGGTTGGTTACCGCTTGGTTTTTCAGTAGCATTAACGGGCTTAGAAATATTAGTTGCATTTTTACAAGCCTATGTTTTTGCAATATTAACCTGTATCTATTTGAACGATGCACTAAATTTACACCACTAACAAAAAAAGGAGAAACAATG
>Ga0307986_10002429_pt1 | contig 13386 bp, 15 predicted proteins | sample EllFjometageno82_FD_203170 | JGI IMG/M metagenome (GOLD analysis project Ga0307986, IMG submission 203170) | Marine microbial communities from Ellis Fjord, Antarctic Ocean - #82 | ecosystem: Environmental > Aquatic > Marine > Unclassified | place: Southern Ocean | collected 2014-10-09
CTGAGTCAGCTCCTGCAGTATTAGCAATGATAGCTATGCCCCTTACTTACAGTATTAGTAATGGTATTGCTTTATCGTTTATTGCATATGCATTAATTAAAATTTTTACAGGAAAATTTAGTACTACATCACCTGCAATATGGGTTATTGCTGCTTTGAGTGTTGCTAGTTTTTATGTTGCTTAAAAATTAAATCTTAGGGGCTGGTGAAAACTAGCCCTTATTTCCTAATCTATTTTATTTTAAAGTAACAAACTCTTCCGCGGAAGTTGGGTGAATAGCTGTTGTTTCATCAAAGTCTTTCTTGGTGGCCCCGGCTGTTATAGCAACAGCTAAACTTTGAATAATTTCAGGACTGTCTTGACCCAGCATATGAATTCCTAAAACTTTATCTGTTTTTTCATCAACCAATAGTTTCATTAGAATTTTAGGTTTTTTATCAGTAAACGTATATTTCATGGGTGTAAATTGAGTTTTAAATATTTTAACTTTATGGCCCAATTTTTCTGCGTCCTCTGAAGTCATACCAACAGTAGATAAGGGCGGATCTGCAAAAACAGTTGAGGGCACATTTTTATGGGAAGCTGATCGTTTGTTGTTACCAAATTCACTGTCAGCAAACGCGTGACCTTCTCTTATCGCAACAGGAGTTAAATTGATTCTATCCGTTACATCTCCTATTGCATAAATGTGATTAATATTTGTTTTAGAGAAATCATCAACAATAATTGCCCCATTTTTTTTTTGTTTAACATTAGTTTTATCTAGATTTAATTTATTAACATTAGGCGACCTGCCTAAAGCTGACAAAACACACGCTGATTTTATACTTGTCCCCTGTTGTACTTTAATTTCTAGTCCTTCTTTAATTTCAATTATATCTTCAATATTAGTGTTAAATTTTATATCAATTTTTTTTTTTATCATTTCATCTTTAAGTAAATTAGTTAAGTCTTGATCAAAACTTTTTAAAATTCTTTCACCTCGATAGATTAAAGTTGTTTTAACTCCTAAACTATTCATGATACAGGCAAACTCGACAGCAATGTAACCGCCTCCTAAAATACAAATATCTTTAGGTAATTTTTTAATATGAAAAATGTCATCTGATGTAAGAACTTTATTTCTTGCCTTGTAAGCTGGTTTGTTACAAGTTCCCCCTGAAGCTATCAAAATTTTTTTCCCCTTATACTCTTCATTATTTATAAGGATTATCTCTGAATCTTTAAATGATGCATAGCCATCTATTCGATCAACTTTATTCTTTTCTAAAATAGATTTATAAATATGATTTAATCTTCCAATTTCTTGATCTTTATTCTGAATTAATGTCTGCCAATTAAAAGAAATTTGTTCTGGCACCTCCCACCCATAATACTTAGCAATATCAAAATCATTTTTAAACTGAGCTGCATAGGTGAATAATTTTTTTGGAACGCACCCCCTATTGACGCAAGTACCACCATAACTCAAACCTTCAGCAACCAATACTTTAGCACCGTAATTAGCTGCTATTCTTGCAGCTCTAACTCCGCCAGATCCAGCACCAATAACGATTAAGTCATATTCTTTCATAAAAAATTTATTTTTTGTGTTTTTTAATTAAGTCTTCAATTTTTACTTCTTCATAATTTTCGAAGGGTTGCACAATCCAAGGATTATCTTTTAATCTGTCAGCACAATAATCAGGTTCAAATGTTGAATCTAGTTTTTTCCAAAGCACAGCTGTTTTTATTGATTCAATATTATCTTTTATTGGAGCATATTTTTTTAACCATTCAATACTTTTATTGAGCGTGACACCTGTATCTGAAAGATCATCACACAAAAGTAATCTGCCTCCCATATCATGAACTGTTGAGCTCATTTCTCTTGAAAAAACTAGTTCTCCTTGTTTGTCTTCTACTCCTGTTCCAGAGTAAGATTCAACGGCAAGATAGGCACACTTAAGTTTAAATATTCTACTCAAAACATCTATTATTGGGGCCCCTCCTCTCATTATACCTATGAGCATTGTTGGTTTAAATCCACTCTCGTGAATTTTAACTGCTAATTTTTCTACTATTAGATTATATTCTTTCCAGTCTACAACAAGTTTATTGATCATGGAAAAAACTAAATTATTTTGAAGGAGATGTAAATGAAAGGATATGTAGTAACTGTTTATAAGATTATAAAGGATGAAAATGTTCTAAAAAACTATGCTGTTAAAGCTAAAGAGGCAATTGAAAAATATAATGGTAAATTTTTAGTAAGAGGAGGAAAGAAAATAACTACAGAAGGTGACGAATCTCCTAGAACTGTAGTTATTGAGTTTTCATCTTTTGGTGAAGCCGAAAAATTTTTTTATTCAAAAGAATATCAAGATGCTCACTCTGTTTTAAAAGACACAGTTGTACGGCATCATCAAATTATAGAAGGTGACTAGTATTGAATTGGTTCATCATCTATTGATCTCCAAAGATACCATGTGGCAACGGAACAATAAGGAGTAAACTTTTTATAAAGTTTGTCTAAAAATACTTTTGGTGGATAATATTTTTTCTTATAATTATTTGATATCGCTCTTAATAGGCCAATATCTTGTAGGGGCCATATATTAGATCTATTAAATGTAAATAATAATATCATTTCAGCAGACCATCTTCCAATCTGTCTAAGGTTTGACAGGTACTCTATGGCCTCTTCATCGTTCATTTTCTTTATTAAGTTTGGCTTAAAAGTTTTGTTTATTATTTTTTTTGACAATTCTTTAATACCTCTAACTTTTTGTCTACTAAGTCCACAATTTTTTAAACTAATGCTAGATAATTTACTTACTGTTCTTGCTGTAATTTTATTGTTACATTTTTTTTTAAACCTTAGGAAAACTGAATTCGCTGCAGCTACACTTATTTGTTGACCAATAATACTTTTGCATAAAGAAAAGAAAACATCATTACGGGTAACTAAATGACCATCTTTATATTTGCTAATTAAATATTTAATAACTTTATCCCTTTTAGATAAATATATTTTGGCTTTGTTCCAATAAGCTGGTGATTTTTTCATGATCTAGGAATAACAATCTCTTTTTTTAATTTTTTTTCTCGTATAAAAATTATTAAAGAGCTTAATATCACAAGTAAAGCTCCAGCTAACATTAAAGGTTTTGGAACTTCTCCCCAAATTATGAATCCAAATGTTATTGCGTAAACTAAACTTAAATATTTAATTGGTGTTACTAAAGAGGCTTCAGCTAGTCTATAACTTTGTGTCAATAATAAATTTGCAACACTTCCACACAAACCCATAATTATAAATAAAAACAAATCTTTTGTAGTGGGCATTATCCACCCAAAAGGCAAAGTGCAAAGTCCTATAACTGCACACAAAACTGTAAAATAAAAAGCTATTCTATAATTTGGCTCAGTTTTAGATAAAGCTCGAACACTTATTGCAACACCAGAAAAAAAAATGCAAAATAAAATAGGTGATAAATAATAATAATTAAGTTCAATAAATGCTGGCTGAACTATTAAGATCATTCCTATAAAACCCAAAAATACCGCAGACCAACGCTTGATTCCAACCTTCTCTGATAAAAAAATAATTGATGCAATAGTTACAAAAATTGGCCCACCAAAAGTAAGAGACACTACATCTGCTAAAGGTAAATGCCTCAGACCAAAAAAAATACACACAAACGCTATTGAGCCACAAATCGCTCTAAAGGCATGTAAACCAGGTCTTGTTGTTTTATAAAAATTTGACCATTTGTTTTTAGGTATAATCAAAAAGATAGGTATTAATCCAAAAAAAAATCTTGCAAAAAATACTTCTCCAAATGGGTAATAGTTTAACCATTTGATACATATGTCCATAATCGCGAAGCACATAACGCTTGCAATCATGTACAAAACGCCAGTTTGATTTTTTGTAAACAATTGAATATCCTTTATCTTTTTTAACACATAAAATTCATTATGCAAAAATCTTACTTAGCACTTGGGTGCTTTTGGAAACCAGAAGAAACATTTCGGCAAATAACTGGAGTTATAGAAACTGAGGTTGGTTACGCTGGTGGAGAAAGTAGCGACACTAATTACGAAGAAGTTTGTACTGGTAAAACTGGACATACAGAAACTGTAAAAATAATTTACGATGAAAAAATTATTTCTTATGAGAAGTTGTTAGAAATTTTTTTCAAAATTCATGATCCCACTCAAAAAGATATGCAATATCCTGATGTGGGAACTCAATACAGGAGTGAAATATTTTATGAAAACGAACAACAAAAAAATGCAGCTGAAAAATGTAAAAACCTATTTAATAATAAATTTAATAGAAAAATTGAAACAAATATTTCAAACATAAAAAATTACTGCAAAGCAGAAGAATATCATCAGAAATATATAATGAAGAAAAACCAGTAATGTCTTTGGTTAATACTGATTGGCTTGAAAAAAATTTAAATAAAGTAAAAATTTTAGATGCAAGTTGGCATATGCCGAGCACCAACAGAGATGCGTACAAAGAATTTTTAAGTGGACATATAGAAAATTCTCAATTCTTTGATTTAGATAAAAATTCAGAACTTGATTCAACTTTGCCTCATATGTTACCGTCTAAAGAAAAATGGCAAGAAATAATATCTAATTACGGAATTAACAATCAAGATAAGATAGTGATCTACGATAATTCTGATGTTATTAGTTCCTGTAGATGCTGGTTCATGTTTATTTTTTTTGGACATGATATAAGTAAAATTTGTATTTTAGATGGTGGCTTAAAAAAGTGGAAAATTGATAATAAAAAAATTACAAATAATTTAGTTTTAAATAGTAGAACTAGCTACGTAGCGAAAGAAATCAAAAGTCTAGTATCAAATAAATTGCAGATTGATGAAAATATAGAGTTAAACAACTTTCAAGTTGTGGACGCGCGAGGAAAGAAAAGATTCGAAGGTATTGAACCAGAACCACGTCCCGGTTTAAAAAGTGGCTCTATTAAAAATTCAAAAAATTTACCATTTAATGAGTGTATTAATAAATCGGATCATACATTCAAAGATAGAGATGAATTAATAAAGATTTTCAAATATGCCGGTATTATAAATGATACGCAACAGGTGTTTACTTGCGGATCTGGAGTTACCGCGTGCATTTTAGCTATGGCTAATAAAATTATAAATGATAAAAATCCAATTATATACGACGGATCTTGGTCAGAATATGGACTTAAATAAAATGAAAATTACAAGTATAATTAAGTCTATATTAATAATTTTTTTTATTATTATTTTTTCTACAATCGCAGCTAGGCATTTTGTTGGCTTACATTTTAAAAAAAAATTTAGTGTTAGGCCTCCGCCAGGGGTAATCGTTAAAACAGTAGAGAAATCTACATTTTACAAGAGCATAGAAACTTTTGGAACCGCCATAGCTCAAAATTCTAAAACTTACAGAATAAAAAAAGATGAAATCAAAGGGAGGCTTGATATCGAAGGAAGATTTGTCAAAGCGGGAGATATTATAGCTACATTAAAAAATGATGAAGAAGTTATAGCTGAAATTAGGGGTAGGCTTGGTAAAAGAGAGATAGCTCAAGGTGTGTTAGGTACTGATAGTTTAATTATTACATTAGATGATCTTAAAAAAATTGTTATAGACATTAAAGTACCTGAAAATTTTGTTGGTATTTTAAAGTCTGGACTTAAAGCAGAAATATCTTCAACGGCATTTGACAAGAATTTTGCTGGCAGTATAGAATCAGTTAGCTCACGTGTTGATCCGTCTACGCGTTCAATTTTAGCAAGAGTAATAGTGGACAACTCGAAATTCGAAATTATACCTGGACAATTATTAACTGTGAAAATTATTTATGATGAAATTCAACAGATTGGTGTCCCAGAAAGTTCTGTTACAATTCAAGGTAAAACTTCTTTTGTCTATGTTGTTAATGGAGAAACTGTAGATAAAAAAAATATACAAATTGGTAAAAGAAATTTTGGAAAAGTGTCTGTTTTAGATGGTGTATCTGAAGGAGATCAAATAGTTGTCGAAGGTGTTTCGAAAGTTAGAGATAAAAGTAAAATAAAAATAATTAAACAAAAAAACAGATAATGTTTTTAACGGATTTATCTATAAAGAGGCCAATTCTTGCTTCGGTAATGAGTATAATTTTAGTTATTTTTGGAATAATAACTTTTCATGAAATTCCAACAGATGAATTACCCGATGTTCAGCCTCCTGTTGTAACCATTCAAACAAATTACAAAGGAGCCTCAGCAGAAATCATAGATACCCAAATTACTCAAAAAATAGAAGATTTTGTAGGAGGCACACCTGGGTTAGAAACGATAGATTCTTTTAGTGAAGATGAAAGTTCAAGAATTACACTAACATTTAAAACTAGTCTGAATCTTGACGATGTAACTAATGATGTTCGTAGTTCTGTTTCTCGCGTAATAGATAATTTACCTGAGGGTGCAGGAGCTCCAGAAATATTCAAACAAAGTGCGGGCATGAGAACGACAATGTGGTTGTCTTTTAGTTCAGAAGCGATGACAGATCTTGAATTAACAGATTATGCAGATCGTTTTTTGACGGATACATTTTCGACAGTTCCAGGCGTGGGAAGAGTTAGGCTAGGTGGAGAAAGAGAAACATCTCTTAGAGTGTGGTTAGACCCAATTGCGCTTGCGGCTAGAGATTTAACAACACAAGAAGTTGAACAAGCTTTAAGAAAAGAAAACGTGGAATTTCCAGCTGGTAGAATAGAATCAAGAGATATCGATTTAACTATAAAATTAGATAAAGCCTACCAAAACCTTGAAAATTATAAAAAATTACCACTTAAAAGAGCAAAAGACGGATCCGTTATAACTTTAGAAGATGTTGCTAGAGTAGAGATAGGTGCCGCATCAACAAGAACACTTTTTAAGGGAGATGGTAAGCAGGTAGTAGGGATAGGTATTTATCAGCAATCAGACGCAAATACTATCGATGTGGCTAACGGTATAAAAAAAAAAATTAAAGAAATAGAACGGACATTACCTGAAGGAACAAATCTTGAAGTTTCCTTTGATCGAAGTAGATATATAAAAGCTGCTATTTCGGAAGTTTATAAAACTCTTTTTGTTGCTTTGATTTTAGTTACCATAATAATTTATTTATTTTTAGGAAACGTTAGAGCATTAATTGTACCCGCTGTAGCATTGCCTGTTTCTTTGATTTCTACTTTTTTGGCAATTTATATTTTTGATTTTTCTATTAATTTATTTACGCTAATGGCCTTGGTTCTGGCTATAGGAATTGTAGTAGATGATGCGATAGTAATGTTGGAAAATATTGTTAGAAGAATTGAACTAGGTGAAAGTCCACTAGTTGCAGCATACAAAGGTGCTAAACAAGTATCATTTGCTATTATAGCAACTACTGTAGTTTTAGTAGCTGTGTTTGTTCCTTTGGTTTTTATCAAAGGAATTACAGGTGTTCTTTTTACTCAGACTGCAATAACTTTGGCATCTGCAGTTATTATATCTAGCTTTGTTGCACTTTCTCTTAGTCCAATGTTGGCTAGTAAATTCCTAAAAAAAGATATGGAAAAATCTAAAACTGTAACTAAATTTGAAAAATTTTTAAAAGGTATTACAATTGCCTACAAACAATCATTGATTTTATGGATAAATAAGAAAAAAATAATCATTTCTTTTTTAAGTTTAACTTTAGCGTTAACTATATTTTTATTTACTTTTACACCTAAAGAATTAATTGCACCCGAAGATAGAGGAGCTTTTTTTGTAATTATAAAAGCACCTCAAGGTTCTGGTTTTAACTTTACAAAATCTAAAGCAGAAGAAATTGAAGCAATGTTACTGCCCGAATTAGGTAAGGGTGAATATAGGAAATTGATTATGAGAGTTCCTGGTTTTGGAAAATCATCAAAACAAGTTAATAGTGGGTTTATTATTGTCCTTCTAGAAGATTGGTCAAAAAGAAAACGGCATGGTGTAAAAATATTAAGGGAATCTTTTGCTAAAATAGGGCGTGTGCCTGGTGTTCTTGCATTTTCTGTTATGCCTCAAGGTATTAGAACAGGTGGAATTGAAAGTCCCGTTCAATTTGTAGTACTTGGAAGTACCTATGAGCAATTAATAGAATGGAAAAAAATAATCAAAAGAGAAGCTAGAAAAAATCCTGGATTATCTTCAATTCAAGATGATTTTGACCTTAATAAACCCCAACTAAATGTTCAAATTAATCAAAAAAAAGCCGCAGATTTAGGTGTTTCTACTGAAGATATAGGAAGAACAATAGAAACTATTTTTGGCTCAAAAACAGTTACAAAATTTACTCAAGAAGGAAAGGAATACTCTATTATTCTTCAAGGTGACATTAAAGATAGGCAGGAGCCAGGGAGTATAAGTAAAGTATTTGTAAGATCAAAAAATAATGGAAAATTAATATCAGTTTCTAATTTAGTTGAATATAGCGAAGAGGGCCAGTCACCGTTCTTAGCAAGGTATAATAGGCAAAAAGCCGTAACAATCTCCGCAAGGTTAGTTGGTGACTATTCTTTGGACGAGGCACTGAAATTTTTAGTTGGTGTTGTAGAAAAAAATACACCTCAGGCTAAAATTGCTTACAAAGGCGAGAGTGAAGAATATAAAAAAACAAATAATGAACTTTATATAATTTTTGCTCTAGCTTTGATAACTGCTTATTTAGCTATGTGTGCTCAATTTGAAAGCTGGAGACATCCTCTCACAATTATGCTTACTGTGCCTCTAGCAATACTTGGGGGTCTATTAGGACTACTTGTGGTTGGTTCTTCCTTAAATGTTTATAGTCAAATTGCCTTGATTATTTTGATTGGTTTAGCCGCAAAAAATGGAATTTTAATTGTGGAATTTACTAATCAATTAAGAAAAGAAGGAAAAAAATTAGAAGAAGCGATAGTTGAAGCTTCAACGATTAGACTCAGGCCAATACTAATGACAAGCCTCTCTACCATTTTTGGAGTAATACCATTAATAATTGGCTCTGGCCCAGGTGCCGCAAGTAGACTAACTGTTGGCATAACCATCTTTGGTGGAATGTTGTTTTCAACTTTTTTCACGCTTTATGTAATTCCAACAATTTATTCTATAATTGGTAAAAATGAAAAAAATATTGATGCAGTTGAAGTTGAGTTAAATAAACAACTTAAAAAATAAAATACTTATTTTTATTTAAATTTTTTTGACATAGAGTCAATTGTTTTCTGTAGCTGTTAGCTAAATCTTTAACTGACTTAGCATAAATGATTGCTTTCTTGTCTTTCCTATAATTTTTATAATCACCCCAGCCTTTATAATAAGCAAGGTATTGTCTGTAAGCATCTTTCTTGGATATTTTTAATATTTTTGAAGTTTTGTTGATGTACCAGCCAATAAAATCGACTGAATCTTTAAACCTTGCGCGTGTAGCTAATTTATTGTTGGTTTCTCTTTTATATTGTTCCCAAGTTCCGTCCACCGCTTGAGAATAACCAAATGAGCTAGATGGTCTCTTAAATGGTATTACTTTAAATAATTTTTTTCTCGGTGGTTTTGCCAACCAATTAAAATCACTCTCTTTCTTAACAAAGGCAAGTTGTAAATGAATAGGAGCACCCCATTTTTCATAAGATGCTTTGGTGTGTTTATACCAGAGGTATCTTTCTTCAAAGATAGCACAACTATTTTTAGTATTTTTAGGTATTGAAGAACAAGATGTAAATATAATAAAAATTATTAGATAAAATTGAATTTTTTTAGAATGAATCACTAATTATTTTATACAAGAGTTTAATTAAGTTTTCTCCATTTTTCTGGATTTAAAAAGGTTCCAGACCAGAGCCCAAGTTTATTGGTTTTTGCAAATTCTTCATCTAAAATGTAGTCTTTAGAATAACGTTTGTATGCAACAGCGTAGCCATTTCTAACCATCCACTTGTTGAGATCTTCGTGCTCAACAAAACAAATGCCAATAAATCTATTGTATCTATCTTTTTTTTTTTGCGTCAAGCATTTGACTAATTTTTTACCAATCTTCTTGGTTAATGCCTGTGTAGCAAATACACCACAATTATATATTTTTTTGTTTTTTGTACACTTTTGTTTTTTTTCTGGTGCATCAATACCATGTAATCTTATTTTATTATTCGAAATTTTGATAGTGTCACCGTCAGTAATAATCGGAAGACCGTAAATTTCACTAGCAATTATTTTTTGGTTTAAATTTAATAAAATGATGACAGCAAGAATTAGGTTTTTCATCTAGTAAGGATTTTTTTTAATGTAAATAAAAATAATATACTTACGACACCTGCAATATTGGCTAGAAGGTCGTTTAATTCGAAAGCTCTATTGGGTACAAAAAAATGAAGTAATTCTAGAAAAAATGAAAGAAAAAATAAGAATAAAAAACTATTAATAAATTTTTTTTCACTTAAATTATAAATTATCCCTAAAAAAGTTAAGTAAAAAAAATAAAAAAAATGATTTATGGCAGTACCTATTGGATTGTTGATGAGATTAGGTTGTTTGCCTAAATTTTCATATAATAGATAGCCAATTATACTTCCGGGAAATAAATAAATAAGTAATAAAAAAACTAGAGACAAATAATATAAATATATAATTAATTTTAATATATTATTTTTCATTATGATTTAAATATAGTACATACTATTTAATAATAAACTATTATGAGCAAATTAATTTTAATTAGACACGGTCAAAGTGTGTGGAATGCTGAAAACAGATTTACTGGATGGGTTGATATCGACTTATCTGAACAAGGTATTCTTGAGGCTAAGAGGTCAGGGATATTAATTAAAAATCTTAATATAAATATAGATATATCCTATACATCGTTTCTAAAAAGGGCGATTAATACCTTAACGGTTATACTTGAAGAAAATAACCTGAAACTTGAACTGAATACTTCTTGGGAAATTAACGAAAGACATTATGGTTCGTTAACTGGATTAAACAAAGAAGAAACAAAAATAAAAATTGGGGAAGACCAGTTTAAAAAATACAGAAGATCTTGGAACATTTCACCACCACCAATGCCTGAGAATGACAAGAATCAATTTTTGTTTAGCCCTTTAAACGCTAGCATACCTCAAAATATGATACCTTTGACAGAATCTTTAAAAGATACCTATAATAGAGTAATCCCTTTTTTTGAAAGCAAAATTAAGCCTGGCTTACAAAATAATAAAAATATAATAATTGCTGCTCATGGAAATTCTTTGAGAGCTCTTTGTAAAAAATTATTTAGTATTTCAGACCAAAAAATTAACGAATTAGAAATACCAACTGGAAACCCACTCGTTATTGAATTCGACCAAGACCTAGAAGTAAAAAGCTCTAAGTACCTAGATAAATCTAGAGAAAAACCAATTATTACTAATCAATAAATTTTAGTTTATTTAATTGTTCATAAACCCTAATATTGTTTACATGAAAAAAAGTTTGACTACTTTCTTGTCCTAATAATTTTTTTTCTTTTATCATATTGTCCCATATTAGATTCATAGAAAAAAAATTTTCGTTAATTGTTTTAAAAATAGATCTGTTGATAATCTGAGCACCCGTGAATATGTACTGATTACTAGCTTCTCTTGTAATATAGTTGTTTTCCATAAAATTAAAATCACCTTTGAAGGATTTGTCGTGACTATTTTTTTTATTAACTAATAATAAAATAGGTTTATTATTTTTTAGATAAGAATTTTCAAGAATTTTTAATTCTTCGTAATAATTTTTATTCCAAATCGTATCTGGATTTAAAACAAAAAAAGGATCCTCTTTAAAATTTTTGGTAGCATTTAGAATTCCGCCTCCTGTATCAAGTAAAACTTCTTCTTTTATAGTATTAATAGAAATTTGATAATTCTTGTTCTCAAGAAAATTATCAATCTCTTTTGATAAATGATGTGTATTTATAATGATTTCATCTATTCCTATTTTTATGAGCAACTCTATAGATCTTTCTAAAAGATTTTTTGGACCGATCTTTATTAAAGGTTTTGGTATTTTTGTCGTTAACGGAAGCATTCGTTTACCAAAACCAGCCGCTAATATCATGGCCTTCTTAATTATCATTAAAATTAACCTTTTTTCTATTTTTTATAGGCACAGCTTTATTTAATAAATATTTTAAATTTATAAAAATTGGATTCTTGAGTCTTAACTCCAAAAGTTCCCAAATATATGGCAAATACTTTAAATAACTTAGTTTATGATCTCTTTTATAAAGTCTAACAAAAATACCTAATATTTTTAAATTTCTTTGCACTGACAAAATATCAAAATCATTTTGAGCTAATAATTTTTCGGTATTTTTTTTAATATTTGATGTTTTAGAAAGATAATAGCTAAATAGTGAAGATTTTAATTTAATTGGAAGCTTAATTCTGACGTCATCAATAAGTGATGCAACATCATATAGTAAATTGCCTCTAAGAGCGTCTTGTGAGTCGATTAAACCAAACTTTTTATTTTTGACCATTATATTAGAGGCGTGAAAATCTCTGTGTACAAAACACATTTCTTGAAAATAAAGTTTTTTATAAAGATCATTTAATTCTTTTTTTATTTTATTTTTATTTTTTTCGAATTCTTTTTTTTTACTATTATTTTTTAAATACCAATCAAAAAATAAGTTAGATTCTTTGTCTAGTTCAGATAAATTATATTTTTTAACTCTAATTTTATTATTTCTAAATTTAATATCTTTTTTAAAATTAATTTTTTGCAATTTAATTATTATGTCAACTAATTTTTTATAATCACTGAATTTATTTTTTTTATTTTTTACGTGCTCTAAAAAAGAATAACTACCTAGATTTTCTATCTCCATCATATTTTTTACAAAATATTCCTGAACTAATTTTGGTGCTCTTATTTTATTTTTAATTAATAGTTCGTTAATTGCCGCGTAAATAATTAGATTTCTAAATTTATCTTTATTAGCCTTTACTAGTATTGTGAATTTAGAATTTTTTTCTATCTTGTAAAATTCACGAAAAGAAGCATCACCCGAAATTTTTTTTATTTTATATTGCATTAAATTCTTTCCATCTACCAAAACCTTTGAAATCAATTTTTCTCATATTTTTTTCTTTCTTGTAAGACATATAAATTTCGAGTCTTTCGCTTGGTTTGTCTTTGATTATCTCCGCCCATTCTATAATTTTAATGTTGTTTACACTCTGTTCAAAAACTCCAAGTTGTTGAATATCATTTTCAGTTTTTAATCTATAAAGATCATAATGCATTATTTTAAATTCGCCAATTTCATACTCGTAAACAATATTAAAAGTAGGGCTCAATACTTCGGTCTGGTCTTTTTTGTTTTGTTTTTGAAAA
>Ga0307986_10002430_pt1 | contig 13383 bp, 10 predicted proteins | sample EllFjometageno82_FD_203170 | JGI IMG/M metagenome (GOLD analysis project Ga0307986, IMG submission 203170) | Marine microbial communities from Ellis Fjord, Antarctic Ocean - #82 | ecosystem: Environmental > Aquatic > Marine > Unclassified | place: Southern Ocean | collected 2014-10-09
AAGAACATGCTCAACATGTTGAACATGAACGTGTACTGCCTGGGAATTGTTCCGCTGGTGTGGATCATCATCGGTTATTCGCTGGCTGCAGGTGGGTCAAGCAACCCAGTCATCGGCAATTTTGATCATGTCGCGCTCGATGGAATTGAGGGCACCGAAACCATTGCCGTGTTCGTGTTCTTGATGGCCTTCGCCGCGATCACCCCTGCCCTCATTTCCGGAGCGGTGGCCGATCGCATGAAGTTCGGTGCTTGGGCAGTCTTCGTGCCGGTGTGGTCACTGTTGGTGTATTCACCGGTTGCGTATTGGGTTTACGGGGCAGAAGGGTGGATCAAAGAACTTCCTGCCCATGATTTTGCGGGTGGCACGGCTATTCATGTCAATGCCGGTGCGGCCGCTCTGGCCCTCGTCATAGTGCTGAAGCCTCGGGTTGGTTGGCCCCGAGAAGGTATGGCTCCGCACAATCTTCCGTTGGTCATGCTGGGCGCAGGCATCTTGTGGTTCGGGTGGTTCGGCTTTAACGCTGGTTCTGCTTTAGCCGCCGACGGCGTCGCCGCTCAAGCGTTTCTTAATACGTTCATTGCCGGATCAGCCGGAATGATTGCCTGGCTTGTCGTTGAGTACTTCCGAGATGGTCACGCGACCACGTTGGGTGCAGCATCGGGTGTGATCGCCGCGCTGGTCGCCATAACCCCGGCCGCCGGATTCGTCGGCGGTATGCATTCGCTGGTGTTCGGAGCCGTAGCGGGTGTTGTGTGTTACTTCGCTATCCAACTTAAGTTCAAGTTTGGCTACGACGATTCGCTCGATGTTGTGGGCATTCATTTTGCCGGTGGTGTCACGGGCGGCGTGCTGCTGGGACTATTTGCCGACGCAAGCTCAATCTCGGGTGGAGATTTCAAAGAGGGCCTGTTTTTCGGCGGTGGCGTAGGACTTCTCGGCAATCAGGTTCTATCTATTGTCGTAGTCGCGGTGTTCTCCTTTGTCGTCACTTACGGCATCGCTAAGGTTCTCGATGCCACGATCGGCTTGCGCGTCAGTAAACAATCCGAACTCGAGGGCCTTGACCAGTCCGAGCACGCCGAGAGGGCCTACCACTTTGGTGACTCGGGCCGTGACCGGATTGGCTGATGGCCAGATCGAACTTTCCGCTCATGTCGTGCAACTCGGCTGGTTTTAGGCTCAGACTTGGGGGCCTCTACGGCGGATTGGTTACGTAGCGTTCGGCTGCTTCTTCCAACGAGAGATCGAGTTGGTTCGCCAATGACGAGATCCATGCCAACACGTCGCCTAGTTCATGAAGTTGCTGCTCGCGGGTGCCCTTGCGGATGGCCTGGGCAAATTCGCCGACCTCCTCGCAGAGCCACGCCACGCTGGCGCTGAGGCCCCGTTCGCGATCGTCGTCTCCATAGAGCGCTTCCATAAGACCCTGAAATTCTGCAAGTTCCATCTCGCGACCATACAACCAGAACTTTCTCAAGAAATTTTTCCGAGGTGTAGGGAACCGCTCATCGGTGATCTAGGAGCGCGGGGCAAACCCATCCAGTCGCTATCCATTTGTGGGGCAGCGCTCAAACTGGAATAGGTTGTGTGAATGACTTCACCTACACCTACTGTGCAGCCGGCTACTGGCCGCCTTGGCATCCTTACCGTTGGCCTTGGCGCCGTGTCGTCCACACTCATCGCTGGCGTCGAGCTAGTTAAGCGCGGCCTGGCCGATCCCACGGGGTCGCTGGCCTTGATGGGCGATATTCGCCTCGGCAAGCGTACCGACGACAATTCACCCAAGATCCACGAGTTCGCGCCTATCGCCAAGCTCGAAGACTGTGTCTTTGGTGCGTGGGATGTATTCCCCGACGATGCCTACGTGGCCGCCCAGCGCGCCGGCGTGCTCGAATCGGGCAAGCACCTCGAAGCAGTCAGCGAGTCGCTTCGTTCGGTTGTACCGATGAAAGCGGCATTCGACCGCGAATATGTCAAGCGTCTTGATGCCGACAACCACATGGGCACCATCGACAAGCGCACCATGCTCAACCAAATTCGCGAAGACATCAACACTTTCCGCGACGAAAAACAGTGCGACCGACTCGTCATGCTCTGGGCCGCCTCCACCGAGGTATACATCCAGGTCAGCGACAATCATCAGACCCTCGAGGCATTCGAGGCTGCAATCGATGCCAACGAGCACGATATTGCTCCGTCGATGCTCTACGCCTACGCCGCCATCCTCGAAGGCGTTCCGTTCTGTAACGGCGCCCCCAACCTTTGCGTCGATATCCCTGCGCTCACCAAGCTGGCAACCGAACGTGGTGTTGCTATCTCCGGCAAGGACTTCAAGACCGGCCAAACGCTTATCAAGACGGTGCTTGGGCCAATGCTGCGCACCCGAATGCTTGGCCTTAACGGCTGGTACTCCACCAACATCTTGGGCAACCGCGACGGCGAAGTTCTCGACGATCCCGACAACTTCAAGACTAAAGAAGAGTCCAAGCTTGGTGTCCTCGAAGACATCCTCGATCCCGAGAAGTTTCCCGAGCTCTACGGCAACGTTTACCACAAGGTGCGCATCAACTATTACCCACCTCGTGGCGACAACAAAGAGGGATGGGACAACATCGATCTGTTCGGTTGGTTGGGTTACCCCATGCAGCTCAAGGTCGATTTCTTGTGCCGCGACTCGATTCTTGCGGCACCATTGGCGCTCGACCTTGTCTTGTTCTCCGACCTGGCACAGCGCGCTGGTCTTGGTGGTATCCAAGAATGGCTCAGCTTCTACTACAAGAGCCCACAGGTAGCCGATGGCCTCCGCCCCGAGCACGATCTGTTCAAGCAGCAGATCAAGCTCGAGAACACCCTCCGTTGGATGATGGGCGAAGAGGTCATCAATCACCTTGGCCGCGAGTACTACGACGACGTCGAGGCCTAATTGCCGGCGGCGTCACTGACGCCCTAGACTCACATTTACGTCATTTCGGTGGCGTGGAACGAAGTCCGGTGTAATCCCGGCACTGTCCCGCAACGGTAATCTGCCCGTCATTTCTGATGGGTGGCGAGTCCGGCCGCGTCCACATCACCCGACGTACCCACAGCCCTCGAGGAAGGGCTTGGTGCACAGGTTTCCTGTCTGCCGAGCACACACTCGACCGAAAGGAAACCCCATCGTGAAGTTGGCAAAAATCTTTGCCCTACTCTTGGTTTACGCCTTGCTAGCGGCCGCATGCGGTTCAAGTGACGACGTCACAGTCGCGACCGTCACAGTCGCGACTCCCGAGGATGTGGTCGACCAGGTGGCCGAGTCCGAACCCTCAACCGACGAACCAGCGGCCGCTGAAGTGCTCGATGAACCTGCGCCAGCCGATGAGGCTGTCCCGGCCGAGAACACCTATGCACAACGCGTGGTGTCTTTGTCACCGACTGCCACCGAAACCTTGTTTGAGATCGGGGCCGGTGACCTCGTCGTAGCTGTCGACGATCAATCGAACTATCCCGTCGGCATCCTAAATTCGGACTTGAGTGCATTTACCCCCAATGTCGAGGCGATTGCTGGGTTCGAGCCCGATCTTGTCGTGCTGTCGTTCGATCCAGGTGGTATTCAGGATGGGCTGACCGCGCTAGGCATCGAGGTGCTCATGCAAGGCACAGCGGTTGATCTCGATGATGCCTATAGCCAGATTGAGCAACTTGGATCAGTAACTGGCCACATCGGCGAAGCCGCTGAACTCGTCGGCCAAATGCTGCTCGAGATTGGCGTTCTCGCCGAGCGGGCCGCCATGGAAGGCGCCGGCGGAACGTTCTTTCATGAGATTGACAACACCTTGTATTCGTTAACCTCGGCCACCTTTGCCGGTCAGATCTACGCCCTAGCTGGTTTGACAAACCTCGCTGATGCCGTTGACCCCGACGGCGAGTTCTTTGGCTATCCGCAGTTGTCTCAGGAGTACATCATTGAACAAGATCCCGACTTCATCTTTTTGGCCGATGCTGCCTACGGCGAAAGTGTCGAGACGGTTGCCGCTCGGCCCGGTTGGGAAATCTTGCAGGCCGTACAGGGCGGTCGAGTGATTCCGTTGGATGCAGACACCTCGTCACGATGGGGACCACGCATCCCGGAGTTTCTCTCGACCATCATCGACGTGACCGTCGGCGCGTCGGCCGAGTAAGCCTGATTGCGACGGGAGCAGCGAATGACTGATGGGACACTCACGACTTCAGTCGCTTCGCGCTCCCAAGCGGTTCGCCTCGCCCCCACCCACGTACTGTTCGGATTCGTTGCGATTTTCGCCGCCGCTCTGGTAGGCCTGAGCGTCGGGGCCGCCTCAATTCCGGTTAGTGGTGTACTGCTGGAATTGCTGGACCATGTGCCAGGCCTGTCGGTTGACTCGGGTCTCAGCGAATTGCACCAGAATATTGTGTGGGAAATCCGTTTCCCGCGAGTGGTGCTTGGTCTTTTGGTGGGGGCTCTGTTGGCGTGTTCAGGAGCGGCCTATCAGGGTGCTTTCCGGAACCCGTTGGCCGATCCGTTCCTTCTCGGGATAGCAGCCGGCGCCGGTCTCGGGGCCACGGTCGGGTTCGTTTTTGGCCTGGGTGATGGTTCGGGGCCCTTTGATGCGATCCCGTTGTTGGCCTTTGCGGGGGCGTTGTTTGCTGTGGTGCTGGCCTTCGCCGTCGGCGCTACCGGTGAGCGGGGTCGGTCATCAACCACGCTCTTATTGGCTGGCGTTGCGGTGGCGAGTCTCTTAACCGCGGCTCAGACCTATCTCGTGCAACGTGATACCGAGACCTTGCGTCAGGTATACACCTGGATTCTTGGGCGCTTGACCACAGCTGGTTGGACCGAGGTCGTCGTAGTGTTGCCCTACGCCGTGGTGTCGGTCAGTGTGATGATGTGGCACCGACGGGCTCTGGACGTGCTGGCGGTTGGCGATGATGAAGCGGCCACGTTGGGTATTTCACCTCGCCGCACTCGCACCATTGTCGTGGTGGCAGCTTCGTTGGCGGCCGCTGCTGCGGTAGCGGTCAGTGGACTAATTGGATTCGTAGGATTGGTCGTCCCCCATGGGGTTCGGTTGGCGTTTGGGACGAGCAATCGGGTGGTTTTGCCGTTGTCGTTGCTGTTCGGCGCAGCCTTCTTGGCCTTGGCCGATGTTGCGGCGCGGACGGTCGAGTCACCCGCCGAACTTCCTATCGGCGTTGTTACAGCGTTTGTTGGAGCTCCATTTTTCTTGTATCTGTTGCGCACTAGTCAGGGTCCACGATGACGGAACTAGCGGCTCGTGGACTCACCGTAACCCTGGGTGGAAACGTCATCGTCCGTTCGGTGGACCTGTCGGTTTCAGCGGGTGATTGGCTGGTGATTGTCGGGCCCAATGGGGCCGGAAAGTCGACGGTGCTGCGGGCGTTGCTAGGACTGGTGGATCATGACGGAACCGTCAGTATTGCGGGAAGTGATGCATCAACGATGGCGGTACGCGAGCGGGCGCAACGCATGGCCTATGTCCCGCAGAACGCTGAAATCCCACCCGGAACGGCCGTGCTGGATTATGTGCTCCTAGGCCGAACACCGCACTTGCGACGAGGGCTGTATCTCGGCGATGAAGATGTGGGGATTGCCATCGACGCACTTGACCGTTTGGGTTTGACGGGTTTCGCCGAGCGTGACCTTATGTCGCTCTCCGGTGGTGAGCGACAGCTAGCAGTAATTGCGCGAGCCCTAGCCCAACAGACGACGATTTTTGTCCTTGACGAACCGACTACCGCTCTCGATATCGGACATCAGCAACACGTGTTAGCTACCATCGAACGGCTACGTGTGGATTTGGGTTTGACCATTGTTTCGTCGCTTCATGATCTGACCCTCGCCGCCGACTACGGGACGGAATTGTTGATGCTGGCTGACGGTGCCGTCGTAGCTAACGGTGCGGCCGCCGATGTGTTGACCCCAGAAGCCATCGCAGCCCACTATGGGGCGGCGGTTGATCTCATCGAACATGCAGGACGTACTCTGGTAGTGCCCCGCCGACCGGAGATGTAATGACCGAGCAAGCACCCAGTGAAGATCCCCGGCCCGAAGAACTGCGTGTCGCCAAGTCGCTTCTGCTGGTCAACACCGGAAATGGCAAGGGCAAGTCAACGGCGGCGTTCGGAACCATGTTGCGGGCTGTTGCCCAAGACTGGCCGGTTGCCGTGCTGCAGTTCATCAAGTCCGGCGACTGGAAAGTCGGCGAAGAAACCATCGGGCGTCGACTTGGTGTCCACTGGGAGGCGTTAGGTGAGGGTTTCACGTGGGACAGTGACGACATAACCCACGATCGTGAGGTCGCCGCTAAAGCATGGGCCAAAGCCAAAGCAATCATCGAAGCAGGTGAACATCGGTTGGTGATTCTTGATGAACTCACCTATCTACTCACCTGGAATTGGATCGATCAGGGCGAGGTTCTTGCCGTTCTTGTCAACCGTCCGGAGAATGTGACGGTTGTCGTCACCGGACGGGACGCCCCACAAGAACTCATCGACATCGCCGACACGGTCACCGAAATGCGCGAAATCAAACACGCTTACCAGGCCGGTATCGCGGCCAAGAAGGGCATCGATTTTTAGTCGTCTTGTTAATCCTGCGTTAGGTCGTTGGCGTAGCTCTTCTCGAGGTCGACCCGCATGGCGGCGGCGTCTATGCCCGGGAATTGGCATGTGTAAATGTCGGCTAGGTCCGGAGCACCGGACATGGCCTCCCACTCGGATGGGTTCCACAGATTGCTTCGACGGTAGGCCTTGGCGCAGTGAGAGAAGAGCTCTTGTGTTTCGATGACCACGGCGAGTTTTGGCGAGCGAAGTTCCTGCGTGAATCCACCCAGGATGGCAGCATCGGTGGTCAGCGTGGCGGGCCCGTTGATTCGGATGGTCTCCTCGACCCCCGGCACCATGAGCAGTAACCCGGCCTGGGGATTGTCGACAATGTTGCGCAGACTGTCGATGCGGTTGTTCCCGTTGAGGTCGGGGATTGCCAGGTGGCGATTATTGAGCACCTGAAGGAAACCGGGCGGGCCTCCACGAGGTGAGGCGTCGATTCTGCCGTTGGCGTCGGCGGTCGAGAGAATGACAAACGGGCACAGGCCAATGAAACGGGCCGATGCTTCGTCGATCGAGGTACGGGTCTTGCCGACCACTAGCTCAGAGGGTTTGCGGTAGAGCCCGTCGAGTTGTTCGTGTGTCTGAATTTTGTCGGCGATTTTCATATAAACAGTGTCGCACACGGTCAGAAGCGGAACTTAGCCGTCGTAATGCCAGCCCATCGGAAAAGTACTCATGAAGGCGGCCTCGGCGGGAAGTGAAACGGCCGGTTGCGGCGGTTGACTCCCTTGCGAGTTGGTATGAAGAGGCACCATAGAACATTGTTCCGCTTCGTTTCCGATTTTGGGGAAATTTCTTTAAATGTAAGTAAATGCTTACATTTGCGTGAAAGTGCCTAGTTTGTAAGGGTTTGGAGCGATTCTTGAGCGATAACTTACCAAACCGCAAATATCAGTCGTCGAGACTGAACTGCGACATGAACTCCCACCCACCAACCGTGGCATCAACGTCCATAGTTTGGTAACCGAGTAGATCAACGAGGGCCGCACCTAAGGCTGACCCTGGCCAGGTGTGACCACCATCGGTTATCTCGAAGAAACTCATAGCGATGCCATTGTCGCAGTTGGTGTAGTCGTGGCGAATGACCTCGGTCCCGATGGTTTCGGGCGTTGCTTCGGCATCGCATCCAAAGTCAACGGCGAACTCAGAGAATTCGTCGGGCATCACCTGTTCGAAGAACTCCACCGAAACAGCATCCGGGTCGTCGACCAAGGTTGATTGGCCCGATCCATTGAACGGCACTACGACGTCGTCGGTGCCATGGAACGCCAAATAGGGGACAGGTCGAGATGGCTCGCAGTCATCCAGATGATATGTGCCAGCTACGGACACAGCGGCGGCGATTCGATCGGCGCGTTCGCAGATAAGTCGGGCACTAAAGAAGCCCCCGTTGGACATGCCCGTGGTGTAGATCCGGTTGGCATCGGCACACCAGTTGGCTATGAGTTCGTCGATCAGGCCGTCAGCGAAACTGAGATCGTCCCGGGTTTCGTCTTGATCATCAATTAGTTCCCAGGTGGTGGCGGTGTCTTCGGGCGACACGAGGGCAGTGGGATGCACGACCATGAAGCCTTCTTCTTCGGCCAGGGATTCATAGCCAGCATATTGGATCTGCTCGAGGGCGTTGGAGCCTCGACCGTGCCAGTTGAGCACGGTTGGCATGGGCGTGGCACCGTCGTAGGAGGAAGGCACAAACACGAAAATCTGGTGGGTGTCTCCGTTGACGGTGAGTTCGATTTCGCTGGTTCCAGGTTCGAGTGCACTACATGCAGGCTCAGGAGCGACGGTTGGCTCTGGTTCAGAAGTTGGCGTTGGGTCCGCCTCAACCGCTGTTTCGTCGACCGGGGTGTCGGCCGAATCGTCGGTTGCGACATCGGGTTCGCTGGCGGTTGACTCGTCCGTTTCGGCAGGAGAATCGGCGGTGGCGGTGGCTGTATCAGTGCTGTCATTGCTGCTGCATGCAGAAGCAATTAGTACGAACGCGAGTAGTACGGCAATCAAACGGTGAGTCATGAACCGAAGCTTGTCACCTGTGCGTGCTCAGCAACGGATCAAAGTCACCCTTCCTCAGAGATCAAAACATCCGTCACCGAAACTCAAAACATCGTTCTCGGCGTGTGGGGTGATGAAGTGGGGTTAACGGTCGCGGAGGAAGCGGCGCAGGATCTTGCCGGAAGCAGACTTGGGGATCTCGTCGATGAACTCGACCAGACGGATTTGCTTGTAGGTGGCGACCTTGTCGGATACGTAATCCTTGACCCACTGATCGTCGATGTCGGCCCCGGGTGCCTTGACGACAAATGCCTTAGGCAGTTCGCCGGCTTCGTCATCGAGAATACCAATTACGGCAACATCGAGAACCTCGTCGGCCATGATGAGCAGCGCCTCAAGCTCGGCCGGCGGAACCTGGAAGCCCTTGAACTTGATGAGTTCTTTGAGGCGGTCGACAATCCAGAAGTAGCCGTCTTCGTCGGTGACGGCTATGTCGCCGGTATGAAGCCAGCCATCGGAGTCGATTGTGGCCGCGGTTGCTTCTTCGTTGCGGAGATAGCCCAACATGACCTGCGGGCCCCGAATCCATAGCTCACCGGGTTGACCCAAGGCGACATCTTCACCCGTCGCGTCGTCGACCAAACGGCATTCGGTGTTGGGAACAGTGACACCCACCGAACCCGGCTTGTCGAGAAAGTTTAACGGGTAGGCATGAGACACCGGAGAGAGTTCGGTCATGCCGTAGCCCTGCACGATTGTGGCGCCGATGCGTTCGGTTGCCATGTCGGCGAGTTCGCCGCCGAGTGGGGCGGCACCAGAGAAGACGCGGTCGAGTTTGGTGAGGTCGTAATTATCGACAATGGGATGCTGGGCCAGAGCCAAGACCATGGGCGGGACAACAAAAGCCCATGTGCACTTTTCGTTCTGATTGATCTCAAGAAACTGGACAAGATCAAAACGCGGCATGGTAATGATTTTGGCCCCATTGCGCAGACCCATGTTCATCGATACTTGCATGCCATAAATGTGGAAGAAAGGCAGCACCGCAATGAATGCGTCGTTGTCACCCAGGGTTACGCCGCCTCCTAATGTTTGCTCGAGATTGGCGACGAGGTTGCGGTGGGTCAGCATGACCCCCTTGCTCGGTCCGGTAGTACCTGACGAGTAGGGCAACACGACGATGTCAGTAGCGGGATCAATAGGAACCTGATCGTCGAGGCGAGGTCCGGCGAGAAGATCGGTCACCGCGGTGGTGCCTTCAACCCCATCGAAGGTGAAGAACTCCTCGACGTCGGTACCTTCGGCGGCTTCGCGGGCGACATCGAGGAACATCTCGATTGTGACCAGGAATTTGGCCTTGGAGTCCGTGAGTTGGTGGTGCACTTCGGTGGCGGTGTAGGTGGGGTTGATGGTTGTGGCCGCGCCACCGCAAAAGGCCGCGGCGTGGAACATGACGGCATATTCAGGGATGTTGGGCGCCATGATGCCCAACACGTCACCCTTGTTGAAGCCTCGGGCTTGGAGTGCGCCCGCAACCAGATGGATAGCTTCGGCTAGCTCGGCGTAGGTAATGGTGCGGCCGCTTGGACCATCGATGAGGGCGGGGCGATTACCGAACTCGGTGAACCGTCCGAGAATGTAGGGCGTAAGGGCGATATCGGGAATCTCGACGTCGGGAAGGTTGCTCGCGTAAATCATGGTTGTCCCTAAGAGTGGCGGTATGCGAGTGTCCATTGTGCCCCAAAACCGCGACCGAGGCGACCTAGGGAGGCCTAGGTCAACAGTTTCTCAAAAAAGTGGGTCGGGTTGGGGTCATCGTTGTAGCGGTCGATGGCCACGTACCCCGACGATTCGTAAAGGGCGATGGCCTCAACAAGGGCTTCGTTGGTGTCGAGACGGAGAGCGCGGTGCCCGTAAGTAACGGCGGAGTTTTCGAGTGCTTGAAGCAACTGACGGCCCAGGCCGCGGCCCCGCACAGAAGTGTCGAGCCACATCCGTTTAATCTCGCCGGTGTGGGCCCCTAGTGAGCGGATCCCTCCGCAGGCAACCGGCTTGTTGGCTAAATAGGCGACGATAAATTGTCCATCGGGCGAACGCATAGCGTCGATATCTAGGGCATGGGCACCTGCCATGTCGAACCCGTGGGCGAAGCGAGTTTCGAGTTCGGCAAAATACTGTTGCATACACCAGACAGCATCAACCTGATCGGGCTCAACGGCGCGGAACTCTATTTCGGTCATCGATTCAATCTACCGAAGAGGCGGGTTGACGCCGGTTTTGGTGGCTCGAGAAATTGCCCACCTACTGGTGGGAAATTGCATCCAGTACGTTGAGTTTGGAGGCTCGGCGAGCGGGCAGGGCGGCCGCAAACAGACCGGCCATGGCCGCGAGGAAGATATAGATCAGGAGTTGTCCGTACGGGATATCTAGTTGGCTAACGAAGCTGTCAGGAATGACCTGAACGGCAATCACTCCGAGGACTAGGCCCAGACCAACGCCGAGAAGGCCACCGAAGATCGACACGATGACACCTTCGAACCGGACCATCCGGCGAACCTGTTGTGCGGTCATACCCACTGCTCGAACGAGACCGAGTTCGCGCGTGCGTTCGAAGACGGAAAGGGCCAAAGTGTTGGTCACGCCTACTAGGGCAATGACTACGGCCAACCCAAGAAGTACGTTGATTATGAGCAGGAGATCGTCAATGGTGGATGCGATTGAGTCGCGGTACTCGTCCACTGTCTCGATGTTGAGTTGCGGGTAGTTCACGCCGATAGCGGATTGGAGTGCGGCGCGAACTTCTTCTTCAGAGAAGCCGTCGGCGGCGATTGCCGAAACGAACTGATCGGTTGTGCTTGTGAACTTGCGGTTCCATAGGTCGAGGTCGACCACCCGGTCGCCCAACAGTGCGTTATCGCTGTAGACGCCGGCCACGGTTAGCTGTTCAACTGAACCATCGTTGAACCCAACAGGAAAGGTGGAGCCGACCTCAAGTTGGCGGTCTTCGGCGAAGTCTTCGTGCAGGAGTATGGCATTGGGCCCTATGAGCGAGTCGTCGCGGTCTAGGTAGTCCAAAAACATGTGGCGGTCGGTGGTGGTGAGGTCTGCGGCGAGACCATCGAAGGTGTCTTCGCTTGTTTCGCCGTCAACTGTCTTGGTGATGCTGAATGCTTCCGTGCTATAGCGGAAGGCAGCCACCTCTTCGATTTCTGGCAGCGTGCCCATTGTGATAGCGACTTCGGTGCTGAAGGCCTGGGAGGGGTCCCCATTGCCAGGAGGAGTGATGAACCAATCAGAAACTACGGCGTCTTGAAGAACATCAGAGAACGATGCCTTTAATGACGATCCAACAATTGAGGCACTGGTCACTAGTGCCAGGCCAATCATGAGTGCCGCAGCGGTGGACGCGGTGCGATAGGGGTTCCGGCTGGCGTTCTCGCGAGCTAGACGACCGGTAACGCGAAACCCGGCGGGCACGGTGTCAAGAGCGAGCCACGCAGCCATCGCACAAAATGCCGCAGGAATGAGTAACGGCAAACTCCCGGGCAACGAGGTAAGAGCCCCGATGAGTGAGATCACCATGAGCAGGCCGGCGCCGATACCCAAAATGCCAACAACTAGTGAGGTCGGCACACGACCGACGAGCGAAGCTACTGGACGGGCCAACATGGGACTGACTTTGTTGACACCGAGAAAAGTGACTATCGCACCGGCGCCGAGGAGGACAAGCGTTCGTCCGGTGCCAAAGTCAACGGTGGCTGATAGCAGGAGATAAATGATGCCGACCGCGAGTAGCACGAATCGGCTGAGGTTGCGGTCGATGCGTTTGGAGCCAGCGCTGATCAGCCCAGCCCCAGCGGGAGCGAGAACTAGTAGCCCTTGCCATTCGCCAGCGATGCCCACAACGGCAACCAGTAGTCCGAGAACGACCAGACCAGCACCCAACTTGGGTCGATGCTTTGTGTTGTCAGTTTGTAGGCGAACGTCATCACGCAGAGCGGCCATGGGGGACACCTTGCGTGCCTTGATGGCGGGTGAAACCGCAGACACCACCGTTATGCCGATGCCAACGAAAATGCCATAAAGGAAGGTGGATGGGTTGAGGGGTAGTCCGCCTCCTTCTGGCCCGAAGTCGAGAGCGGCGAGCAACCAACGCAGAAAGATGGCCAACGCGTAACCAAAAATGATGCCGAGCACCGTCGCAATGACGCCGACAATGAACGCTTCAAGAATGACCGAACGGGTGATTTGGCCGCCGCTGGCGCCTAACGCGCGCAGTAGGCCGAACTCGCGGATGCGTTGGCCGATGAGAATGGTGAAGGTGTTGTAAATGATGAAAGCGGAAACAATCAAGATGATGAATGCGAAGGTGAGTAAGACGGTTTGGAAAATGCCGATGACTTCATCAAACTCCGCAGTCTGTTCGTCGACGATGACCTCCTGAGTAACCACTTCGAGCCCATCCGGCAAAGCTTGGGTGATTTTTTCGGTAACTAACTCCAGGTCTGCGCCATCGGCTAACTCGACGACGATGTCGTCGTAGCCTTCACCGTTGTTCAACAAGGTGACGGCATCCTGTGTCTCGAAGGCAATGAGTTTGGCGCCAACGAGAGCAGTTTCTTCGGGGTCAGCAAAGCTGAACGTGCCAACCAACTCGAATTCGGCGGTGCCGTGAGGAGTAAGCACGTTGTAACTATCCCCAACAATGAAATCGCCCTCTGCTGCCGCGGCGGTGTCCATTGATATTTCGCCAGGAGCCTCGGG
>Ga0307986_10002431_pt1 | contig 13381 bp, 9 predicted proteins | sample EllFjometageno82_FD_203170 | JGI IMG/M metagenome (GOLD analysis project Ga0307986, IMG submission 203170) | Marine microbial communities from Ellis Fjord, Antarctic Ocean - #82 | ecosystem: Environmental > Aquatic > Marine > Unclassified | place: Southern Ocean | collected 2014-10-09
AAACTGCCTTTGTCGTTATAAATAATGAATCCACATTAACTGAACGTACCATATCCCACTCTTCTCGGGTCATTTTTAAAATAGAACGATCTCTAATAATTCCTGCATTATTTATTAAAACATCAATTTTTCCGTGATTTTCAATGATATTTGCTACGGCAGAATCAACAGATTCTTGACTAGTAACGTCTACCTTTTGAAAAAAGATACTTCCTCCATCTGCTGAAATACTATCGGCTGTTGTTTGGCCTTCTTCGAGAACATCCCACAGCGCAACTGTCGCGCCTTCATTACAAAATATTTTACAGATTCCTTCCCCTATTCCGCGGGCACCACCGGTTATAATAACAATTTGTCCATCTAATTTTTTCATTATTTATTTAATTTATATTTTAAAAGTTAATCCGATTTATTACTTCCAAGCCAAAGTTCTTCATTGTATTTTATTGCTGAAGTAAGGTGATGGACTTTTCCTGATTCGTCCTGTAGATTATGCAGCTCCGGTAATAAATACTATTTTTTCTTCTTTCATAATAAAAAAAAAGGGTAACTGCTTTCACAATTACCCTTTATGAGGTTAACTAAAATTAGAAGCTATACGTTGCTTTGGCAATAATTCGTCTTCCAATTATAGGCATTCCAGGAAATGATCTATATTTTTGATCAAATACGTTTGTTCCTGATAAATCTAGACTAAGACCAGTTCCAAATACAAATCCAATATTCATGTCTACTAAATTCTTTTCTTGAACAGTTCCGGCATAAAGTGCCATATCAGAATTGAATTCATCATCATGTTGAAAAGAAAGGCTGTATCTAAATCCTTCCAGACCAGCAGCATAATTTAATCCCATTCTGTACTTAAATTTAGGGGCATTTAAACTTGAGGTAAATGGCAAATCATCATCACCAATTTCCCATTCATTTTGACTTAACCAAGAGGTATTTGCAAAAAGTGAAAATTTATCAGTTGCATAGTACTGAAGTGATACATCAGAACCCCAGTGGCTTCGTGTAGCATCACCATAATTTTGGTATCCCCATGCTGGGTGAACATAACCGTCTCCAGTGGGTGCTGCTGAAGATTCTACAGCTCCTATAAAAGGGAAGTCTCCTGCAGCATTTGCGCCAGCTGCAGCATTAAATTCTTGTCCTCCTAATTGAAAAGCTCCGGCTGCGGCTTGAGCAAGACCACCGATAGACTGAGGTATAAGTGGGGCAGCTGTCGCTGCTGTAGCAGCTGCAATTGATGGAACAGCAGAAGGCAAGCCTAGAAGTGCAGCAGTAGCAGCATCAAGGCCGGTTGCAGGTAACCCTAATGCAGCATATTGCGCTGTCACACCTGCTTGAACTTGTGCAGTTACCCCTTGGGTAACAAGAGCTATAAGAGTTGGGTCAGATGCAACATCTGCAGCAATTGCTGCAGCTAAATCATCAGGAACATTAGCTCCAACTGTTGCATAAGAAGGCCCTACATCTGTATATCTTGTGAATCCAGTATTAGAATAGGTGTAAACATCTACACTTACTTTTAATTTTTTATTAATTACACCTGTATACCCAAATTCAAGTTGGTCTAATGTTTGCAATTTAGAAATCCCTGATCCAGAATTAGTAAAATCAAAAGGTTCAGGTTGACCTCCACCTACAGCAGAAAGAAGAGTATATGGAAATAAAGCTCCTGTAACTCCAGCGGGTCCAGCATAGGTTGCAAAGAAATTATTCAGAATTGGCTCAAGACCTTGGAGTGGTACTAAAGCTGGGTTTGTCTGAAAAGCTGCAGCTAATCCTGCAAGGGAACCAGCTCTAACCGCACCGAAAGGAATGGCAAGAGGTAAGCCGGGTGTGTTTTGAGGAAGCGGTACTCCAAAAACAGTATCAATAGGATCACTAGGACTTATCGATTGAGCTTCGTTTTGCCCAGATAACCAAACACTAGATCCAGGCGCTAAATTTAAAAGAGGGAAATTAATGTATTGTTGAATTGCAGCTACACTTGAGAGAGCTCTGTTAAAGGATGCTCTGAACGTGTGGTTTTTAGAAGCCTTATATACTAACGCTAATCTTGGTGCTATTCCACCAGTATCTTGAAAAGTAAATTTGTCATATCTAAGAGCATAAGTAAGATCTAATTTATCTCCTAATTTAGATGTTCCTTGTCCATAAAACCCTATAATACCGTAAGGGTCATCATCATCAAACTTCCCGTATAATGTATACTCTGAATCAGAAACAACATTTCTATAATCTGCTCCTACTGTAATATTAGAATTCAGAAACCCTGGAACATCAAAATTGTATTGAATCTGAAGTTCTGTATTAGATCGTTTTGCAACTTGTTGCAAACCTGTTCCATAAACAAAAGTTGGGCTTTCATCACCCCCACCATCATTATAGTTGTAGTACGCTTGAGCAAAAAGTCCACCTGACTGAATTCGAGCCTGAGCCCAGTAGTCAGTACCATCAGCATATCCAGCTCCTAGGTTGTTAAAAAATAGACCACCACCATGAGCAAAACCTCCAGACACAAATGCTGTAGTTTGATCACTTGGACGGAATTCTAAATGAAGATTAGCATTATAATTTTCATATTCGTTAATCATAGGGTTACCATCCACATCTGGATCTAAATCATTAATGTCTAATAAAACTGTTCCAGGTCCAGACTGGTCTACTTGACCACCTGTAATTGTTGGTTTTCGTATCGTCCTCGCTAAACCTTCTATCTGGTCTGCATCCTCAATTAGATCAAGAGTGAAGTCATCACCTGATGTATATCGTACATTAACTTTATAACCAAATGTTTTATCATCATTAGCCCATGCATGTCTTAATGATGTTCCTACAGTATTTAATCCACCACCAAAAGCTTCGATAGTAGTTCCAGGTTTATCAATTGCACTTTTACTTAGAAAGTGAACAACTCCAGAAGTTACTCCAGGACCATAAAGTGCTGATGCAGCTCCGCGAACCACTTCAATTCGTTCTATATCTATATTAGATAAGCCTGATTGAAAGTTAAAATAAGAGCCTGCAGCAGGAGTTACAAGATATCTATAATCTAGCATAGGAAGTGTAGAGGTTCCGAAAACTCCAGATCCTGCTCTCATCTCTATATTTAATGAATTAACAGAATTCTGTTGAATTTGAACCCCAGGAATATTCACTAGATTTCTTATCGGATCAACAACATTGGCAGAATTCTCAATCTGTCTTGAAGAAATTACAGAAACTGAAGATGGCGCTTCTTGAATTTTTTGTGGTCTTCTTGAAGCTGATATAATTATTTCATCTAAATTCTGTCCAGCCTCAAGTGAAATATTAATTTCTTGATCTGCAGCTGTTACTTCAATCGTTTGTGATCCAAAGCCTATAGAAGAAATACTAATACTAAATGGGAATTCTGAGGAGGTATTCAACGAGAAATTACCATCAAAATCAGAAGAGGTCCCAGTATTAGTTCCGTCTACAACAATATTTACACCTGGTAGAGGCTGTTGATCTGAATCAGAAATACTTCCTGATATTGTTGATTGTGCCAGCGCTATATTTCCCACAAAAAGCATGAGCGAAAAAATTGCTGTTTTAATTAAGTTGTTTGTTTTCATTTGTTTAGTTTTCATTTGTTTAGTTACTTACATGTAATAAAATATTCCTAATTATTGGTTTTAAATATTATTTTGGCACGTCATGTCCCATCCCTTTCAAATATAATTTTTTCGAATTTCGCATCAATATAGTATATTTTTTGGCATGTTCATAATTTCTTAATAGGTCTTTCGTACCATATATAATTAATACAGGGATTGTGATCTTTTTTAATTCTGCTAATCTTGAGCCCGAAAGCTTTATTGTGATATTCGAATGCTTTTGGATTTATTCCTCTCCTATAATCGTACTCATATCAATAAAGAGATATCTGACGATCAATATCCAAAATATAATCACTATTTCCTTGCCATAAATGGGCAATATATACACGAATTTTAATTCGCTTTTCTTATGTCATTGGTTTTCAACACAGATACTAATTGAGGATCAAAAAAATGTCCAGTAAACATAATAGAAGTTAAACTATTTACTACCTTTAAAAGTCAATTGCCATTGCTTTGAGCAATCATTCCAACCATGTACGCTCCAATCACGTGAACCTTTTTTAATTTTAAATGGTCCATAATTACCATTACATCTCTAGTAATATTTTCCAGTGTAAAAGCTGTTTTTTTAGTCCAACTGGCCATCCAATCTGAGAGTCTTAAACCTCTATGATCAAAATGGATTACCTCATAACCTGCATCGGTGAGTTGCTTAATAAATTCTTAGTGCAAAAACAAAGCACTTTCAGCATCTCGGCTGATTATTAAAAGAATCTTTAATAAATTCCTTTCGCATCTCTTACTTCATAAAACAACTTTATATTCCTATTAAAGGCATATCCTGTTTTACCATGTAAAAAATTTGGGAAGCTTTTTTATTTTTAATCTATCGCTTTAAAAGCTCTTCGTAAACTTTAATTTTAAACATCTATTAAAGTATAATTATTCCCATATAACAGTGGCTTGATCTTCATGCCATTTTGTGCAAAATTCAAGATATTTTTTATCTACTTGATTACGTTTGATTTTAAGTGTTGGTGTGAGTAAACCATTCTCTAGAGCCCATGGGTCTTTCACTATTACAAGTGTAGAAATCTTTTTATAGTTTTCTAATTTAGAGTTTATTTCAGCTAACAGCTTTTCTAATTTATTTGAAAGAGTCTTTTTATCTATCCCTTTTCCAATATCAGAAAGTACAGCAAGACATATTGGCTGCGGCATGCCTAACCCAATAACACAGACTTGTTCAAAATCGGTAGTATCTCCAAAATAATATTCTAAAGTAAGGGGTTCAATATATTTCCCTTTTGTAGTTTTAAAGTTATCCTTTACCCTACCTGTGATGAATAAAAATCCTTCTTCATCAATATGACCTTGATCCCCAGTATGAAGCCACCCATCTTTGAGGGTTTCTTCAGTAATTTCAGGTAATTTAAAATATCCTTTCATTACAAAGGGACCTCGCATTAAAATCTCATTATTACTTGGATCAATACTAAGCTCAACTCCTGTTTGCGGGATTCCAACAGATCCTTTTTTATTAGTAATCTCTCCATCTAATTGAGTACATATGGCACAATTTTCTGTCATCCCATATCCATTAAGAATCTTTATTCCTAATTTATAAAACCACTCTCTTTGACTTTCTTGCATGGGAGCTGCACCGGAAACTGTAGCTCTAGCTCTAGTAAGACCTAAAGCTTTTTTGAATTTTTTCTTTAAAATTCCGGAGATTATTGGAATTTTAAGAAGAATATTAAGTTTTTCTTGAGGAACCTTTGCTAAAATACCCATTTGAAATTTTGTCCAAATACGAGGAACAGCAAAAAATACGGTTGGCTGGACTTTTTGGAGGTTTTCACCAAAAGTATCAAGAGACTCTACGAAGGAAATTGTCCCTCCATATCTAAAACATGTGAACTCAACTACCATTCTTTCTGCAATATGGTTTAAGGGTAAATATGAATAGAAATCATTATTTCCTGAAAAATTTATTTTAAGTGGATTAGATCCTTGAGTTAAAACTTTTGTGTTATCATTTGATAAAAAGTCTAAAACAACCCCTTTTGGACTTCCAGTAGTTCCTGAAGTAAAAACAATTGTCCATGTATCTGAAAGTTTAGGTACATGAGGGGTTTTTAAGGGTTCAAATTGATTGATAAAATCAATCCATTGATGCCCCTTGTCAATATTAGAATGTCCTTTATAAGTTGGAAAAGCAATTATCGGCATAGCTTCTGGAATTCCTTTTTGTAATTCATCCCACGTTTCAATTTTTCCAACAATTAAAGCATCAACCTCTCCAAATGTTACTAGGTTATTAATTTCATCGCTAGATAAATTTGGGAAAAATGGAACTGAAATATATCCAGCCATAAGAATTGCTAAATCTGCAATAATCCACTCACGACAATTTTTAGAAATTAATCCTATATGTGCTTTTTCTCTCAAACCCAAAGATTGAAGGCCTGTAGCAAGTTTTCGAGCCATTTGCCCAACCTCACCCCAGGTATAAGTCTCCCATTGATCTCCAAAGGGTTGTTTTAAAAAAGGGCGGTCATGGAATTTTTCTTCCCACTCATAAAATTTAAAATCAAAATTGTCATTTTTCATTGGATTAAATTTAAATTAAGAATACCTATCGAATTTTAACCTGCAGTGCTTCATAACAGATAATATTTTTCTTCTATCGTTTTATAAATATACGAATCTCTTAATTGATTAACCGGATAAGCTATCTAACCCTGTAAAGAAGGTTCAAGTGATCTATTGTTGTGATATTTTTGAAATTCTCGATGAACTCTTAAATGTGAATGATGGAAGTATTTCGATCGGTCATTCTTATAGAATGTCAGGCTCTAAAGTGTTAGGTCATGCACTAATTGAAGGTAAAAGAAGAGGCGGAAAATACGTAGTATCTACAATGCATGTAGGTGACGGAATGCGAGCTACTGGCCTTTTTGAAGTTGTCTAAGGGTTAAAAATGATTAGAATACTTTAGGTTTACTGTTGCGGAAAACTTATTTTAGACAGCAATAATACATCTCTTGTGTCTTGAAATTAATTGTTTACTTATTTCTCAAAAATATATTTCGCTATTATAATAGAATCTATTTTAGGTCTGTCAAAGTTTATGGTAAAAATAATATACCAACTGACGGAGGCGTTATTTTTTCTCCTAATCACCAAGGTGCATTACTTGACCCGCTTGTCCTAGCATCACTAACCAAAGGTAAAATAACATCTCTCACTAGAAGTGATATTTTTGGTGGACCGTTTCAATGGTTTTTAGATGCTTTTTATATGCTTCCTGTGTATCGAATCAGAAATGGATATAGTAATTTAAAAAAAAATGATGAAATCTTTTCCAAATGTTATGATTTACTTGGACTTGGAAAGTTTATGCTAATGTTTTCAGAGGGAGGTCATCACAATGAATACTATCTCCAGAATCTATCAAAAGGAAGTAGTCGCCTTGCCTTTAAAGCGGCTCAACAAAATCCAGGAAAAAAGATTTATTTACAGCCTGTGGGTATAAATTATGGACACCACCAACAACCACAATGCACACTACATTTAGTTTACGGTCAACCCATTGAAGTTTCTGATTTTATTGATCTAAAATTAAATGATGTAGAAAATATAAGCATCCTTAAACTAGAACTTCAAAATAGAATGAAAGCCTGTCTTTGGCTTCCAGAAAACACTGAAAACTATTTCATTCAAAAGAAAAAAATAAATAAACATACAACACAGGTAGATTTCAAAACACTTAAAACTGCCCTAAAAAACAACCATACTAAAATGCCTGAAGTTAAACCAAAGAGTAAGACAAGAAAAGTTTTAATCTTCTTACTAAGTATACCCAATATTATTCCCCTTTGGATTACCAGAAAAATAATTCGGAAATTAGAGGATATCGTATTTGTTAGTTCATTAAAATATGTTTTGGGTGTCTTTTTATTTCCAATTTGGTGGCTTACCACTTCTATTGCAATTGCATATTTATACGAAAATAGAGTAATGACGACTTATCTATTAGTTTGTACCCTCTCATTATTCATAAGACAAAGGATTTCCTTATCATAATTAATTTTATCATAATTAATAATTATAATTAAAGTCAACATGACTCCTTTAGATCTCCTTTATCTTAAAATATATAAGTAAAACTTATCATATTCGCATTCTTAATAGTTTTTTTAAATATATTATAATTAAGCTGAGTATTTGTAATTTAGTGAAATGCAAGATGTAATTATTATTGGAGCAGGACCTATTGGACTTGCCTGCGGAATAGAAGCTCAAAAAAAGGGATTAAAATATACGATATTTGACAAAGGAACTTTGGTCAACTCATTATATCATTACCCTTTAAATATGACCTTTTTTTCAACGTCCGACAAACTTGAAATTGGTGATATTCCCTTTATATCTCATAACCCAAAACCAACTCGCGCAGAGGCATTAGAATATTACAGAAGAGTGACATCACACTGGAAGCTGAGTTTAAATCTATATGAAGCAATAGAAAATATCGAAACTAATCCTGCATATTTTGGGGTCACTACTTCAAAAGGCCATTACAAGTCAAAAAATGTCATCGTTGCTTCTGGATTTTATGACCACCCATTTTTACTTAATGTACCAGGAGAAAACCTTGATAAGGTTCGTCACTATTACAAGGAGCCTCATCCATATTTCGCAATGGATGTTGTTGTAATTGGTGGAGCAAATTCAGCTGTGGATGCAGCTTTAGAAACTTACAGGAAAGGAGCAAAAAGTGTTACGATGATTATTCGTGAAAAAACAGTTGGTGAAAATGTTAAATATTGGGCACGACCTGATATCATTAACAGAATCAAAGAAGGAAGTATTAAGGCATATTTTGAAGCTGATATTAAGGTGATAAATCAAACATCTCTAGAATTTAAAGATCCTAAAGGGACACATAAAATTCCCAATGATTTTGTATTAGCAATGACTGGCTATCAGCCAAACTTCGAGCTACTAGAAAACTTAAATGTTAACTTTGAAAAAGATGCTTTTAAAACACCCAAATATTCAAAAAAAACAATGGAATCAGACACTAAGGGGGTATATTTAGCTGGGGTAGTTTGTGGTGGTTACAAAACCAATAAATGGTTTATTGAAAATTCTCGTGACCATGCTAAAAAGATCATGGAACACATTCACCAAAAATAAGATCTTTAGTAAAACTTTGGAATTGCTACATTACACAAAAAATAAAAACATTGAACATACTCATTATTCCAGATTCTTTTAAAGAAAGCTTAACAGCGAAAGAAGTTGCCAAAATAATGGAGAAAAAAGTAACACAAATTTTCCCAAAGAGTACTTCTCATATTATACCATTTTCTGATGGTGGAGAAGGTGCGTTAAATGTATTAGAGGATCATGCTTCTGGAACTTTGGTTAATTGTGAAGCTCAGGATGCATTGGGTAATTACATAAAAGTGTCATATTTTCTGTTTAAAAAAGAAAATAGTGCCTGGATAGAATTATCGAAAACCTCTGGACTAACAAAAACCAAAAAAAAGGATAGAAATCCGTTAAAGACATCAACTATAGGTGCTGGAAAAGTTATTGTTGATGCACTCAACAGGGGGTGTTCAACGATTTACCTGGGCATTGGAGGGAGTGCTACACATGATTTAGGAACAGGTATTATGCACGCACTAGGTGCAAAATTGATTGATTCAAAGGGAAAAGAAGTTTTTCCAAATGGAGAAAATTTAATTAATATAGAAAGCATAGACCTTTCCAAAATGGATCCTAAAGTTTTTGAAACAAAATTCATTATCGCGTGTGATGTTCAAAATTCTTTACTTGGAAGAAATGGTTCTGCTCATACTTATGCAAAACAAAAAGGTGCCTCGCAAGAAATGATCAATCAATTAGAAAGGGGTGGAAGAAATTTTACTAATGTTGTAGAGCGCCAGTTCGGGAAAAGAATAGATCAAATTTCAGGCGGTGGTGCAGCAGGTGGAGTTAGTGCTGGTTTATTTGGTGTTTTTAATGCGAAATTAGAAGAGGGTTTTGAATTATTAGCAAAGCAAACAAACCTAAAAAGAATTCTAAAAGAAATGGATTTAGTTCTTACTGGAGAAGGAAACTTTGACGCTCAAAGTATTTATGGAAAATTACCCTATAAAATTGCGCAACTCACAAAAAAATATAATATACCCACCCTACTTTTTGCCGGAAAAGCTGGTCTTAAAAAAGTGTCGGGATTCCCTCAGCTTAAAATTTATGAAACTATACCTAAAAATACATCCCTTGAAGATGCGATGCAACAAGCAACTGAAAATCTAAGTGCTTCACTAGAAAGAGTGCTTAACGATTATAAAAGAAACTAAATGTCATGATGTTTTCTCTCCTTAGTATTTTTATCGTAATTACTTGGATTATTTTTGGTACCGCCTACACTAAACTACATCCCTTTGTTGTCATACTAATTGCAGCAGTCATATTATCAATTCTTCTGGGAATAGCACCACTTGAAGCAACGGGACTAATTTTTAAAGGGTTTTTCAAAATAATTAAGAATATAGGTTTACTAATACTTTTTGGAACGATAGTAGGAGCTGCTTTGGAGCAATCAAATGCAACACTCGCACTTGCAAAAGGAATCTTAAAGTCTTTGCAAAAATTACCTCTTCCATATGCAATAAGTTGTATTGGTTACTTAGTTTCAATTCCTGTTTTCTGTGATGCAGCTTTTGTGATTTTATCACAACTTAACAAAACTCTTTCTTCTCAAACTAAAACACCTCTAGTAGGACTCACCGTTGCATTATCAACAGGATTATTTGCTCCTCACGTTCTTGTTCCACCAACACCAGGACCACTTGCTGCAGCTGCTAATCTTAATTTAGAAAACCTCATCCTACTTATTGTAGTAGGTGGATCAATTGCACTAATATTGATTTTTGTTGGAGGCTGGTATGGGAATTATCTCATTAAAAAAAACAAATATATAGAGTCAGAAGAATCATTTAAAAATCCAACCACAGAAGAAATAACTGAACTACCTAGCTTTAGCAAGGCAATACTACCTATACTAATACCAATTAGCTTAATGTGCCTTGGCACTTTACTTAAAATAGTCCCCAGCTTTATAGGGCTAGAATATTTAATACTTCTAACAAAGCCCACAGCTGCTTTGGGAATAGGAATGCTTTTTGCCTTTAGACTGTTATATAAGCAACCCAAAAAAAATATTAGTAAGGCAATAAAAAAAGGCTTTAAACAAGCTATTCCTATACTGGTTATAACGGGAATGGGAGGAGCCCTAGGGAGGGTTATTCAGACCATTCCTTTGCAAGATTATGCACTTGAAATTTCAACTTTTTCTGGGTTTGGAATATTAATACCTTTTATGATTGCCGCTTTACTCAAAACAGCGCAAGGTTCATCTACTGTTGCCATTATAACAACTTCATCCATTATATTTCCGTTACTTTCTGTTTTAGGCTTAGATAGTGAAATGGGAAAGGTTTGGGCCATTATGGCCTTAGGTGTTGGATCAATGACAGTATCACATGCCAATGATTCTTATTTTTGGATTGTGTCACAAATGAGTGGTATGGATGTTAAAACTGCCTATAGAACCCACACTGTTGGAACGTTACTTCAAGGCACAGTAGGACTAATAGTAGTGTTTATTGGATATACAATTTGGACTGCAATATAGCCCCCTAGTAAGAAGAATAAATAATTTCCAATCGTACTCTTTTATCATCTAAAAGCTCATCGGGATGAGAGCCCACCAAAATAGCTCCAATTGGGTTAAGGGTTGCTGTTAAAGGATATAATAAATCTTCTTCTGAAAATTCAGTAATTGCTTTTAAAGGGGTTAAATTATTGATGTCAGCATTAACAACCAATCCCAAATCAATATTGGTAGAATCATTTCTTATAATATTAGAAATATGATCCGTGATATTAAACTTATAACGAAAAGGTAGATCTGCGTCGTCAAATTCCAAAAGACCTCCAAAAACTTTTTTATTAGCATTTCTCCCAAAATTAGAAACAGATCCATCACTTATATAATCTAAAAGTGGTGCTCCAGAATTATAATTAAAAAGGTATAAACGAAGTGCTAATAACTCTTCTGTATTTGATGTTGTTGGATCTATATAAAAAATCAGATTAGCTTCGTTAATTAACCATGGTTTGCTTCTTAAATCTTCAAGCAATTCGTTTTCATTTTGATTTTCTTGAGAGAAAAGACGGACTTTTCCCATCAAACTTCCACTTTGAATGTAAATTTTATCTACGGGTGTATTATTGTTTGAATTTGTAATTCTTTGTTGAATAGCTCCATCAAAAAGAGTATTCCTTAAAGTATTTATTCGAATACCATTAAATATTAATGAAAAATCCTTCTCTGACACTTCAATGGTGTCGTCAGATAGATCACTCAAGGTACCTTGAGTTTGATAAACATCATATTCATATGTTACTTTTACTTCAGCATTCTGAATATCTAAAAGCATATATAAATCATCTGAAAAATCATCAGCACGAATAATAAGTCCTCGCATAGCTCTTTGAAAAGAATCAGGGGTAAGGAGATCATCAGTCCCTTCTTTATTTATAAGATTCTCTTGGAAAAATGACACATCTAAAGGAACCCTAATACGAGGTGTTATTCTTGTCTCAACCTGAGTGGATTCGTCAACATCAGGTGTATCAGGATCATCTTCTTCAAAATTGATGCGGGTTTCTTCAAAATTCAATTGAATTTTATCATCAAACAGTACTCTGTCATAAAAACCTTCTTCAAAATAATCTTGAGTAGAATAATAAGCTTGATTGCTTTCAAAATTATCCAGTGGATCTAAGCTATTAAGGTAAGCCGTAAGTTCATACACTTTTAATGAAAAAGATGCCGCACGATTTCCATAAATAGAATCAATTCCATAGGAAGTATCTCCAGTTTGATAACCTGAATTATCGCTGTCATTGTGGTCTAAAATTCCATCGCCGTCACTATCCTCACTTAACGGATTCAGTCCTGCTTGAAACTCAAAAAGGTCGGTTAATTCATCTCCATCAGAATTACTCTGTGGATCATTTGGGTCAACATCTAAATCATCGATTACACCATCGAAATCTGAATCTTGCTGATTAGTAAAAAATGGGATCTCTAAGTAAACTGATGTTACTCTTTCATTCTCTGGAATCAGATTTGGATCTAATTCGTCAGGCTCATCTTCAAATAACTGTCTGTGATTTCCAAAAAATGGATTATTCCCAATGTTTAGTTGAGCAGTGAAACTTGCCTCTGCCAAACCAAAAACAGGATGATTGATTTTACCTAATTGAGCTAAAGGAAGGCCATTTGTTTGAACTTTTCTAAGTTTTTTTTGAAATGTAAAAGCAGGTACTACTTCTTTAAGCGATTTTATAGTTTGATCCTGAAATAAACTTTCTCCAACTGGAGTATAGTCTTGATTGCAAGAAGTATAGAGTATTAGACAAACTAGGCTTACAAATAGGTTTGTTGTGAGACGCATTAATTATTTTTTACTTTTAAAATTTTTGGCTATAAAAATCAATATAAACCTCCTCATCTTTTGATTGAGTAAAATCTAAATTAGGCTTATTACTTTTTTTAACTTCAGAGACAACGCTGTCAGGGAGCTTTTCATCTGCCATTATAACACCGTCAGAATGTTTTATTGCTATTGAAGTAAGTGCTTCGTAGCTTGCCTTTTTTAATTCCTCTATATATTCTGGATCAATTTTATCAA
>Ga0307986_10002434_pt1 | contig 13374 bp, 8 predicted proteins | sample EllFjometageno82_FD_203170 | JGI IMG/M metagenome (GOLD analysis project Ga0307986, IMG submission 203170) | Marine microbial communities from Ellis Fjord, Antarctic Ocean - #82 | ecosystem: Environmental > Aquatic > Marine > Unclassified | place: Southern Ocean | collected 2014-10-09
GTTGTACACATGATATTTTTCGGCTTGCCATTCACCTTCAATTAAGGCAAAGATTGCAGAACATACATCATGAACATGAACAAAATCACGAGTATGCAATCCATCTCCATTGATTTGTGGTGCACTTCCTTGCGTCATCATATCTGCGAACTTTGGAATCACTGCAGCATATGCTCCATCCGGCCTTTGCCCTACACCGTAGACATTGAAGAAACGCAATGCAGTTGCTTGAAGCCCCTTGCTTCTTGCTTCCAAAATCTGGGATTCATTTCGCCATTTTGATTCAGCGTATGGCGAGAGAACTTGACCAGCATCTCCCTCCTCCAAAGGTAAACTTTCGGCTTCACCGTAAACAGCAGCACTTGAAGCCATTATCATACGCTGAACTCCATGTACGGAACATGCATTGAGTACATTCGATGTACCTTCAACATTGACACTTATCGTTTCTTCGGGATTTGATACGGAAAGCGGCACAGAAACTTGTGCAGCCAAATGAGCAACCGCATCACAACCCTGTATTGCAGAGTTCAACAAGGACACATCTCGAATATCACCCAGTATGACTTCGATGCCCATTTTCTTTAACTCTTCAGCGGTGGTTGCTAATCCTGTAGAGAGGTTGTCAAGAATTCGGACACTCCACCCGCGTTCAAGCGCCTTCTTGGCCAGAGTACTCCCAATAAATCCTGCACCGCCGGTGATGAGTAGATTCCCCATGTATGCAAATGAACGCCCGGCGATTACATATCCTTCGGTATTTCACATGAATAAACACTCATATTCATCCATCTTGATAACCCCCACGCAGATGGCCATTCATGATTCGACGAGTTTTGATGCGTCGGGCCTATAACAAAGGCAATTGGGAAAAGGCAAGATATCATGCTTTCAAAATCGTAGAACAACCCAAAGAGCAAAAACTTGCTCGAAGTGTTATCATACGTTCTTATTGGAATGAAGAAAACTTTACTGAAGTCGTTCACCTCAATTCTTTATGGGAAGATGGATTTCAAGAATTATCCGAAAAAGCGAAATATAGTCTAAAGAAAAAACGCCATTCTGATTATAAAACACACCACCCCCGTATATTGAACATTCACAAGTCCCAACCAACCCCCCAATACAACGAAAAGCAATGGAATCCTGAAGATATTGCGAGTAACTTTTGCCAAGAAGGTTCTCGACTTTGGATGGTTCACCCTCAAGGATGGACTCATTGGGATATGCCAGAAGGTTTTGCCCTTAATACAACACACCCTGATTTGTTGAAACTGACCGCAGAAATTTTACTTTATCCTTGGCACAAATCTACTCAAACTGCACTCGAAGGAACTCGTAAGGTTGGTTCAATGCCCGCCTTGGCCTTTTCAGCAGGAACTGATTCTACTGCGGCAGCCTTCATTATGCCTCAGAATACCATCTTGGGATATCATCGTCGAAACTTCGAGAGTATTCTCGACCATCGAAATGCCGATCGATTACTCGAACATATGAAAAAAGCAAGAGGGAAAACCATCGTTGATATTTCCTCAAATCATGAACTCATTCGAACCTACGCTTTCAAGCAAATCGGTTTTTCTTCCGACTTTGCTTGTGCCACTCACCTAATTCTTCTTGCCGATCACTTTGATATCGGCGCTCTAGCGTTTGGAATGCCGCTGGATAATACATGGCTTATGAAAGGAAGAATCTTTCGAGACTTTACCGAAACACCATATTTCAAATATTGGACAGAACGGTTTTTGAATGCCGGGATTGAATTATTCTTACCTCTTGCTGGAATCTCAGAAGCGGGAGCAATGATAATATGTCAAAATGAACAAATCATTCCTTTTTTGAATTCATGCCTTCGAGGAGATGGGATAAATGGGTGCGGGAAATGTTGGAAATGCTTCCATAAAAACGGACCATTAGGCCGGCCTTTTGATCTCAAAGCGAAAGAGATTCAAATTTTTCTCCACCGTAAACCTCTACCAACAGCAACTCATGCGTTGTGGGCTTTACAACAACTCAAACTTCAATCTGAAGTACCCGAACTGAGCAACCTTTTGGAAACAGATTTGTCATGGTGGACATCATACTATCCCCCGGCAAAACAAATATTACCGGAACGTTGGAGAGAAGAAACATGGAATAAAATTTGCAATCATCTCACTCCAATGGAAGAACCTTATCCCGTTGAATCAATCAATCACTTCAATGAATGACCAAGTGTCTGAGTGGTAAAAAGAGTGTAAATCCGAAGACATCAGCCAACACGACAATAATGTAGAGGCAATACCACACAATCATAGATATTGGAGGTGGAGCGCATGGATGATGAAGAAACACGGCTTACTCGCCTGCAAAGAGAAGTTCACCGCCTTCGAACCTCACCTTCATTGCGCTTGGGTGCCCATCTTACAGATACGATTCGAAAACCTTGGAGAGCACCTTTTCTTATCATCACCTTACCTTGGATGATGCTCATGATTGGATTTGAACTTCTCGGTTGGAAGGCTCAACCTGCAGCCTTAGCAATGAATTCCTCAGGACGTTTGTCTTCAAAGGGAAATTGCATTGTCATGTTTCCAACAAATGGTGTTGGTTTTGGACACTTTACCCGAATGCTAGCGATTGCCAAACGGATGAAGAAACTCGATCGCGAATTAGAAATTGTTTTCTTTACGACGATGCCGACCTTACATCTCCTCAAACCCTATGGGATTCCAGCACACCATATTTCAGGACCTAAATATTTCAAAGATATGAACTCTGAAGAATGGAATACACTTCTCGAGGAAAAATTGAGCGTATGTTTTGAAATGCATCGCCCTTCCATGTTTCTCTTCGATGGTGCATTTCCTTACCGCGGTATGCTACGTGCAATCCAAGGCCGTAACTCGATACGGAAAATTTGGATGCGGCGAGGAACATTTCGAAAAGGCTCTTCTATTCCAGTCGATAGTATCGAACATTTCGATGCAGTAATACACCCCGAAGACAGTGTTGCTACAGCCGATGAACACATCGAACATAACGTCGAAGTGATAACATGCTCTCCAATTATTATGCTTGATTCCGAAGAACTTCTTTCCAGAGAGAAAACCCGTTCAAGGTTAGGTTTGCCTCAAGATGCTGTTGTTGTTTATGTTCAACTCGGTGCTGGAGAAATCAATGATATAGAAAGTGAAATACGCCTCACACTTAATGCCTTACTTGAGAATTCAGAAGTATACGTTGTTCTAGGAGAATCATTAATTGGCGACCGAATCGATATTGAACTGCCCCGAGTTCAAATTCTACGTGATTATCCTAATTCGATGTACTTCAAGGGGTTTGATGCTACTGTTCAGGCAGGGGGGTACAATTCATTCCATGAAACACGAACATTTGGGCTACCTGCATTATTTTACCCCAATATGAGTACTGGAATGGATGACCAACTTGCTCGTTGTAAGATTGCCGAAGAGGAAGGCTGGGGGCTTGTTTTAGAAACCAGGACAGAAGAAAAGATTAGGTCTTCATGTTTATTCTTGATGAATTTAATAGGTACTGTGGAGCGGCCCCAACCATCGAAGGGAGCACTTGCTCTTTCTAAAAAATTACTCGAGGTGATGACTTTTGATAATTGAAAAACCTTGGATGCTTCCATCATCTGTTTTTGAATGGATTGAAGAAAATATACCATTTGGTTCAACGATATTGGAATTTGGCAGCGGTGAAGGTACAAAGCGTTTATCGGTAAATTATGATATTTATTCGGTCGAACATAACCCTGAATGGCTTGGATTCGCGAAGAGTAAATACATTTATGCCCCTATTCACTTGAGTGATAAATTTCCAGGCGAAATTGGATGGTATGAGATTAAACGGATTAAAGAAAATCTACCTTCAAAAATAGAACTTATGATTATTGATGGTCCTAATGGCAAAATAGGCCGCAGTGGGTTGTTAGAACATACTGGTATTTTCTCTTGGGACTTCCCGGTTATTATCGATGATCTTCACCGAGAAAACGAATATCTTTTTTCTCAAGAACTATCTAGGAAATGTAATTTGCAATGCATCCATTATGCTGAATCTGATCTAGAAACAACGAATATAACTCGAAAGTTTGGAGTTTTTTCTAAAAAGGGCAAGGTGTGATCATGTCGAAGAAAAGTGTAAAAGAATCAACACCAGGAATCGCTCACGCTACTAAAGAAGGGCGGGAATTACTTCGAATACGTAAATCATTTACTTTTAATCTTGGTATACAACTAATTCTTAGCATGAAGAATCCCTTTCGACTTTTTGTACTCCCATTTCGGATTCTGGGTATGCTCTTTTCTAAGAATCGCCCCTCGAGCGAGGTAAAATCAAATCCCCGTTCGGGAATTTTTATTATCGGAATTGACAGTTTTGGAGAAACCTTTTCAATGCAAGCAGACTATCTTGCCCAACTTATTTTAGAATCAAATTTGGGGCAAGTGACTTTGTTTAATAATTCTTCGAAATCGGTAAAAGATCTTGAAAAAATAGAATGGTATAGAGTCCCCCCTCCCCGAGATAAAAATAGAACTCGAAAAGAGTGGAATATCATGATAGAAAGATTACTTTCCTCTGCCCTAAGTATTTCCCGCCCAAAGCATGTTATTTTCTTTGGCGATTTTCTTTATCGCGGAGTGGTTGATTCACTCTCTCCTTTGAATCCGTCCATCCCTATCACATGGTTTTCAACAAATGCTGCAAAATCAGAATCAATTGATCTCAAAAAATTACCCAAAATCAATCCGATATCTTTGCCCGAATTTTCAGAGACATCCTATTCTTCACAATCAATTCATAGAATTCTTCAACGTCCTGACAGTAAAAGAATTCTTCTTTTGGACATTCTCCCAGAAAATAATTTGGTTCTTGATTGTATAATTCAATCCAATGAAAAGTGTTTAGTTACAGCCGTGCAAAAAGAATTTTCACTGCCGAAAGAAATCGAACACGTTGTGAGAATGAATGAAGTAATTGGTATGCAATTAGAAGGAAATGTAATTGTAGTGATCGATGATGAATCTCCACTTCTCCCATCCTTGGCAGTAATGAATGTTTCCTGTCTTTTGCTCAGAACAGGAAAGGATATATCCCCTATTCTCGACGAAATGGTTCGTGATATGGAATTAAAAGGAACCCTTGTAGTTGTTCGTAGAAATGATAGAAATGAAATAATTCAAAGTCTTGATTATCTTTTCTCAATTTCAAATCAAAACCCCCACATCATCCAAAAGAAAGGCATTGGAGCATCCCCTAAACAGACCAATTATGTAATCAAATGGCTTGAAAAATATAATCAGCCATATAATTGAAAACTCTCTAGGGAACTTGAATTATCAAATTTTAATTTAAACCGTAGTAATCGGGATTTTACATAACTCCGATATTTCAACGGTATGAGTTCCAATGCTGGTGAATAGTATTGTTCGAGAAATTGGACATCTTCTTCTATGATTTCTTGAAGATGAGGATAAGAACTCATAATCTCTTGGAAAAAGCGACCCTGTGATTGCATCTTTTGAATTGAATAGATTGTACTTGCAGCCATCTTAAGTTTTGATTGTTTTAGAAATGTATCAATTTCTTTCGAGATAGAAATAGTACGTCCTTTAAGAGAATTCTTTCTGAAACACTTCCAGCACTCACCGCATGTATTTCCAGCATTAGATCTTAAACACGATTGTGCAAAATCCCCGAAGTGCGAAGCTTCAACGATTTTTTGGTTTATCACCTCTGAACACCCCATCACCGGTTGGAGGATTGACAATCCTATACTTTCGAATAACGGAGAGTGCTTCTTCCAAAACCATGTTTTCGAGAACTCTCGAAATTTCTGACCATGCCATAGATATGAATTTTCAAGTGGCATTCCTGTTGCAACACTATCCAAATTAAAATAATCCGCCAAAAGAATAACCTGAACCGCACAAGCATAATCTGTGACAAAACCGGCTTGTTTTCCATTTATTGTCCTCAATATTTCATGATTGGATTCAATAATGCATACAGGTCGGCGGCATTCATGTTCTAAATGGTCAATAAACCGAAGTGCATTTGAGTGATTGAGTTTTGTTTCAAAACCCTCACGTTTGTGGTATATTAGTACAGTTTGTTCAGGAAGAAGTTCCATGGCTGCAGTCGAATCGCATCCTGCTGAAAAAGCCAATCCTGGGCGTAAACCCGGTTTTCTTGAAGGTACCCATCCATCGAGTAAATCCTTTTCAAATGGTGAAATAAGTACATATTCGGCGAGTTTGAAAAGATCTGGATGAGTTTCTTCAAATGAAAAATCTGCGGGCATCCTCCACCACACAGTCATATCATTGTACCGCATAATCAAATCATTACCCTTCATAGACCATCTTTCGAGTGGGTTGTACGTCGAACCTTCAGGAATATTGTGCAACTTTCTGGAAATATCATTTTGATTATAGACTTCTATAGTGGGTTGGTTTTTCTCACTCCCTTCCAGTTGAAGTTCAGTATTTTCAATATGATAATTTTCGGGTTGCAACATTTCATAAATAGGTAAATCAACGAATATTCTCGACTCATTTTTCACCAAATCCCATCGACGGGATTTATCTTTAGGGTTGGCTAATATCATTTGTTCAGTATATGAATATCGTCTAAAAGTCGAAACATATCCCTCTTTTGGATGTATGCCGAGTAATTCAGCAGAATCTTTAATATCGTAAAGACTATTGACATTATTATTTCCACTGCGACAGGCACGCATTGTAAAATCAATGTGCGAATGTCCTCGAATCGGAAATGCATTTTGGTCGAAACCACCTATTTCAGTTAATAATTTTGGCGTAACTGTGTAAAAGCAACCCATGCATGAGATTCCATCAGTCATTGATGTTAAGTGGACGCCATTTTTGATGAGGGACTCTTCATGAATTGCTGGTTTCCAATTTGAATTGAAATGAACTAAATGATCATATCCAGTCTTTTTCACTGCATCAAAATATTCAGTATCCCATCCTCTTTTTTTGAAAAAGATATCATCATCTGCTGAATATATGAGGTCTGGTTTCACTTCTAATTGCATAACATAATTGAAAATACTATTGGTTTGAATCGCAATTCCTCCTGCGCTATTTTGTAACAACACAATATGGGTGTTAGGAATTTCAAAATTAATAAAATTCTGAATCGTTCCATCTGTTGAACCATCATCAGCAACAACAATTGTCCAATTAAATGAGTTGTTTCTGGTTCTCAACCAAGATTCAAGAAATTGTTCTAGATAATTCCAACGATTTATCGTTGTTACTGCGAGTACTACATGGGGCCTTTTATTAACGGGCCATCTTGAGGGTTTTTTGTCGAGTAACAATATTGTTTTTGAACGCCAGCGTTTGTAATTCCGAGGGAATTCTTTCATCTTCCACCGAAATCTACTCGCATAATGACTTTGTGAACGACTCTCACGAATACCTTCTTTTTCAACATCGGCGACAATAATATTGGGCCAAGCAACATAGGATGATTGATTTTCATCATTACAAATAATAGATTTTAGTGGTTTTGAATCAAAAGGCGAATCCATTTCATCAATTGCATCAATCAATTTTTGAAAAATAGAAGAATGATAAATCATTGCAAAACTACCATTTGTAACTTGATTTGGACGATACCATCCCAGTCGGTCATCGAGTTTCACTCCAGTCCAATTCCATTGCGATGCTCCGAGCATCAGAACTTCCCAATCATCAGGAACATTTCTGATAAAACGAGAGAATTTGAGTGTGAAATCATGGGTTAAAATAATATCATCATCGAAAACAGCAATTGAACTATACCCTTTCGCAAGAGCATCGAGAATAATATTCTTCATTGTAAGTAAATATCCCCAAGCACCTACACTTTGTATCGCTTTTCGCCCGAGGCGCAAATCTTCAGAGTTATGAGGTGAATTGAAATATTCAATGTATTCAGAATTATGTGGTTCATCTGCTCCACGAACTGCAACCATTCGTTGAGGTTCAAATCCTTCTTTTGAAAGAACATGTTTACAGTAAGCGAATTTTTCTTCTTCGTCATCAAGGTTTAGCACATAGCCAGCATCTGCAACATCAGCAAGTATTGTGACTTCCTCAATATCCAATGAATAGAGTTTGAAACTATCCGATTCTTTCAAGCCTGCAGATGAAAATAAAACGCCGATAAGAATTTCAGTAACTCCGTCTGGAATTTCAATGAAAATTGTACGCTTAGTTCTTGAAGCATCCGGACCTCCTGAAAAGACATGTACTCTCGGAATTAATTCACGGTCTTCACTTCTAGAATATGCCCATAAGAATGTAGCCGCGGTAACACTTACTACTTCGAGATCAACATTGATTGCATGTAAAGTGCCAGGAGTTACGGGTACAGTGTAGCAGCAGCCTGGCGTACTTCGATCTTGGTTTGCAGTTATCTCCCAATATTCTGGTTGGTTCGATAATACGGCTGTTTGATTTGGCTCTAAAGCAATAGGTTTGATTGCCCGGTCAAATACTTTTTGTTGTTGAATTTCAACAAATTCAATTTCACAAGTGTCATCAAGTTCATGATTGTGGGCTAGAATCCCAATCTCAATCTTTGTTGTCTGTAAAAGAGAAAACCCTAATGCCATTTTTTCAGTATCAACTCCTATATGTAAAGTTCCTCCAATGCGAGTACCAGATTTGGAATCACAGACCCATAGAAAGAATGTTTCCGCTTTCGATGCTCTTGCAGTAACTATCAATTCATAATCGCCTTCTGAGAGCGCTATAGGTTTTTTTATTCTCAGTCCCGGCGTACTCGTGGTTTGCTTTAATGTGCATTTACATATGGCTTCTGAAAATTCTAATTCCACATCTTGATTTTTCCGAAACGTATCCGAGTCAAGTCTAAACCGCAATGTTGAAGCTATTTCAATCCCTACCCGTAGTGTCATAATAGAGTTTTATCATCGCATCAGGGTCGCCGACACCAACAATTTTTCCTTTGTGAATAAATACAAGCCGATCGCAAATCTCCTTCATCAAACCAAAGGAGTGAGAAACTAATACTACTGTTCCAGTAGATGCTACCAAATCTAAAATCCGTTTCTTGCTCTTCTCTTTGAATTGTGGGTCGCCAACACCTAATACTTCATCGATGAGAAGGATATCTGGGTGAATTGCACTTGCGACAGCCAATCCTAATCTTGCTTTCATCCCAGATGAATAAGTACGAACTGGTTCATCAATAAATGATTCTAGTTCACTGAATTCAATGATTTCAGGTAACTTTTCAATCATGACCAGTTCGCTGTGTCCGAGAATACTTCCATAGAGAATCGCATTCTCTCTTCCAGTTTGGTGACCTGAAAAACCAGTTCCGAGGCCTGCAAGAAGTGAAATACTTCCTGCGGCTTTACAACTTCCTTCATCAGCCGGATATATTCCGGAAATAATTCGCAGCAACGTCGATTTACCTGACCCATTTTTGCCAATGATTCCGAGAACTTCACCTTTTTTCACGGTAAGACTCACGTCTCTTAGAGCGGTAAACCGTTCTTTTTTTCTCTGAATAAGATTCATCAACATTTTCAAAGCGTTTCTTTGCTTTGGAAAATGTAAGGTTACATTTTCAATTTCAACTGCATTAGAGGTCATAGATGTTTCACCGCCCCAGCTTCATATCGGTTGAAGGCATAATTTCCAAGAATCCACATAATAATTCCAAAACCAAGAGACCCGATGATCCCTATCCATGGAATGCCGAGGCTCTCTCCAGACACGCCGTGACGTGCCATAGTAAGGGGTACAACGACCGGATTATACAGCACCATCTCGCCAATTGCTCCACGTGCTTGTGCCATTTCATAAGTCCACATGACGGGAGAAAGGAAAAATCCTGCTCGCACAATGAATCGGAAAAGGTGTTCAACATCTCGATGTATACAATTCAACGGAGCAACGAGCATCCCCAAGCCAATCCCCAGAAACCCCGCCAGTAATACGCTCAGCGGAATATATAAAAGGTAAATAGTCAATGGTAAATCATAAAATATGATTATTGGAATTACGACTAAACAACTCATCATTGAAATTACAATATTCCCCATTATTGATGTAATGGGAAAAATAACTCTTGGAAAATAAACTAAATGAATTGTTTGAGCGTTACGTGAAAGAGATGAAACTGAACCGGACAATGATCTACCAAAACATCCCCATACAATTACACCTAAAAGTACCCACACCGGATACATTCTGTCTGGATTGCCAGCAAGCATTACGAAAAGAAAATAATAAACACTAGCAAGAAGCATTGGTTCTAATACAGTCCAAGTATAGCCGAGCATTGCATTTCTGTAACGGCCTCGTATTTCTCTTCGAACAAGGTTTCGAACTAAGAACCGATGCTTGAAAATAGTTGAGATATTTTGTATTGGTGCTTTCCATGAAAGATTTCTTCCACCAACTTTTTCCAACATTAGCGGCTGACGCTCGTCGGACATAGTCGTTGCAGTTAGCAAGAGTTTATCAATAAATATATCTAAAATGTCTCCGGAAATATTTTTGTATAGTTAACACCTCCGAACGAGGAAAAGTTCATGTCTATTATGCACGTGGTCAAATCATGGCGATATCTTTGATGCAGTCCGTGTCTTCAAAGGGAGATTTAATTTTCACTCTTAAAGGAGAGTTGCCGGAAAAACACTTCCGCGGCGAGGGAAGGTTCGTTGTTGAATTATTAAATCAACAATGTGTGATAGAAAATAATACGGATTTCTTCATTAATGGTTTTGACCTTACAAATGGACGGGGTTTACTAGCAGCATTATTTATTTTCCATCCAACTTGGAATGCTCTGGGTTCATATAAAGAAATGATTCATATGGGCTTTGAACCTTCTATCAAAATCACGACAGTCCAAACCAATATGAGTTGTTCAAATGAAATGTTAGAATTGCTTCAAAATGATTGGATGCTGCCTAATTTAAGGTTCGAGTTTTTATCAAACGATGATATTGATTCTCATACAAACAAAGTCTCATTAAAACCTACACTTGCTTACGGAGGAGGACTTGATTCCGGTGCAGCAATTAGTCTTTTAGAAAATGCTGTAGATTCTTTTTACATTACGAATAGCAGTCCTTGCAATGTTCGAACAGGAATTCAAGAAATTCTTGATAAATTCTCAGGCCATGTGATTCACACGAATGTCAAAACTCTGTATTCTGTATCTGGATTTCCACACTGGATGATTCCCTATGTTCCTTCAATGATTCGAGGGGATAATTTTTGTTTAACAGGAAGTATTCTTGAGTCGCAGTATCTACGTGATGGATATGGATACAATAATTCATCAGGTAATTTATGGATAAAAATGCTTAAATTATCTGGAGTGGAAGCACTTCCTTTAAGTTGCCATTCAGAATTTACGAATGCTTATATTGTTGCAAATTCGGGACTTTCTGAATTAATCGCTGGCAATTGTACGGACGAATGGGGAGTTGGGTATAAAGCGCTGCGAAAAGCAGTTTTATTGCGCCCATTTGATGAATATTATGAAGGAGTTTTGCAAATCATTGAAGAACAAGGCTTCGTAATATCTCCGAAATTCAAGTTTTCCCAACCTTCAAAAATGTTAACTTCCACATCGAAATCCGCTTTACTCACGACTGGAAACTCAGCATCTCGTTCCATTCAGAATTTAAGAAACTTTGAGCCACATTCACTCTTACCTTGGGCATTCAAATATCATCCTGATAATTTTACTTTATTGAACTGGCCGAAAGATATATTGAATACGATCTACAAATCCCAGAGGAAATTCGGAATTCATTCAATGGATGAACATGACATTGCAAAATTAAAATCTTATGAGCATGAAAGTTTTTTGATCGAAAACTATTCTCCCGATTTTATATCATCAATCAAATAATCCCTTTATTGGAATAAGTTTTGATTGCTAAAAGTTATTCACCCCCGGCCAATGTTGAATCTCATGGGGGGTAAATCAGTATCGGGATATCTAACATTTATCTTGGTTCTGCTAGTTTTTTCAGGGCCTGTTGTAAATGCAAATCGCGGTGTCAAAACCACAGATGAAAGCGAATATTTCGTTTTTTCGTCTGACATTTGTTTAGAAATGGCAAATGAATCAAACATTGATTTAGATTCTATTTTGTTCGGTGGCGAAAATTTTGAGGGGGAATTCTCACCTACTCAAATTTACCAATCCAATTTTATAATTATCGAAAGTGAAAAACAATTTTTAGATTTACTCTTAATTTCAGGGAATATTATTGTTTCAGGCTCCAAACTATACTTTCCCAACGATATTAGAATTGATTTATCTGATAAATATGGTATTGTTATTGAAGAAAATGTCACATTACTAGGGTCTCGAGGAATACTAGGGCAGATAGGTACTATATTTTTCACCACTAATTTTGCAGACCCATCTGATTATGTGTCTCAAAAACCTCTCTTTTCAATTATTGGAAATAATGTCATTGTTTCAAGCCTGGTATTTGAGGGGCCGGCACCTGTGGGGGGTGACGGAGATTTTGACTGGAAAGAAGGCCGATATGGTCTCGAAGTAAACCATCATTCAGATATTAGAGAATCATATGTTGAAATTATCAATAATGAATTTTATGGATTTGGCCATGCGAGTGTGTCAATTGAGAAGACATTTACTTTAGATATTCGTGATTCAAAGGTTCTAATTGAAAGTAATTTTATTCATGACAATATGCAATTCCAGTCAGGAATTTCAGGAACAGGTTATGGCATTGTAATAAATAACGCTTATCCGTTAATTCGTTCCAACGAATTTGGTTTAAATCGACATGATGTTGCTCATACTGGTTATTTCCATAATAATAATTCTAATTATTTGGCAGGATATGAATTTGCTTACAATTTGCTCCATTTAGGAGCGACTGATCATTTAGTGGATGTACATTGTTATGGTAAAGAAAACTCCACAAATTGTGAAGATTATGCAGGTGATTTTGTTTACATTCACAACAATTTATTCTATGACACTCAAGTTGCTATTGCTATCAGGGGTGCACCTACTATTGGAGTGTGTATTCATGACAATGAGTTTGTTGTATCTGAATCCCAATTTTTAGAACGGAAGAATAGTTCAGAAAGTTTTGGAAATGTTTTTGCATTTGGAAACCTATTTAATCAAGAAAATAACATTTATTGGGCAGATGCTGATGAAGATGGGATTGGTGATCGTTCCGATTCCGATGATGATAATGACGAAGTTCCAGATCATTTCGATGCCTTTCCTTTGAACTCGTCTGAGTCAGTCGACACAGATCTGGATGGAATTGGAAACAATGCTGATCTTGATGATGATAATGACGAAGTT
>Ga0307986_10002438_pt1 | contig 13366 bp, 13 predicted proteins | sample EllFjometageno82_FD_203170 | JGI IMG/M metagenome (GOLD analysis project Ga0307986, IMG submission 203170) | Marine microbial communities from Ellis Fjord, Antarctic Ocean - #82 | ecosystem: Environmental > Aquatic > Marine > Unclassified | place: Southern Ocean | collected 2014-10-09
TAAAATATATTTTTTAACCATATTAGTATTATTATTAAGTATATCATACTTTTCTTTTCCAGACATTAGCTTGGTTACTTGACTGGGTTTTTTAATTTTTTTTCCTGTTACCGCCTTCATGGTTTCTAAAAATTTATAAGGATGTGCGGTTCCCACAACAACACACGGATAATTACTTGTGATTTTTTTAGCAGCATAAAAACCAGTTGCAGTATGTGGGTCTATAAAAAAATTATGCTCTGAATATATTCTTTTGATAATTTTTTTTGTTTCTGCGTTGGTGACTCTAAATGCAGAAAAGTCTTTCTGAATTATTTTTCTTTGATTTGAGGTTAATCTAAAAGAACCTTTTGTTTCTAAACTATTCATTAATTTTTTAACTTCTGTGTCTTTAGAGTTTAACACATAGAACAGAAGCCTTTCAAAATTACTTGAAATTTGTATATCCATACTTGGTGATATTGAGGCTTTAACTTTTGATGGCTTGTAAATTCCTCTATTGATAACTCTTTGTAAAATATCATTTTCATTAGTCGCAACAATTAGTTTTTCTATCGGTAAGCCCATTTTTTTTGCCATGTATCCAGCGTAGATATCACCAAAATTTCCTGTTGGAACTGCGTAGTTTAGTTTTTTTTTGTTCAACCTCAGGAATGAATAAAAATAATAGACTATTTGAAATATTATTCTTGCCCAATTAATTGAATTTACACCTGACATGTTAACTGTTTGCCTGAAAGAATTATCCGCAAACATTTGTTTTACTATTTTTTGACAGTCATCAAATGAACCTTTAATTGCAATATTATAGATGTTGCTCCCTCCGATTGTTGTCATAATTTTTTTTTGAATTTTTGAAATCTTATTATGTGGATGTAAGACAAATAAGTTAATTTTTTTTCTTTTGCTTAAAGCGGATATAGCTGCTGCACCAGTATCTCCGGATGTAGCTACGACTATATTAGTAGTATCTTTAGTATTCTTATTAAATTCTTCATAGATATTACCGATACATTGCATGGCAATATCTTTAAACGCTAAAGTTGGACCATGGTAAAGTTCTAGTAGATTTATTTTGTCTAATTCGATCAAGCCAACAACATCTTTTTTTTTAAACTTGTTGTAAGATTTTTTTATTAAAGCTTTTAGCTGTTGTTTACTAAATGTGGGTACGCAAAAACTTGAGACCACTTCTGCTGCAAGATCAATATAATTTAATCTTTTCATTTTTTTTAGATCATTTGAGCTAAATTTTTTAATTTGCTTAGGTATAAATAAGCCTCCATCTGGAGCTAGACTTCTTTGAAATATTTCCTTGAAATCAAAATTTAATTTTTTGTCTCTAGTGCTACAGTATTTCATTTTTTTTTCTAAAATATAAAAAATAGCCAAATATTGATATAGATATAGAATACCACGTTATAGCGTATTTGAGGTGATTATTTGGCAAATCTATTGTAATTTTTTTAGGTTTTGGAATGTTAGTTTTTTTGTCTTCTAAATAAAGAATATAATTACTAAAATTTTTACCCGTTACTTCTTTTACTTGTTCGAGATTTATTGAAAACCAAATATTTGTCTTTGTGTCGTTTTCAGGCTTAAAGACATTGGGTTTTATATTTCTTAAAATTAAACCCTGAATTTTATCGCCTATGGTTTTATCAATGGTGTCATTATTTTTTAAATTAGGTTTTATCCATCCTCTGTTAACTAATATATTTTCAGAAGAAAGGCCTTCGAAAGGTGTGATCACATCATAACCCGGTTGACCTTTATCGTTAAGACTATAAAGATAAATTTGTTTTTCAAAGTTGTACTTACCTTTTATTGATACTCTTTGATAATTTACTTTAATTTTATCAGAATAGTTTACAGGTGAGGATTTCAAACCTTCACTGATTTGATTAATTAAAGTATTTTTCCATTGTAATCTTACTAGTTGCCACGTTCCAAGTGCACAAAATAAAGTTATGACCGAAAGAACAAAAATATTGAATAATAATTGATTTTTCAATTAAATTTTTAACTACCCCAAATATAAATTGCAGCAAAAAGAAAAAGCCAAACTACATCAACAAAATGCCAATACCATGCGGCTGCTTCGAAACCAAAGTGATGGTTTGTTGTAAAGTGTCCCTTTGTAACTCTAAAAAGACAGACTGCTAAAAAAATTGTACCTATAATAACATGAAACCCATGGAAACCGGTTGCCATATAAAAAGTTGATCCATATATATTCCCATCAATTGTAAATGTTGCGTGGTGATACTCATATGCTTGAAAACAAGAAAAAATAAAACCTAGAAAAACTGTTAAAATTAATCCATGCAGCAACCCTTTTCTGTCGTTCTCCTCTATAAGTGCGTGGTGTGCCCAAGTTGCTGTCGTCCCGGATAATAAAAGAATTAAAGTATTAATAAGAGGTATGTCCCAAGGATCAAAAGTTTTAATGTCAGCTGGTGGCCAAGTACTCCCAATTGCTTCGGTTGGAAAAAGACTAGCGTTAAAATAGGCCCAAAACCATGCAACAAAAAACATGACTTCGGAAGCAATGAATAATGTCATCCCGTATCTATGACTTATTTGAACTACAAATGTATGATGGCCCTGATGTTCTGCTTCAATCGTAACTTCTCTAAACCACATATAAGCAGCGTAAAATAATAATGCTGTTCCAATTAATAAAAGCCAGAGAGCTTTAGTGTGAAAATAATAGACAGCGCCAAAGGCTAGCACTAATGATGAAAAAGATGCAAAGATAGGCCACGGGCTTGGATCCACCAAATGAAAACCGTGTTTTTTTTCTTTTGTTGACATATTTTATTTGCCTATTTTTTATAATATTCTGCTGAAAAAAATGTATACGATAATGTCACATCCGCAATATCTTTGGTTTTATTATCATCAACTACTTTGGGATCCAAGAAAAAACTTAATACAAATTCTTTTCCTTCCCCAGGTTTAAGCGTTTGTTTTTCAAAACAAAAACACCCAATTTTATTTAAATATATGCCAAATGAAGAAGGCGAGGCATTAAATGAGGCCACACCTGCTGTCTCAGATTGACTTAGATTTTGTATATAAAAATTAACATTATGCACCTCACCAGGTTTTATATCTACTGTGTTTTTTTCTGGATAGAATTTCCATTCAAGTTTGTTTCCCACGTTAGTATCGAATCTAAGTTTATAAATTTTATTTACAATTGTTTTGGGAATTTCTTTATTTTGGGCGTTTTGAGTGGTTCCAGCAAACCCTGTAACTCTGCAAAATAATTCGTACAACGGTACGGATGCAAAAGACAATCCTAACATTAATATAAAAATCGAAATCAACACAACAGGGGTTAATTTTCTTTTATTTAATTTCATTAAAGTTCTCTATTATAAATTCCAATATTATAAAAAGTAGTCAAGAATAAAATAATCATAAAGACAATTAGAGCTATTGCAGTGATTATGTTTTTTTTGTTTTTTTTCATAAATTAATATTAAATTAAACTATCTATTAAGATTAAAAGAAATATAAAAAATAAATAAAATATTGAATAAACAAATATTTTTCTTGCTATAATATTGGAAGCTTTATTATTCTTTTCTTTAAAAAGTAACGCACACAAATAAATATAGTAAAAAGTCATTACTGAAGATAAAATTAAATAAATTAGACTTCCAAAATTAAAGAAGTAGGGTAAAGCAACAATAGGTGCCATCAGCAAAGAATAAATTAAAATGTTTAGTTTAGTTTTTTTTATGCCTGCAGTAATCGGAAGCATAGGAATTTTTGCTTTTTTGTAATCACTTGATTTATATAAACTAAGTGCCCAAAAATGAGAAGGTGTCCAAATAAATATTATTAAAAATAAAATAACTGACTCTATTGAAATACTGTTTGTAGATATAGCCCAACCTATTACTGGTGGTAAAGCTCCTGCTGCACCTCCTATAACAATATTTTGGGGGGTCCTTCTTTTGAGCCAAATAGTATAAATAAAAAAATAAAAACCTATCGTAGTTGCCAGTAATAAAGATGAAGCTAGATTTGCTGTAAAATAAAGCATTGTTATTGAAATTATCGATAACACTACTCCGAACCATAGTGCTTGTTTTTTTGGAACTTTACCTGTTGGAATAGGTCTTAAGCAGGTTCTTGTCATGAGAGCATCTAGATCTGACTCATACCACATGTTCAAAGCGCCTGCTGCACCAGCGCCCATAGCAACTGCAAATAAAGAAATAGCTGACGCTGTAAAAGAAACTTGCTCAGGTGCAATTAATAAACCAACCATACTAGTAAATAAAACAAGAGACATAACTCTTGGTTTCATTAACTGAAATAAAGATTTGATATAAAACAACATATCAAATCGATTTACTTTATAATTACTCTTTAAATTGACCAAATTTATCTCTTTCTAAAATTATGAAACGTAATAACATGTTAATATTCCAATAGTTTAATAGTTATATGGATTAATTAAAATTTACAAACAGTGTATAATAAGCATATATTGTTTTATGAACAAGGAGACTAATAGTCTCAAAATTGTAAAATACATGAACACTAAGATAGGAGGTTCGAAGTGTGTGCAGTTTGTGTTGGTGACAATTCAGGAGCAAAGATTGCAGTAGCGGTCATACTGTTTTCCTTTCTTTTTCTCTTTTTTGCTCGATACTATTACCAAAAATATTTCAAAGAATATTTAAAAAAATATTTAAATCGGAAGATAAAATGATTGTAGCTCTTATTTTTCTTTTAGTTTTAGTTGGTTCAGTTGTTTTTCATATTTTTACCCCATGGTGGTGGACTAGTGTTGCCTCAAATTGGGGAAGTATTGATGATACAATAATTTTAACTTTTTGGGTTACAGGATTTGTTTTTATAGCAGTAGGATTATTTATGGTTTATTGCATTTGGAAATTCAAATATAAAAAAGATAGAAGATCTGAATATAAACCTGAAGATAGTAAGCTTGAATTTAGACTCACAATAATTACAACATTGGGTGTTGCGGCCCTTCTAGCTCCTGGATTATTTGTCTGGAACAAATATGTAACAGTTCCAAAAGATGCCTATCAAATTGAGGTGCTGGCTTACCAGTGGGCTTGGGGATATAGACTCCCTGGTAAAGATGATAAACTGGGAAAAACGGATATAAAAAATATTAATGATAAAAATCCATTTGGAATTAGTTCACAAGATGTAAATGGTATTGATGATATTGTAATTTTGAATGAACCTCTCCATCTTTTAAAAAACAGACCTGTAAAAGTACTTTTAAGATCAACTGACGTGCTACATAATTTTTACGTTCCACAATTTAGAGGTAAAATGGATATGCTACCTGGGTCTGTTACATATTATTGGTTTGAGCCAATTAAAATAGGAACTTTTGAAGTTTTATGCGCTGAATTCTGCGGAACTGGACATTACGCTATGAGAAGTAAGGTAATTGTTGATGAAGAGAAAAATTATAATGAATGGTTAAGTAAGCAAAAGACTTACGAACAAGTTGTTTTAGAATCCACTCATAAAACGAAAGTTAAATTAAATAAATAATTTTTTTGATCAATTTCGTCAAAATTACAGTTGATAAAGTTCTTTATATTTATAGTTTTCTCATTTTTCTAAAATTTTGCTCTATCTATTATTTGCATAGATAGCCCAATATCGGTTATGTTAAGTTTCAAGGGAGGGAAAAATGTCTGACGATTTTCCTGAGCGAGAGTTTGGGATTGAAACCAAGTCATCCGAAGTACTTGACGGTGAGCATATGTCGTCAAAAAAAGAAGACCTTATTGAATCTGAAGTTCCCGAACAAGATTTATATCACCCAAAAAGTTTTATAACTAAATGGATTTTTTGCCAAGATGCAAAAGTTATTGGCATTCAATATTCAATAACTGCAATTTCTATTGGCTTAGTAGCTTTAGTGTTGTCGTGGCTAATGAGACTACAGCTTGCATTTCCTGATGTTTTTTTTAGCATGGGTCCTGCTGCATATTATCAATTTGTAACTATGCATGGCATGATCATGGTTGTTTATCTTTTAACTGCGCTATTCTTAGGAGGATTTGGAAATTTTTTAATACCGTTAATGGTTGGCTCGAGAGATATGGTTTTTCCATATCTCAATATGATTAGCTTTTGGATGTATTTTATTGCTGTTTTAGTTTTAGTGTCTAGTTTTTTTGTTCCGGGCGGTCCCACAGGCGCCGGTTGGACTCTCTATCCACCTCAGGCAATTACTTCTGGTACCCCTGGTTCAGAAGGGGGAATAATATTAATGCTAATATCACTTTCCCTTTTCGTAATTGGCTTCACTATGGGGGGTCTTAACTATATTATAACAATTCTCCAAGCAAGAACTCGCGGGATGACCTTGATGAGAATGCCTTTAACAATTTGGGGAATTTTTACAGCTACTGTTTTAGCTATGTTAGCTTTCCCTGCTTTAATTGTTAGTTGCATAATGATGACTCTTGATAGCTTGCTTGGCACGAGCTTCTTTATGCCAACAATGTTTCAAATGGGTGAGCATTTAAAATATGGAGGAGGTAGTCCAATTTTATTTCAACATCTTTTTTGGTTTTTTGGACACCCTGAGGTTTATATCGTTGCACTTCCTGCTTTTGGAATCGTTTCTGATTTAATTTCTATTAATGCTAGAAAAAATATTTTTGGATACAGGATGATGGTTTGGGCAATTGTAATAATAGGTGCTTTAAGTTTTTTTGTTTGGGCTCACCACATGTATGTAAGTGGAATGAATCCTTGGTTTGGCTTTTTTTTCGCTACAACCACTTTAATTATTGCAGTACCAACGGCAATTAAAGTTTATAATTGGGTTTTAACATTGTGGAGAGGAAATATTCGTCTTAATATACCAATGTTATTCTCGCTAGGTTTTATTATAACTTTTGTTAATGGTGGAATTACTGGTCTGTTTTTAGGTAATGTTATTGTTGATGTCCCTCTTTCAGATACGTACTTTGTAGTTGCTCATTTTCATATGGTGATGGGAATTGCTCCTATACTTGTTATATTTGGAGCTATCTACCATTGGTACCCTTTAGTGACTGGAAAATTTTTAAATGAAAGTATGGGTAAGTTTCATTTTTGGGTTACATTCTTAGGATCTTATTCAATTTATTTTCCAATGCACTATCTTGGGTTTATCGGAGTTCCCCGAAGATACTATGAAATGTATAATAGCCCTTATATCCCAACTTCTGCTGAAGGTTTAAATGAATTTATAACTATAGCTGCTTTGGTTGTGGGCTTTGCCCAATTAGTCTTTTTGTATAATATCGTTTCTAGCATAAAGCTCGGCAAAGTAGCTGGTAAAAACCCTTGGAAAGCATGTTCACTAGAATGGCAGACGGAGCATGTTCCTCCACAACATGGAAATTTTGGTAAAAATCTGCCCATTGTTTATCGATGGGCATATGACTACGGCGTACCAGGTGCAAAGGAAGATTACATTCCGCAAAATGTTCCACCTAGCGCAGTTTTAGGAGCAAAAGTAGAAAAAACTTAATGATTAAAAAAGAAAAGAGTTTATTTGGTCTGTTAAGCGAAAAACCTTGGGAGCAAAAACAATCTGCTGTAGATAATCTTCATAGTGGTAGAACAATAAATTTGACGAAAGCTCACCTTGGGCTTAGATGCGTTTTAACAGTTAGTATAATTTTTTTTTCATTATTTATAGTTACATACGCAGACAGGATGTTGCTACATGATTGGCAAAAAATGCCAGAACCTAAATTATTATGGTTTAATACTTTTGTGCTTTTCTTAAGTAGTATTTTATTTCATCAAGCAAAAAATAAGTCTGACAATCAAAAATTTAAAGATGTTGAAAAATTACTTTTATTAATTAGTGGTTTATCAATTATTTTTTTTTTCGGACAGTTAATTGCATGGGGGCAGCTCGTAGAACAGGGTTATTTTTTTAATTCAAATATTGCTAATTCTTATTTCTACCTTTTTACCACTTTACATGTTTTACATTTGCTTGGAGGAGGTTTTTTTTTAAAAAAAGTTACTCAAAAAATTTTTAAAAATAATTCTAACCCTTTGGATATGCAAAGCAGTGTCAAATTATGCGGTATTTACTGGCATTTTTTATTTTTAGTTTGGTTAGTGTTGTTTGGTCTTATGATTAATAGTTAATAAAAAAATATGAATAATAATATTTCAGATTTACCAAAAAAATTTAAAGGGTTAAAACATGATTTTTCCTCAGATCAAGTGACGTTTAAGGGTGTTAATTGGGGCAAAGCGATGATGTGGATTTTTCTTGTTAGTGACACATTTATTTTTAGTTGTTTTTTAATTGCTTACATGACGGTTCGAGGATCAACGCCTATTCCATGGCCAAATCCTAGTGAAGTTTTTGCTCTTACTATTTTTGGAGTTCATGTTCCTCTTTTACTTATTGCAATTATGACTTTTGTATTAATAACAAGCAGTGGGACTATGGCGCTTGCTGTTAAGTTTGGGTACGAAAGAAATCGAAAACTTTGTGCTTTATTTATTTTACTTACTGCAATTGGTGGCATTGCTTTTGTTGGTATGCAAGTTTTCGAATGGACAAAATTAATTTTTCATGAAGGGGTTAGGCCTTGGGCTAACCCAATGGGAGCTAACCAGTTTGGAGCAATTTTTTTTATGGTGACTGGATTTCATGGAACGCACGTGTCTATTGGAGTAATTTTTCTTTTAATTTATGCTAGAAAAACGTGGAGAGGAGATTTTGATACTGGTAAAAAGGGATTCTTTACGAGTATGAGATCTGATTATCTAGCAATTGAAATTCTAGGTTTATATTGGCACTTTGTAGACTTGGTTTGGGTCTTTATTTTTGCGTTTTTCTATTTGTGGTAATTTAAAAATTATGACTAATAATATAAAAAAAAAAGTAGTGAATACACATGGACTTGCCGTCTATCTTTGGATTTGGACCCTCCTATTTGTTTTAAGTGCTTGTTCTTATGCAGTTGATTATTTTCAATTTCAGGGCATATTAAGATGGTCACTAATATTGTTTTTCATGTTTGCCAAAGCTGGGTTAATTATGGCTTTTTTTATGCATTTATTTTGGGAGCGCTATGCGCTTGTTAATGTTTTGTTATGGCCCATGACTGCAATTGTAGCATTTATTTTTTTGATGTCGGCAGAAGCAAAGTATACTGTTTTTACAAGATTATTTTATTTTGTTGCGGGTACTGGTTAAAAATTAAATTTAATTATTGTTAAAAAATAAACTTATAAATTAAAAATAAATTTATTAAGATTAAAAAAAAAGTAACACTTTTGCTACCTAAATCTGGGTCCACAAAACTTTTAAAAAAAGACTTTTCTCTAAATATTTGTTTACGATTTAAATCTTGGTTCTTTTTGTGGTTAAAACGTAGAGAGCTAACAAACCAAGAAAAATAGAGAAATGAGAAAATAACTATAATAATAGTAGATAAAACACTGTATTCAGAGCTCATAATTTAAATTGCTATTTAATATTATCATGGATTATAGTGTTAACAATAGCTAATAAATCTAAGGAGATTGTGAAAAAAATACACATCGGTGATTTAGCAAGATTAAGAATAATAGAAGAAAGACCTAAAGGTCCAGTTAGATTTCAACCAGATACTTTAGTTTCAGACATAGCTTTAGAATTTAAAAAAAAAAATATCGGATCTGTTCCCATAGTAGATCGAGAAGATAACCTTTTAGGCGTTCTTTCGGTTAGAGACATAGTTATAAAACTTGTAGCAGAAGGCAGGGATTCTGACTTAGTAGAAGCAAAAGAAATAATGAGGACAGAAAATTTGCCTCAAGCATACGAACATCATTCAATTGATTATGCAATAGAACAGATTAAAGAAAAAGGAGTTAGAAATATAACCATTCTTTCTAAGGACAAAAAAGTAATCAATTTTCTGTCACTTAGAGATTTTTTAGTGGCTGGACAGGAGTTAAATAAAAATTTAAAAAAAAAACAAATTCAAATTGTTAGACTCCAACTTTTAATACCAATTACTTTAATAGCTACTTCTATATTTGTTTACCTGTTTGATCTTTTTGATGCAAAATATTCCTACGTAGTTTTGTCATTTGCTTTATTGACTATAGGTATAGCTACGGTGCTGACTGCAAAAAAAGATCTAGATTATAATAGCGAGCTTCCAGACTAGAGTTGTATAACTATTTAATTTTAGGTAGCTCTTCAAAAGTATGAAAAGGTGGTGGTGATGACACGGTCCACTCTAAAGTTGTAGCTCCTTCTCCCCAAGGATTTTGTTGTGCTTTTTTCTTTTTTAAAAATGAATAAAGTAAGTTGATTAAAAAGACAGCCAAGCCAACCATTGAAATATAAGAACCTATAGAAGATATATAATTCCATCCCGCAAATGCATCTGGATAATCGGCATATCTTCTTGGCATTCCAGCCAAGCCTAAAAAATGTTGTGGAAAGAAAATTAAATTAACTCCAATAAAAGTTAACCAGAAGTGCAATTTACCTAGCAACTCTGAATACTCATATCCACTCATTTTACTAAACCAATAATAGAAGCCAGCAAAAATTGCAAAAACAGCACCTAGTGAAAGCACATAGTGAAAGTGAGCTACTACGTAGTAAGTATCGTGCAATGCTGTATCTACACCAGCGTTAGCTAAAACTACGCCTGTTACTCCACCAAGTGTAAATAAAAATATAAATCCTATTGCAAATAACATTGGTGTTTTGAAAGTTATAGATCCACCCCACATTGTAGCTATCCAAGAAAAAACTTTAATGCCTGTTGGAACAGCAATGATCATAGTTGCCGCTAAAAAATATGCTTTGGTATCCGTGTCTAGTCCAACTGTGTACATATGGTGAGCCCATACGACAAATCCTACAACTCCAATTGCAACCATGGCGTAAGCCATTCCTAAATATCCAAAAATAGGTTTTTTGGAAAAAGTAGAGATTATGTGGCTTATCATTCCAAAACCTGGGAGAATTAAAATATATACTTCTGGGTGACCAAAGAACCAGAATAAATGTTGAAATAAAACTGGATCACCTCCAGTCTGTGCTTCAAAGAAAGAGGTTCCAAAATTTCTATCTGTAAGCAACATGGTAATGGCTCCAGCTAAAACTGGTAATGATAATAGAAGTAAAAAAGCAGTCACTAAAATTGACCATGAGAATAAAGGCATTTTATGTAGTGTCATGCCTGGTGTTCTCATATTAAGAATTGTTGTAATAAAGTTTATCGCTCCCAAGATTGAAGACGCGCCAGCGATGTGCAGACTTAAGATTGCTAGATCCATTGCGGGCCCTGGCTGGCCAGTTTTAGATGATAGAGGAGGATAAATAGTCCATCCACCACCAATTCCTGTTTGCCCCGGAGGTCCTTCAACAAAAATTGAAGCTATTAATAAAATAAAAGCAGCTGGCAACAACCAAAAGGAAATATTGTTCATTCTTGGAAATGCCATATCAGGAGCACCAATCATAATTGGAACAAACCAATTACCAAAGCCACCAATCATTGCGGGCATAACCATAAAGAAAATCATGATCAGGCCATGACCGGTCACAAGAACATTGTATAGATGATAGTTACCACCAAGAATTCCATCACCGGGATGCATTAATTCCATTCTCATTATAACTGAAAAAACCGAACCTATGATTCCAGCTATAATAGCGAATATAAGATACATCGTTCCGATGTCTTTATGGTTTGTGGAATAGGCCCATCTCTTCCAGCCTGTTGGATTGTGATGACCGCTGTCTGATTGTTCCCCGTACATAATTAATTTAATTTTTTAATTTCATTTTTTACTACTTTAATATTTGAACTTGTATCTTCTAATGCAAATTTTTGTTTAGCATCGTTTAACCACGTGGCATACTCTTCATCTGTTACTACATTAACTGTAATTGGCATGAAAGCATGTTTTATTCCACAGAGCTCTGAACATTGACCATAAAAAGTTCCAGTTTTTTCAGCTTTGAACCAAGTTTCATTTATTCTTCCAGGTATGGCATCTCTTTTAACTCCAAAAGAAGGTAGCGCCCAAGCATGCAAAACATCGTTTGCAGTAATTAAAACTTTTACTACTTTGTTAACTGGCACAAAAATTTCGTTATCAACTGTCAGTAATCTTGGTTGATTAACTTTAAGATCTTTTTCATCAACCATATAAGAGTCGAAGCCTATATTTTCATCTGGATACTCGTAACCCCAATACCATTGATAACCTACCGCTTTGATTGTTACATCTGCTTTAGGAATTGTATCTTGTTCGTATAAAAGTTTGAACGATGGGACTGCTAAGACTATTAAAATAAGACAAGGAATCAGTGTCCACAAAACTTCTACTGTTGCATTGTGGCTTGTTGTTGAGGCAACTTTATTTTTTGAAGCTCTAAATTTTATACAAACATATAAAATTAAAAATAAGACAAAAACTGTAATTGCTGTAGTGACTGGAAGCAACATGTAGTCATGAAACCAAACAATGCTTTCCATTCCTGTTGATGCTGGGTCTTGAAAGCCTAGCTGCCAATTTTTTGGTTGGTCCGCAAGTACTGAGCTAGAAGTCAAAAATAGAAGACTTATTATTTTTAAAATTTTCATCATTGAGGCTTGTTCTAAGCTATTTAGCAATTTCAGATAATGCGACAATTAATGGTTGTTGCGAATAAAGTTAACAAGAGAAATTGCACTTATTGCTGCAGTATCAGCACGAAGTATGTTCTCAGAAAGTGAGAAAGGGACAGTCTCTGGTCTTGATAGAATTAGTTTATGCTCAGCAGGTGAAAAGTCACCCTCTGGCCCAATTAGGACACTTGTTTTTTTGGCTTGCCCAAAGTCTTTTGAACTTGGCTTATGTTTAGAATTTACGTCAGCAAAAAATAATTTCTCATCTTTTGAAATGTTGTTAATAAAGTCTTTTAATTTAATGATTTGACTTAGATCAGGTATATTTAATTGGTTGGACTGTTCAGTCGCCTCTATAATAATTTTATTAGCTCTCTCAAAATTTAAATCTTTAACCTCAGTTCTATCTGAGATAACTGGGGTAATTTTTCTTACTCCAAGCTCTGTTGCTTTTTGTAAAATAATTTCCATCGGTGTTTTTTTAACTAAACATATAGCTAGTTCAATGTTTGAGATTTTTGAAGGCTCTTTAATTTTATTTAAAAATTTAACTTCCACTTTATCTCTTTCAGTAGAAATAATTTCACTTAACCACTCACCTTCTTTATTAAAAAAATTTAAATTAGAACCCCTTTTTAGTCTCATTACATTTACAACATAATGGGTATGTTCTTGAGATAATAAGCCAGTAGTATTTTCAA
>Ga0307986_10002440_pt1 | contig 13355 bp, 12 predicted proteins | sample EllFjometageno82_FD_203170 | JGI IMG/M metagenome (GOLD analysis project Ga0307986, IMG submission 203170) | Marine microbial communities from Ellis Fjord, Antarctic Ocean - #82 | ecosystem: Environmental > Aquatic > Marine > Unclassified | place: Southern Ocean | collected 2014-10-09
ACGTATTTTTAACAATTGTTGCAGCATTTGCATTTTTTGCAGCGACAGTAGGTATTAATATGGTTGCAAACTTTATTCCTCCGGCTTACGACTTAGCCAACTTAATGCCTAGTAAGATTAGCTTTAGAACAGGTGGATTAATTACAGCAGGTTTTGGTTTTGTTATAGGTGGAATGTGGGTTGCCGTTATTACTCAAATGGGATTATTTCCATTTGTTAATACACTTGGAGCAATTCTAGCACCTGTATTTGGTATTATGATTGTAGATTACTACATTATCAAAAAAGAAAAAATAGATGTAGATGCATTGTTTGATGCTAGCCCCAAAGGAAAGTATCATTACAATGGAGGCTTTAACTACAAAGGAATGTTAGCGTGGATTCTTTCAGGTTACATTGCTGTAGGTACTGTTTGGCCAAATATTCTTATCTTAGGACTAGATGATTTCTTCGCTAACTTAGGTGGCGGAGGAGGATATGCGTGGATAATTGGAGCATCACTTGGTGCTGTAATTCATTTAGCTATATCTAAAAGATAATAAGAAAACTCTATAAATTAAAAAGACCCGTCGCATTAGTGCGGCGGGTTTTAGTATTTTAGGAATATTTCTTCTTTATTTAAATCTTCAAGCACAAGATTTTCTCCAGAACCTTTTCTATCTACTACTAAAAAATTCATATTTTCTGTAGCTATTAAAGGAAAATGCCATGTACCAGGGTTATAATTAACTCCTATTTCTGGAGGTATAATGAAAGCTTCAATTTTATTAAGATCGGGCTTATTACCTTCTGGAGCAACAAGTGCTAAAAAAGTAGTTTGCTTCATTGGTATAAAGGCCTGACTTCCTAAGGGATGTTTCTCCATCATATCAATTTTCATTGGAAAAGACCTCTTTAATGCAGAAAAAATAGAAATAATTGTTTCTCCATTATCTTTTGAGGTATTTAAATTAGCTATTCCATCAAATCTTTTTGCATAGCCTTCATTAATTTCAATTGGCTTAATATCAGCTGTTGTAATCATGTCTCCAAATTTAGAAAAATTTTCTTTTGTAATAGGCTTGGGGTGAATTGAAATTTTCATTAAATTGCCTCACCAAAAATTCTAAACCTAGAAATTCCACCATCAGGAAAAATATTAATTTTTATAAAATTAATCTTGTCATGTTTCATTAATATATTTTTGAATGTATGAGTTTTGTTTGCTGCTAAGTTAACTTTATGTAATAAAAATTTCCACTTAATTGAACTTTTAACAATTGAAGGGGAGGATTTCTTATTTGTTATAAAAGCAGCTTGTAATGAGCAGTGACTTGGAAAATTTCCTTTAAAATGATGAGTTGATATTTCAATTTTGTCAATTTTTCTACCACTAATGGGATTCAGTATTAACCAGTCAAAACCTTTATCTCTTCTTCTTCTTGTTTCCCAGCCATCACCCATATTTTTAGCTTTTCCTGGAGCTAAAATATTTTCTGCTTTTCCAAAATGTTCGTTATTACATGCAATAACAGAAGCACCATTTAATAGCGATGCCAAATTAACTATTTTATTCCTAAATTTATTATTTTCTTTTGAAAGACTTCCATAAAGTCTTAATCTTGCAACACCTCCATCTGGAAATATATTCAATTTAATATGAGTAAAGATTTTTTCAGAAGATGTATTAAATATATGATGACTGTTTGGTTTTGTTTTTTTTTTACCAATTAATGTTTTCCATTTTAAATCTTTAATATTTTTAGATTTTGAGTAACAGCCTTCTATTGAAATCATAGATGGCTGATTCCCATTAAAATGTGAAGTGTCCACATCTACTTTGTTAATTGATCCTGGTTTACCAAGTTTAATAATTAAAAAATCATGTCCTGATGTTCTTTTCCTTCTAGACTCCCATCCATCCATCCATTTACCATTTTTATCAAATAACCCTTCTTTAAATACAGCTGGTGAGGGGTTAATAATTCTATTTGCAGATGCAAAAAAATCATCTGTCTTAAATATAACTTTAGAACCCAATCTAGGTTGAGCTAAATCAATAAGTCCATTTGTAAAAATAATTTTTTTTGCCATTAGTTAGAATAGTTTTTAATCCAATGTTTGGCTATATCAATTCTTTTGCATAACCACACATCTTCATGTTTTAGCACATAATCTAAAAATTTTTTTAAAGATTGAATTCTTCCTGGTTTTCCAATTAATCTACAATGTAATCCTACTGACATCATTTTAGGGTTTGTTTTTCCTTCTTCATATAAAGTATCAAAACTGTCTTTAAGATATGAAAAAAAATGGTCACCTGTATTGAAGCCTTGATTGGTAGCAAACCTCATATCGTTATTATCAAGTGTATAAGGAATTATCAGTTGTTTCTTTTTACCTCTAGTTTCCCAGTAGGGTAAATCATCACTATATGAGTCGCTATCATATAAAAAGCCACCATCCTCTAAAACTAAATCTCTAGTATTTGGGCTACATCTACCAGTATACCAACCCAGTGGACGTTCACCAAAAATCTTTTTATGTGTTTTGATAGCTAGTTGCATATGTTTTTTTTCTTCTGATTTTTTAATATTTTGGTAATCGATCCATCTCCATCCATGAGAAGCCACTTCGTAACCCGCATCCTTTATAGCTTTACATATTTGAGGGTTTTTTTCTAAAGCCATACCAACACCAAAAATTGTTAATGGAATTTTTTTTTCCTGAAACAGTTTATGTAATCTCCAAAATCCTCTTCGAGAACCATACTCATAAAGTGATTCCATACTTATATGTCTATCTTTTACGGGTTGTGCTCCTATTAATTCAGATAAAAAAACTTCTGAATTTTTATCTCCATTTAAAACACAATTTTCAGCTCCCTCTTCATAATTTAAAACTATTTGAACAGCTATACGTGCATTATTTGGCCAAGAAACTTTAGGTTCATTTAAACCATAACCAATCATGTCTCTTAAATGTTTCTTAGTCATAATTTACTATTCACTTATTTTTACTAGAATCTTATATTAATATCTATTTAATTATTAAAAGTTATATAAAAGCTCCTTTTTTTATATAGATAAAGTAAAATTAACTAAAATATTTTTTAAATGTTTCATTAATTGATAGAACTCCATAATCGTCTAAACCACTAATGATTAATTGAATAGCTACTATTAAAATTACAATTAATCCAACATAACAAATCCATTTATTTTTTTGAATATGTTTTGCAAAATATGTTGCTAAAGCACCAGTTAATACAACAGATAGAACAAGTCCAAATATCATAAATCCAAAGTAACCCTTTGCAGCCCCAACTACACCAATTACGTTATCAAAACTTATTGTAATATCTGCAAATAAAACTTTATAAACACTCTGTATATAAGAAGGCTCTTTAGATTTATTGGTTTGAGATTTAGTTCTTTTAATTTCAAGTAAATCTTTTCGTAAATCATAAACAATCCAAATTAAAAGAAGACCGCCTAAAATTTTTATAAAGTAAAATTCGAATAAATAAGTAGCAAAAAGTGCAAAAATAATCTTAAAAATTAAGGCACCAACAACACCCCATAAGATTATTTGTTTTCTATTTTTTGGAACAAAATTAGATGCAATTAGTCCTATTATGATGGCATTATCTGCGGCTAAGATAATGTCTATAAAAATAATTTGAGTTAAAATTATGAGTTCTTCTATCAAGGTATATTTATAATATTTAAATAATTGAAATAAATCAATCTAAAGTATTTGTTTTTTTACTAATATTTAGATTTTTTTGTTCCATCAATTATTTCTTTTAATTCTTTAAATTCTTCACATCCACAGTCCTTTAAAACCTGAAGCCTTTCTTTTGCTAGCTGTATTCTATTAGTAACAACATAAAGTTCACCTAAATATTCATTTATTCCTTTGTGATTAGGGTCAATTTGCAGTCCTTGGAGGTAAAACTCTTCTCCCTTTTTGTAATCTCCAAGTTTTCTAGTAGTAAAGCCTAAATAATTAAGTGTGTCTGCTTGTAAGGGTTTCTCCTTATTAGACATCAAAAGAAGTTTTTGTGCTTTTAAATATTTTTTTTGTGCCTTTTCAGCTTTTCCCTTTTTTTCATATTTTTTTGCTGATTTAATTAAATTATATGCTTTTGTATAGCTAGAATTAGATGAGATACTTGATGTTCCTGCTGAGAATGAATTGTTTGTAAATGCAAAAGATAATATTAAAATGTAGATAAGTTTTTTCATATTTTAATTAAATTTTTTTAATTTGTTTAAAGGTTTAAGTATTAATCCATTTTCAACTAAGTTTTTTTTTATAGATTTAGCAGTTGCTAATGAACTTATATTATCACCATGTATACATACAGAGTCAATTGCACAAGGTATCTGTTTACCACTGAGACAATTTATTGCCTGATTTTTAACCATGTTTAGTACATGTTTTTTGGCTTGTTCAGGGTCAGTAATTAATGCATTAGGTTTTTTTCTAGAAATTAAATTTCCGTCATCTTCATAATTTCTATCTGCAAATATTTCACAAGCAATATTCATATTAAGTTGGTTTGCTGCAATTTCCATTTTTGAACCTGTTGGAACAAGGTAAATGATATCTTTATTTATTTCATGAATAGTTTTTGCAAGAATTGTTGCTAGTTCTAAATCTTCACAAGCCATATTGTTAAGTGCACCATGTGGTTTTATATGCGTAACATTTTCATTATATTTTTGAGCTATTATTTGTAATATTTCATACTGATCGATTATTAATTTTTTTATTTCTGATGAATTTAAATCAATTCTTTTTCTTCCAAAGTTATCTGGATCATTAAATGATGGATGAGCACCAACACTGACTCCATTTCTTTTTGAGATTTTAATAACCATATCCATTGTTTGTTCATCTCCAGCATGATAGCCACATGCAATATTTGCAGAATTTATAATATTAAGTAATTCTGGATCATTCTCAATTGAATGAAACTTTGATTTTTCTCCTAAATCACAATTGATATTAATTTCCATACACTTTAAGTCTGGAGTATAACATGAGATGATTAAAAATATATCAAATCTTGGTGACTCAGCGATTTATTGTGATTTTGGTTCTGAAGTTAATGAGACTATAAATACTAACGTTATTGATTATTTTAATTGTTTAAGTCTTTTAATTAAGGAAAAAAAAATTCAAGGAGTAAATAATTTAACACCATCATATAATAAGTTAATAATTAGCTTTGATTTATCATTAATAAATTTTTCAAAATTAAAAAAAATAATTGAAAATCTAAATATTGAAAAAGATATAAAGATAAATAATCAAAAAATTATAATTCCTGTTTGTTGTGATGATAGTTATGGATTAGACTTTGAAAGACTTTCTAAAAGTTTAAATTTATCTAAAGAAGAAATATTGTCTTTTTTTTTTGATAAAGAGTATTTTTGTTATATGACAGGCTTTATTGCAGGAATGCCATTTTTAGGTGATATAAATAAAAAAATTAGATTTGATAGATTAGAAACACCTAGAGTTAAGATACCAAAAGGTTCTATAGGCATTACTGAACAATTTGCAAATATTTATACCCATGAAAGTCCTGGAGGCTGGAACATAATTGGAAATACACCTAAAAAGATATTTGAAAAATTAAACATTGAAGACCCTGCATTAATTAAACCTGGTGATAAAGTTAGTTTCCATCAAATATCTAAAGAAGAATATTTAAAATTTAATGACTGATACTTACTTTGAAATATTGCGACCAGGTATTAATACCACAATACAAGATACTGGAAGAAACTATTTATATCATATTGGCATTACAGTTAGTGGAGCCATTGATCAAAGAAGCTATAAGTTAGCAAATTACCTTACCAATAATAAATTAAATGAAGCTGCAATTGAATTTGCATATCAAGGTCCATTATTAAGATTAAAGAACGGAAAAATTAATTTTGCAATAACAGGAAATGTATTTTTTAATATAATTAGAAATAATTCAAACGTAGAAGAGGGGAACTGTTATCAAAACTACATTCTAAATGATGAAGAGCAAATAGATATTATTTCAACAAAAAAATCTGTATATGGATATCTATCAGTAAGTGATGGATTTAAATTAGAAAAAACATGGGGAAGCTACTCAATTAATACAAAAGCGCAAATTGGACCAAATGACGGAAAAAAATATTCTATTAATGAAAAAATTTATATTAAAAAAACAAATGTAGAAAATGTTAAAGATAAAAAAATAAATTATAAAAATTATTTTGACAACACAATAAGAGTTATAAAAGGAACAAATTTTGATTATTTTTCCAATGAATCAAAAAACATTTTTTTTAATAAAACATATTCTGTAACACAATTGGTAGATAGAATGGGAATGAGGTTGGATGGACCAAATTTAAAAAATGTAATAAATACAAATATTAAATCAGAAGGTTTGATTAGAGGAGTTATTCAAGTTCCAGCTGATGGAAAACCAATAATTTTGCTTTCAGATCACGGAACTATTGGTGGTTATCCTAAGATAGCTGTAGTCATTTTAGCAGATTTAGATAAGGTTGCACAATTGCTGCCTGGTTCAAAAATAAACTTTAAAGAAGTAAATCTTGAAGAAGCAGAAAAACTATTTAAAGACTACAAATTAGAAACAGATAAATATTTAAATGAATATAGTTAGAAATCTTCCTGGTCCATTACTCATTTTTATGGGTGCACTTAGTTTAAGTTTTGGTGGTATAATCGTTAAATCATTTGAAGGATCAACGTTGTGGCAAATTTTATTTTGGAGATCAATTTTTTTTTCTCTTACTGTTATAATTTTTTTAACAATTAGTTATAAAAAAAGATTATTTACTTCATTTTATGAATCTGGTTTACCAGGTTTTTTTGGTGGAATTATTTTATCTACTGGGTTTTGTGGATATGTTTTTGCTATGTACAATACAACTGTTGCAAACACAAATTTTATAATTTCTACGCAAGTATTATTTTTAGCAATTTTTGGTTATTTTTTTTTAAAAGAAAAAATTTCAGTTATTACATTAGCTTCAATTATTTTAGCAATATCTGGTGTTCTTTTGATGGTGGGTAACTCGTTATCACCAGGAGAAATGTCAGGAAATATAGCAGCATTTAGTATGCCTATTACATTTGCTATTTTAATAGTACTGATAAGAAAATTTCCAAAAGTAGATATGGTGCCTGCGCAATTTGTGGCAGGCATTTGTTGTTGCATAATTGGATTTTTACTTTCTGAAAAGATCATGATTTCACCACATGATATCTTTTTAGGATTCATAGCTGGTTTTTTCCAAGTAGGTTTTGGTTTTATATTTATTACGATAGGTGCAAGAAGCACACCGTCAGCAATGGTGGGATTAATAATGTTATCTGAATCTATTTTAGGTCCAATATGGGCATTTTTATTTGTTGGTGAAAGGCCTTCATTATTTACTTTAATCGGAGGAGCAATAATTCTATTTTCAGTTTTACTACAGTTTTATTTCTTGTTTTTTTCAAAAAAAAAAAAAATACCAACTAATTTATATTCAAATCAAAGAAATTCTTAATTTATTAAGAATTTTTTTTGTGTTCCAATTAGTTGATTTTTTATATGGATACATAGCTATTTAGTACACTAATAATAAAAATATTTAAAAGATAGACTCTGTCATTACATATGATAAAAATTAATTAATTTACAATAAAATGTAAATACAAAGCGGGAGAAAGCCTTGACTATTGGGCTGCCGAAGGAGCAACTACCCAGGAAACTCTCAGGCAAAAGGACCGTGAAATATTAACTCTGGAAAGAGATTAAATTCTCGCCGAAGGAGCAAAACTCTCAGGCAAACATACAGATGGGTATAGAAGAGTTAATATGGAAAATAAAATAACAGCATTAAACTCATTACACAAAAAATATGGAGCAAAATTAGTTTCATTTGCAGGTTATGAAATGCCTATTCAGTATTCAAAGGGCATTGTTGAAGAGCATAAAAGCACTAGAGAAAACGCAGGTATCTTTGATGTATCTCATATGGGGCAGTTATTTATTAAAGGTGATAATTTACTAGCTGAAGACCTTGAAAAAATTTTTCCAGTAGAGTTAAAGAATTGTAAAGTAAACCAGTCAAAATATAGTTTTCTAATGAATGAAGAGGCAGGCATTCACGATGATTTAATTATTACAAAAGTGGTTGGTGGATTTAATATTGTATTAAATGCTGCCTGCAAATATACAGACTTTGACCTTTTGAAAAAATTACTAGGTGATAAGTATGTAATGAATTTAAGTGATGAATTGTCACTTATAGCTATTCAAGGCCCCAAAGCAGTAAAGATATTAGAAAAAATAATTCATGGTGTTTCTGAATTAAAGTTTATGAATGGTAATAGCTTTAATTACCTAGATGAGAGAATCTATATTACTAGATCAGGTTATACAGGTGAAGATGGTTTTGAAATATCGTTGATGAATAAATATGCAGAATTATTCACAGAAAAACTTATTAACGAAGGGGCAAATTTAATTGGACTAGGAGCAAGAGATACTTTGAGATTAGAAGCAGGGCTTTGTTTGTATGGACATGATATGGATATTAACAAAAGCCCTATAGAAGCAAATTTAAAATGGGCAATATCAAAAAAAAGAATTATTTCTGGTGGTTTTATGGGTTTTGAAAAAATTAAATCTCAAATAGAAAATGGTATAAGCAAAGTAAGAGTTGGTATTAAACCTGAAGGAAGAATTATAGCGAGAGAAAACACAGTGATATTTAGTGAAGATAATAAAAATATTGGTAAAATTACAAGTGGAACTTTTGGACCAAGTATTCAAGTGCCAATAGCCATGGGATATATAGAAAATTCATTTTCTAAAATAGATACAAAAATTTTTTTAGAAGTAAGGGGAAAAAAATATCCGGCAAGTGTAAGTAATTTGCCATTTTATAAAAAAAGTTATGTGAAAGGAGCCAACAAATGAGTGAAGTAAAGTTTTCTAAAGAACATGAATGGATTAAATTAGACGGGGATACAGCTACTATAGGAATTACACAGCATGCAACAGAAATGTTAGGAGATATTGTTTTTGTAGAATTGCCAGAGATAGGATCATCTGTTGCTAAAGATGGTAATGCTGGAGTTGTAGAGTCCACAAAAGCTGCAAGTGATATTTATACACCTGTATCAGGAGAAATTATTGAAAATAACCAATCGATAGTTGATGATCCTGCAAAAGTTAATTCTGATCCAGAGAATGAAGCTTGGTTTTTTAAACTAAAAATTACTAATAAATCTGAAATGGATTCATTGATGAACAAGGAAGAATATGAAAAATTTTCAAAAGAAAGTGGTAATTAAATGTTAAAAAATGCTCAAAAAGATTTTATACAAAGACATATAGGTCCATCGGAGGCAGAACAAGATATTATGCTTAAAGAGCTGGGTTATAAAAGCTTAGATGAGTTAATAAAAGATACTGTACCAGAAAAAATTCTTCTCAAAGATGATTTGGATATTGGCGATCCAAACTCTGAATATAAAGCCCTTAGAAAATTAAAAAATATTGCAAAAAAAAATAAAGTTTATTCAAGTTTTATAGGAATGGGTTATTACGGAACTTATACCCCATATGTAATACTTAGAAATATATTGGAGAACCCAGGATGGTATACCTCTTATACTCCATACCAGCCTGAAGTGGCACAAGGTAGACTTGAGATGTTACTCAACTTTCAACAAATGATTATAGATTTTACTGGAATGGATATTGCTAATGCATCGCTTCTAGATGAAGGAACAGCAGCAGCAGAAGCTATGGGCTTAAGCTATAGAATATCTAAATCTGAGACTAAAAAGGTTTTTGTTTCAAAAAATTGCCACCCACAAACTATTGATGTTATCAGAACAAGAGCAGAACCATTAGGTTTAGAAATAATAGTGGGAGATGAAGATAAAGATATTAAAGAAGATATTATATGTGGGATTATTCAATATCCAGGTACATTAGGAGAAATCAAGGATCCCAGTGAAGCTATTAGCAAAATACACAAACATAACGGAAAGGCAGTTTTAGTATGTGATTTACTAGCTCTTGCTATGCTAAAAACACCATCAGAATTAGGTGCTGATATAGCAGTTGGTAGTTCTCAACGTTTTGGAATTCCAATGGGTTATGGAGGTCCCCATGCAGCTTTTTTTGCAACTAAAGATGAGTATAAAAGATCAATGCCAGGCAGAATAGTTGGAGTGTCAGTAGATAGACATGGTAAAAAAGCTTATAGACTTGCTCTTCAAACAAGGGAGCAACATATAAGAAGAGATAAAGCTACAAGTAATATTTGTACAGCACAAGCATTATTGGCAATAGTCTCTGCTGCATTTGCTGTCTACCATGGACCACAAGGTATTAAAAAAATTGCCAAAAGTGTTTCTCAATTAACAAAAAATTTTGCAGATAAATTAAAACAGTCTGGTTATGAACTATATTCAGATCATTTTTTTGATACCGTAACAGTGAAAACATTAGATAAAACTGATAAGATTTATAAAAATGCTTTAGATCAAGGTGTAAACATTAGAAAAGTAAACTCTGAAATGTTATCAGTTTCTTTTGATGAAAGAAAAAATATTTATAGAGCAAATCAATTATTAAAAATTTTTAATTGTTCGGAAACAATTAAAGAATCTATGAATGAGAGTTTGTCAAATATTCCAAAAAATCTATTAAGAACCTCAACATATTTAGATCATCCAGTTTTTAATAGTTATCATTCAGAAACTGAAATGCTTCGTTATCTAAAAAAATTAGAAGACTCAGATATTGCATTAAACAAATCTATGATTGCTTTGGGATCATGTACTATGAAGCTTAACGCCGTTTCAGAAATGATACCAGTTACTTGGAAAGAGTTTTCTCAGCCACACCCTTTTTCTCCTGTAGAACAAATGGATGGTTATAGAGAACTGTTCACTGATTTAAAAAACTGGTTAAGATCAATTACAGGTTTTTCTGGCGTGTCATTACAACCAAATGCTGGAGCACAAGGTGAGTTTGCTGGTTTAATGGTAATACGTAAATTTCATGAAAAAAATGGTGAAACAAATCGTAATGTTTGTTTAATTCCAAGTTCTGCACATGGTACAAACCCAGCAAGTGCTCAAATGGTTGGTATGAAAGTAGTTGTTGTGAAGTGTGATCAACATGGAAACGTAGACTACGAAGATTTAAAGACAAAAGCTAAAGAACACTCAGAAAATTTAGCTGCACTTATGGTTACTTACCCATCAACACACGGTGTATTTGAAGAAAAAATAACTGACATATGTGATTTAATTCACAATCATGGTGGACAAGTTTACATGGATGGAGCAAATTTAAATGCATTGGTAGGAATTGCAAAACCTGGAAATTTTGGCCCAGATGTTTGTCATATAAATTTACATAAGACATTTTGCATACCACATGGAGGAGGTGGACCCGGTATGGGACCAATAGCCTGTAAAAAACATTTAGAAATATTTTTACCAAAGCATTCAGTGATCAAAGATTGTGGACCGGTAACAGGAATGGGAGCTGTATCCGCAGCACCCTGGGGAAGCTCAAGTATTTTGTCAATTTCATGGATGTATATAAAAATGATGGGTTCTGAAGGCTTAAGAAAAGCCTCACAAGTTGCAATATTAAATGCAAATTATATTGCTCATAAACTCAAAGATTCATTTCCTATTTTATATAAAGGTAAAACTGGCAATGTAGCTCATGAATGTATTATCGATATTAGATCAATAAAAAGTGATACGGGAATAACAGAGGAAGATATAGCAAAACGATTAATTGATTTTGGCTATCATGCTCCAACAATGTCTTGGCCAGTTGCAGGTACCATGATGATTGAGCCCACAGAGAGTGAAAGTTTGAATGAAATTGATAAATTCTGCTCTACACTTCAAAAAATAAAACAGGAAATTGATAGAATCAAATCAGGTGAATATGATAAAATTGATAATCCATTGAAGAATGCGCCACATACTCACGTTGAACTAACCTCAAATAAGTGGGATCATAAGTATGAAAGAGAAGAGGCCGCTTATCCATCTGAGTTTTTAAGATCAAATAAATATTGGCCTCCAGTAGCTAGAGTAGATAATGTTTATGGAGATAAAAACTTATTTTGTACATGTCCATCAATGGAAGAGTATGAAGACACAGCGGCTTAAAGATTTATCAAGATGAAAATTGCTGTAGTTGGTGCTGGCATATCTGGATTAAGTGCAGCTTACTATTTATCCAAAAAACATAAAGTTGATTTATTTGAAAAAGAAAATCAATTTGGCGGTCACGCAAATACAATAAAAGTAGCTTATGAACATAATAAAGAAATTGCTGTAGATATTGGATTTATGGTTTTTAATAAAAATACTTATCCAAACTTAATTAATTTTTTTTTAGAAAACAAAATAGAAATTGAGAAAAGTGACATGTCATTTTCAGTATCTGTAAAAGGCAGTGATCTAGAATATTGTGGTAAAGGTTTAAAGGGGATATTTTCAAATAAAAAAAACTTATTAAATTTAAAGTTTATTAAAATGTTTTTTGAAATTATTAGTTTTTATAAAAACTGTGAAAAAATAGAAACAGAAAATATTAAATCAACAACATTAGGGGAATATTTAAAAGAAATAAAAATATCAGATTATTTTATTAATTATCATATTATTCCAATGGTATCAGCAATTTGGTCAATGCCACCTTATGAGGCAACACAAATGCCATTATCATTTTTTTTAAATTTTTTTAAAAATCATGGTCTATTTAAAATAAAAGATAGACCTCAATGGTTTACGGTTGCAAATAGAAGCAAAACTTATGTAGATAAAATAATAAGTCAAATTAGTGGAGAACATTTCAAAAATTACAATATAAATAAAATTGTTAGAAATGAATTTGGAGCTAAAATTTTTTATGGTGAAGAAAATGAGTTTTTTGAATATGATAAAGTTGTAATTGCAACACATGCAGATGAAGCTTTAAAGATAATTGACAATCCAACGATAGATGAAGAGCTAATATTAAAAAATTTTAAATATAGAGGAAATACAGCTGTTATTCATTTTGATGAAAGTATTATGCCTAAAAATAAGAATGCCTGGTGTTCTTGGAATTCATCAATGAGTAAAGACAATATTAAAAAAACATCAGTGACATATTGGTTAAATCAGTTACAGAATTTAAAAATAAGCAGAAATATTTTTTTAACCATAAATCCTTTTAGAGAAATACCTGCTGATAAAATATTTAAAAAAGTTACGTTTACTCATCCTTATTACAATACAGAAGCATTATCTAATCAAAGTAATCT
>Ga0307986_10002442_pt1 | contig 13352 bp, 12 predicted proteins | sample EllFjometageno82_FD_203170 | JGI IMG/M metagenome (GOLD analysis project Ga0307986, IMG submission 203170) | Marine microbial communities from Ellis Fjord, Antarctic Ocean - #82 | ecosystem: Environmental > Aquatic > Marine > Unclassified | place: Southern Ocean | collected 2014-10-09
GTTCTTTAATTTCTGCTTTTGAGAAATTATTCTTCTCTTTATAAAGCTGCTTAGTTTCGTTTAAAATATTAAAATTTTTTTTTGTGTATGGAGTAAAAACTTTTTTTAAATTTTGAATAGGTGTCAGGCCTTTTAGCTTGCTTAAGAAATCTTCTAAAATATATTTTTTTAAAGTCTCATCTTTAATCGAATAACATACACTCTTAATTTTTTTTTCAAATTTTGATATCTCAAATGGATTATTTGTATTTACTTCTGATAGATAAACATCCCATATATAAGATTGTATTATTTTTTTTGATTTAAGAAAATCAGTAAATTTATCCTTGCCATTTTTTTTAATAAAATCATCAGGGTCCTCCCCTTTCGGCATTATGGAAAAATAAATTTTATTGTTCTCATTAATTAAAGGCAAAAGTTTTTCAGCTATTCGTACAGCTGCACTTTGTCCACTCTGATCACCATCTAAACAAATAATAGGATTAGAAAAAAATTTCCAAATTAATTCTATTTGTATGTCTGTTAGTGCTGTCCCTGAATTTGAAATTATATTTTTGATTCCTGCTGCATGTAGACTAACTACATCCATATATCCCTCGACAATAATAGTTTCGTTTGTTTCTGATCTTGAGGCTTTAGCTTTATCTAAATTGAAGACTATTCTACCTTTCTTGTAAAATTCAGTTTCCGGTGAATTGATATACTTTGCTAGCTGGCTCTCTCTAATTATTCTTCCTCCAAAAGCAATGGTCTCACTTGTCAAGTTGTTAATTGGAAAAATAATTCTAGAATTAAAACGATCGACAAACTTATTTTTTTTTTCATTTTTATAATAAAGACCAGTTAGAATAATTTCTGCTTCGCTAAATTTATTTAAAAGTTTTTCATAGAAGTTATTTTCCCAAGGTACATAACCTAAATTAAATTCTTTAATTATACTCTGATTTAATCCTCTTTTTTCTAAATATGATAAAGCTTGATTATTTTCGGATTTAAAAAGTTGTTGATGAAAGAAATCTGAATATTCTTTAAAAATATTTTTATAGGTATTAAATCTTTTTTCTTTTTCAGTATCCATTGTTGAAAATTTATACTGCGGCATACCTGCCTCGGCTGCTAACTCTTTCACTGCTTCACCGAAGCCTAATGATTTTATTTTCATTAAAAAATCAAAAATATTTCCGTGCTCTCCCGTACTAAAACAATGATAAAATTCCTTTTCATCACTCACTGTAAATGATGGGCTTTTCTCGTTCTTGAATGGAGACAGTCCTACAAATTCTTTTCCTCTTTTCTTTAATTGAACCGATTTACCAACTACTTGTGATACTTTTAGTCTCAACTTAATTTCGTCGAGATATTCTTTAGGATATTTCATTGTAATTATTTTAAAACTGTTTTTATTATTGATCCGACTTTAGAAAAATCTAATACATCACTGTGGGTTTTCTTTAAATCACCCATTACTTTCCCCATGTCCTTTATAGAACTGGCTCCTACTTTTTTAATTGCTTCTTCACATAACTTTTTTGTATCTTCTTCACCTAGTTGTTCGGGAAGAAAAGAACTAATTATTTCTAGCTCTTTGGTCTCAACTTCTAAAAGTTCTGTACGCCCTGCTTTTTTATAAACATCGCACGATTCGTTTCTTTGTTTCACCATTTTTTTCAGGATTCCCATGATATCTTGATCTGATACTTCCTTAACTTCTTTGGTCCTATTAGCAATTAAGACATCTTTTATTCCTGAAACAATCAGTCTCAGGGTCGGATAAAGACTTTTGTCTTTGTTCTTAAGAGATTGGTTTAATTTTTCTTCTATTTTCGCTTGTAGAGACATATTTGTAATTTTTATTTTTACTTTAATCACAATTTTTCTTCAAAAGAAAAACATCTTTCTTGACGGTTATATTTCTATTTCATATCTTCCACAAAATCATGTTTATAAGTATTAGCTTTAACTCATGAGTTGTATTTGAAACAGACAAGACAAATAAAAAACTCCAATAGAAATCTTAAACAGATCAATCCTACGGCTATTTTAATTTTAGAAAATGGAACCTCTTTTGAAGGTTTTGGTTTAGGTTACGAAGGTACAGCTACTGGAGAAGTTTGTTTTAATACTTCAATTACTGGCTATCAGGAAATTATTTCAGACCCGTCTTACGCAGAACAAATAATTAACTTTACATTCCCTCATATCGGAAATGTTGGGACCAACAATGAAGATCACGAGTCTGATCAAATTTGGACAAAAGGTATAATCTTAAATTCTGAAATAACAGATCCATCTAATTACCGTTCTTTAAAAAATCTTAATCAATGGTTGAAAAAAAATAAAATAGTTGGAATTACAGGGCTTGACACTAGAAGCTTAACTAACTTTATTAGGGACAAAGGTGCACCAAAGGGAACGATTGCTTTTTCTAAGAATAATAATTTTAATATAAAAAAATTAACTAACTCTACCATTAAATGGGGTGGGCTAAAAAATTTAGATTTAGCACAAAAAGTTTCTACCAAAAAAAATTATGTATGGATGGGATTTAAGACTTGGAAGAAGAATAATGAACATTTGAAAAATAAAAAAAATTCGTTACATGTTGTTGCAATTGATTATGGTATAAAAAAAAATATTTTGAGATATTTTTCTGATTTTAATTGTAAGGTCACTATTGTTTCATGCAAAACAAGTGCTCGAGAGATATTAAAATTAAAACCAAATGGTATTTTTTTGTCTAATGGCCCAGGCGACCCCTCTGCAACAGGTAAATATGCGATTACTATTATTAAGGAATTAATAAAAAATAATATGCCTATTTTTGGTATTTGTCTGGGACATCAAATATTAGCTTTAACATTAGGTGCTAAAACTAAAAAAATGAAATTAGGACATAGAGGAGCTAACCATCCAGTTAAAAATTTGATTAAGAACAGCGTTGAAATTACAAGCCAAAATCATGGTTTTGAAATAATTAAAAAAAGTTTGCCAAACAATGTTGAGATTACTCACAAATCTTTATTTGATAATTGTGTTGAAGGAATAAAACTAAAAAATAAACCAATTTTTTCTGTGCAATATCACCCTGAATCTAATCCAGGACCACAAGACAGTATTTACTTGTTTAAAGAATTTATTAACAACATGAAAAAAAATGCCAAAAAGAAAAGATCTTAAAACTATATTAGTAGTTGGAGCGGGACCTATTATAATTGGTCAAGCATGCGAGTTTGATTATTCAGGCACACAAGCCTGTAAAGCTTTAAAAGATGAAGGCTACAAAGTTGTTTTAATTAACTCTAATCCCGCAACTATTATGACCGATCCTGGTGTTGCTGATAAAACTTACATTGAGCCAATTACTCTAGAAGTGTTAGAAAAAATTATTCAAAAAGAAAAACCAAATGCAATTTTACCAACAATGGGTGGGCAAACTGCTTTAAATTTAGCAATGGAAGCTGAGAAAAAAGGAATTTTAAAAAAGTATAAGATTGAACTGATTGGTGCAAATTCTAAGGCTATCTCGAATGCAGAGGATAGAAGAAAATTTAGAAAGAATATGATTGATATTGGTTTAGACTTGCCAAAATCAAAAGTTGTAAATCATATTAAAGATGCTGCAAAAGCACTTGAGCAAATAGGCTTGCCTGCAATAATCAGGCCAGCATTTACCTTGGGAGGCTTAGGTGGTGGTATCGCTAAAAATAAAAAAGAATACCTTAAAATAGTTAAAGATGGTTTACACGAATCTCCGGTAAGCCAAATATTAATTGAAGAATGTCTTGAGGGTTGGAAGGAATTTGAAATGGAGGTAATTAGAGATAAGAGAGATAACTGTATCATTGTTTGTTCTATTGAAAATATTGATCCAATGGGAATTCATACAGGAGACTCAGTTACTGTAGCCCCAGCTCTAACATTAACAGATAAAGAGTATCAAGTGATGAGAAATGCTTCGATAGCTTGCCTTAGAAAAATTGGAGTTGAAACAGGTGGATCAAATGTGCAATTCGCAATTAATCCAAAAAATGGAAGAATGGTTATTATTGAAATGAATCCAAGAGTATCCAGATCTTCAGCTCTTGCATCTAAAGCAACTGGTTTTCCAATTGCAAAAGTAGCTGCAAAACTTGCAGTTGGTTATACGCTGGACGAACTAAAGAATGAAATTACGAAAACAACTCCAGCTTCTTTTGAGCCAAGTATAGATTATGTGGTTACAAAAATTCCAAGGTTTACCTTTGAAAAGTTTTCTACATCAGATGCAATTTTAGGTACTTCGATGAAATCTGTCGGTGAAGCTATGGCAATTGGTAGAAACTTTAAAGAGTCTCTTCAGAAAGCACTTGTATCCCTTGAAATTGGTTTTTCAGGGTTAGATAGAATTTTTTTACTTAGTAAAAAAAAAATATTAAAAGAATTAAAGAAAAACATACCTAATAAAATTTTATTAGTTGCTGAAGCTTTTAGAAAAAATATTGATATTAAGAGAATACAAAACTTATCAAAAATAGATAAGTGGTTCTTAGAACAAATAAAAGAGATTGTAGAAGCTGAAAATCAAATTCAAAAAAATGGCCTACCTAAGGGCTATAATGAATTTAACAAAATTAAATCAATAGGTTTTTCAGATAAAAAATTAGCTGAAATTACAAAAAAAACAGAAGAAACTGTTAGAAAAAAAAGAACTGCATTAAAGGTACTACCTGTTTACAAAAAAGTAGATACGTGTGCAGCAGAATTTAAATCTTTCACACCCTATATGTATTCTACTTATCAAAGAAGCTATTCAATTAGATCTGAGTGCGAAGCCAACCCTTCATCAAGAAAGAAAATCATAATTTTAGGTGGTGGCCCCAATCGAATAGGACAAGGAATTGAATTTGACTACTGCTGTTGTCAGGCTAGTTATGCTCTTAAAGAAGCTGGTTTTGAAACTATAATGATTAATTGTAATCCAGAAACTGTTTCAACTGATTACGACACAAGTGATAGGTTGTACTTTGAGCCACTTAAAGAAGAGTATGTTTACAATGTTATTAAGAAAGAAAAGCAAAAAGGAAATCTTGTAGGAGTTATTGCTCAGTTCGGTGGACAAACACCGATTAGACTTGCAAAGTTTTTATATGACAACAAGCTTCCAATTTTAGGAACTCAATATACTTCTATCGATTTAGCGGAAGACAGAGATAGATTTAGAAAATTACTTGATAAATTGAAATTAAAACAAGCAGAGAGTGGTATAGCAAAAACGTATAAACAAGCTATTCAAATTGCTGGTAAAGTAGGTTTACCTTTAATGGTTAGGCCTTCGTATGTCTTAGGTGGAAGAGCAATGGAAATAGTCTACGAGAAAAGTCAGCTAAAAAAATTTGTAGAAGAAGCTTTTAAAGCAGCAGAAGAAAATTCAATATTAATTGATAAGTTTATCGACAACGCAATGGAAATTGATGTGGATGCTATATCTGATGGTAAACAAGTATTTGTTGCAGGAATAATGCAACACATTGAAGAAGCGGGTATTCATTCAGGTGACTCAGCTTGTTGTCTGCCACCAATATCAATTAAGAAAAATTTAATAACTGAAATAGAAATCCAAACTAAAAAGTTGGCCTTAGCTTTAAATGTCAAAGGTTTTATGAATGTTCAATTTGCAATTAAGAATGATGAAATTTTTGTAATCGAGGTAAATCCAAGAGCTAGCAGAACTGTTCCCTTTGTTTCAAAAGCTAAAGGACTACCTCTTGCTAAAATTGCATCAAGAGTAATGGCTGGAGAAAAATTATCTAAATTTAATTTAAAAAGTAAGACAAAGAATATGTTTGCAGTAAAAGAAGCTGTTTTTCCTTTTAATAAATTTCCAAAAAGTGATGTGCTGCTAGGACCAGAGATGAAATCAACTGGTGAGGTAATGGGTTTTGACAAGGACTTTGGAATGGCATTTGCAAAAAGTCAAATTGGTGCCTCTAATTCTTTGCCAACGAAAGGCTTGGCATTTATATCTCTAAAAAATAGTCATAAAAAAGAGGGCGTAGAGTTAGCCAGACAATTATTAAAATTAAACTTCACGCTATGTGGGACTGGTGGGACTGCAGACTTTATTATTAAACATGGTATGAGATGTAAAAAAATAAATAAAGTTAGTGGTGGCTCACCTCATATTGTCGACGTTTTAAATTCTAAGAAAATTGCTTTAGTAATAAACACTGGAGGAGGAAATAGTGAACAAAAGCTTAATGATGCTATGGCTTTAAGAAGAGCAACGCTAGTGAATAAAGTTCCTTACTGCACTAACATGTCAACAGCACAAGTCTGTCTAAAAGGAATTAAGTCTTTAAAAACTAAAAAGATTACAGTCACTTCACTTCAAGATATCTAACTAACAGAACAGGTCATGTCCTGTCCACAGCACAGTGGAGATTTAATCTTTCCATGTTTGTTCGGGCACTCAGATATTTGAACAGAGCTTCTGTCTTCTAATTTTAGATTGCCATTCACTAATGGTGCATTACACTTTCCACAGGTTGCGTTAACTGACATTCCACATTTACTACACTCATAGGTCGCCATATTACTCCTTTGTTAAATTTAACTGTATCAGCTTTTAACTTGCCAGTCAGTCTCGAAGGAAACATAGTTCACTTGCAAGCAACGTCTTTCTTTAACTATTTCCTTCTTTTCCATTCCGTGCCAGGTATTTGGGCCGCTAGAAAAGAAATATCCATAATTATTCTTATAAGGAACTGTCTTAACTTTTTCTAATTTTTCATTGTAAAAATCAGTACCTAAACTTTCAGACTCGTTGAACTCATTAATGAATAAAAGGCAGGATACTAGCTTTTCTTTAATATCACAGTGTGGTTTGAGCCAAAATCCTTTTCGGTCACAAATTACTTCTACCCTCACATAGGAATTAGAAAGATCTTTATTAATAAGTTTAGAAATTTTTGAATGAGTTTCTTTAGATTGTAACTCATTTATAAATTTAGTTAGAGCTGGAAATTTTTGAGAATTTTCTTTTGTTATAAAACATCTAAATTTTATAGCTTTGCCACCAGCTGCAATGCCTTTTCTAAATTCAGGTGCACCACCATCAATTGCTCTTGTACCATCATACTCTAATTTGAGTTCATTATGATTTGGTATATCAGCTTTTATAATTTCATTAATTGAATCTTTCGATAAAGGTTCGTTTAGCTCCCAGTGTGTGAATGGGCTGTTATGTTCTTTAGAGTTATTTAAAATTGAATTAAGAAAAGTCATATAGTTTAATTTTTTCTTTTATTTGATTGGCTATTTTATTAGTTTCATTTAATTTATTATAAGACCAGTTTTCCACTGAGTTTCCTAATTCTTTTATTATATTTAATGAAGCAAATAAATTAAAAAAAATTTTAAATCTTTTATTGCTTTTACTTGTGGGCATTTGAGCAACATAAATAGGTTTTCCTGTAATTGCAGCCTCTGAAATCATAGAAGTAGAATCGCAAGTAACAATAATATGATCTGCATTCTTTAATGAACAAAGATAAGCTTTTTTATCCACATTAGGTATTATAATTTGATCTTCATTAAAATAATTTTTAGCTTTATCAATTATGTTTTGTGGGGTTCTCATTGAAGGTACGACAATCAATTGGTAGTCATTATCTAAAAAATTTTTCTTAATTTTTAAAAAAATACTGCCTACATTTTTTTCATTGTAGTCATAGTATTTAGTTGGTCCACCTATTATTAAAGCGACTATTTTCTTTTGACTATTTATTCTAGACTTTAAATAATTCTTATTAACGTCTAGCTCATCATTTGTTAAATAGTGAATTGCACCTTTGCTAGTTAAAACATTTTCCCCTTTTAAACTGTCGTGCTCCGGAGCAACAATAAAATCAAAATTACTCAATCTTACTTTGGGATCTTGTATATGAATATTTAAAATATTTTTGCCAAATTTCTTCTTAAGGGCAATTGATGGAATAACACTTTTTCTTCCGCAAGAAATAATTACTTTAGCATCACAAATAAATTTTTCGCTCAGTATACCTTCTGAAACTGGAGTAAATTTAGGAGGCACGTAGTTCCAAAAATTTTTTAACTTTATAGTTTGGTGTGTATAATCTAAGTCAAGAGCTTTAGCTAAACCCTCAGCTTGACTTATCATGCCGTGCATTCCTTGCGTTAATATTAGTGCTTTTAATTTCGACATTTGTTACTATATAACTCGAATAGAATGAATAATAAATCACCGAAACATACAAAAGTGTTAATTCTTGGATCTGGCCCAGCGGGCTATACAGCTGCCATTTATGCTGCGAGAGCTATGCTAAAACCTATCTTAGTTTATGGATCTCAACCGGGGGGTCAGCTAACTACCACTACTGATGTTGAAAACTACCCAGGTTATTCAAAAGTTATTCAAGGTCCTTGGTTAATGGATGAAATGAAGGGTCAAGCAGAGGCCGTAGGAACTGAAATGATACAAGATCACATAAGTAAAGTAGATTTATCTAAAAAACCTTTCGCTGCTACAGGTGATAGTGGTCAAATTTATACAGCTGATAGTTTTATAATTTCAACAGGTGCTCAAGCTAGATGGTTAAATTTAAAAAGTGAGCAAGAATTTAGAGGCTTTGGTGTTTCTGCTTGCGCTACATGTGATGGTTTCTTTTTCAAAGAACAAATTGTTGCAGTGGTAGGAGGAGGCAATGCTGCAGTTGAAGAGGCTATATTTTTAACTAAATTTGCATCAAAAGTTAAACTCATTCACAGGAGGAACGAATTAAGGGCTGAGAAATTACTTCAAGAGAAACTGAAAGCAAATGAAAAAATAGAGATTATTTGGGATAGTGCAGTTGAGGAAGTTTTAGGAACTTCTGAGCCAAAAAGTGTTAATGCAATTAAGATTAAAAATTTAAAAACTAATGACATTACTGAATTAAAAGTAGATGGTTTGTTTGTTGCAATTGGGCATGACCCAGCTACAGCTTTATTCAAAGGCCAATTGGAAATGGATAAAGAGGGTTATTTAATTACCAAGCCTGACACTACAACAACAAATATACCAGGTGTATTTGCAGCTGGAGATGTTAAAGATAAAATTTTTAGACAAGCTGTAACAGCCGCTGGCATGGGATGTATGGCTGCGCTTGAGGCTGAAAAACACTTGTCACGCTAATAATTTTAACAAAAATAATATAAAAATGGTCTAACTCACATGTCATCTGATGAGTCGATATTGTGAGAACATAACTAGATTTTATTTATAAAAATATTTTTATCTTGCTGATATAGCTCACTAAGTTGTTCATAAAAAATATCATATGGGTGAACAGTAAGATTTGAGAAATTTTTAGGATTTCCCGAATTAAATATATAAGGTTTATTTTTAATTTTTTTAAATACTTTTTTGAAGTTAAAATTATAATTGAAATTACTCATATCTTTTCTTAAAAAAGCTGAATATTGTTTTCCTATATATTTTTTTCCTTCATAAACCTTGGTTGAAAAAGTTTTGTTAAATCTGTAAGAAGCCTTATAATTTTGCTCTATATGATGTACTAGCGTATTTCCTAAAATCATCGATTTACCAAAATATAAATAGCAACTATTATTTTTGTAGAGTTTTGAATGAACTGAGTTTTTTCCAAAAGCACTTTTACCAATAGAGTCTACTATTTTCTTGTTTTTTCCTAAGGCTGCAAATGAAAAAAGTGGATGCCTTGATCTTTTTGATTTTTTTTTGTTTAAAATATAATTACTCAAAAAACCTAGGTTTGATGGAGTTTTTTTTAAATCAAATATATTTTTGGTCGTATAACTAAACGTTGGTATGATCAATGTTATATTCCTTTTAATGAATAAATCCAAAAAACTATCAATAAATTTAAATGGGTTTTTGCTATGAAATAATAAAAAATATCTTAAGTCACTATAAAGATAGACATACCTATAGTTAAAAACACTAGATTTAATAAATATTTTTTCTAAACTTTTAATTTTCATTTATTTTTTTAATTTGATAATTATTCTGATTTCTCTTTATAAAGAAATTCCTCAAATCTTTTGATAGATTTTTTTCATTATTTAAAATTTTAATTTTTACTTTTTTATCTTGCACGTTTAAATAAAAAACTTTTTCTTTTTTTTCTACAAACTCAACATCTTTAGAAAAAAAAATTGATCTTTGATTTAAAGATTTTATTGGACTAAAAAAATACTTCTTTTTATTAAATATAAAGCAAAGATTACCCCATTCGCTTTTGAAAAGTCCAAATGTACTAGCCGCATTAAGTCTAAACAATTCTTTAGATGTAATTGTTTTTTCTACCAAACCCTCGTTTGGCATAAACTTTGGAAAAAATTTTCTTTTTTTAATATAATTTTTCCTGAAACTAAATTTTTTATTTTTTTTTATATAATTAGAAAATTTTTCTAATAAAAAAATAGTTGACTCTCTTAACTTTGGCATCACATCAGCTGGTGTATTGTTTATTTGTAACTTAATTTTTTTTATAAATATTATTTTTCCCTGATCAGGTTTCTCAGTCATTTGATGCATCGTTATACCTACATATTTTTCATTATTGTATATAGCTCCCGATACACAATTTAATCCTGAATAGTGGGGTAAAATTCCTGGATGAAAGTTGAAACAAAATTTCTTAAATTTTGTTAATAATATCCTAGAAATTATTAACTTTGAAAATATACTAATTAAATAATCACAGTCTTTACTAATTTTTAAGATTTGTGTTATTTTTTTTTTATATTCTTCTTTTGTAAAAAATTTAATTTTGTTTTTATTTGCAATATCTTTAATCACTTTGTGATATTTTTTATCGGTTGAAATAACATACAATATCTTAAAATGATTTTTTTTTAAAAAAAATTTAAAACTTGTAACTCCTGTTGCTTCTCCAATTACTAATGCTAAAAAAAAAAATTTCAAATAATTATTAAATATTGATTATTAAATTTACGTTGATCTTACTATTTCTGATAATTTTATTCTATTAATTTTATTATTAAGGTTTACTGGAAATTTTGTTAAAAAAATAATCCTTTTTGGAATTGAGTAATTTGGGAGCAGTTTTGCTAAATATTTTTTTACATACTGTATGTTAATTTTTTTTTTTGTTAAAATTGCTAAACATAAAATTTTTGATTTATCATAAATTTCTACGTCAAAAGCTATCGAGTCTAGGACTCCTTTAATTTTGTTTGCAATTTTTTGTATTTCCAAGCCATCAATTCTATAACCAGCTATTTTTATCATATTATCTATTCTTCCTTTGATGTGTAAATTGTTTTTTTTATCAAAATATCCTAGGTCGCCCGTCAGAAAGGCTCTGTCTTTTAATAATGTGGTATAGCTTTTACTGTTATCCACTTTTCCAATATAACCAGTGCTAACACATTTACCTATCATGCATATTTCACCAATTTTATCTTTTTTAAGTATTTGCTTGCTGTTACTTTCAACTATTACAATTTTCATTAATTTATGTGATTTGCCGACTGGTGCAGGCACGCCTTTTCTTAAATTTTTAATATCTTTTTTTTTAATTAAATGAAATGAGTTTAATATTGATGTCTCAGTTGGACCCCATCCATGATAAATTTTTATTTTTTTTTTATATTTTTGCCATGCTAAAATAGTTTGAGGAGGAAAAAAATCTCCAGCAGACATAATACGTCTTAAACTTGGAAATTTTTTTTGTAGTAAATTATATTGATAAAAGTTTGAAAAAAAAACTGGTACAGAAAGAATTGAGGTAATCTTTTTTTTATTGATTTCTTTAATGCTCTGAATTGGGTTTTTGGGATCAGAAAATATAAACATTGGAACATTTAAAAATAGTCCGGTAAACAAATCAAAAATTGAAAGATCAAATGAAAATTGTGTTGCTATGCCGATTTTATCATTTTTATTCCATGAGATGTAGTTTCGTGACCAAATAATTGTATTTAGTATATTTTCGTAACTTAATTTAACACCTTTAGGATCTCCTGTACTTCCAGAGGTAAAGAGGACATAGAATTCATCAATTAAATTATTCTTAATTAACTTTTTTTTTATATTTATTGAATTATTTTTTTTATCTTCTTTCATTTCTTTTAAAACTCTTATTTTAGAACAGTCTATTAGATGCTTTGTTTTCAATAGCTTTAAAATTATTTTTCTTTTCCTAGTAGGAATTGCAGATGATATTGGACAAAAAACCTTATTTGACAAAACAAGAGCTAAAATTACAATGATTGTTTCTAAATTTCTATTAATAATAATTGGGACATATTTTGTTTTTATTTCTGAGAACTTTAAGGAATAATATAACGAGCAGTTAATTAGCTCTTTCCATGTTAAGCTTTTATTGTTCTCAGAGATTATAACTTTATTGGGGTATTTTAAATAATTGTAAAAAATTTTTTTTAATAGATGGTTATTTTTTTTTAACATTTGATAAAAATTCTATAATGAAATTATTATTGTAAAAAAAACAACTTTGTATATTTCCACCAAAACATGGAATTTTCATTTTATATGAGTTAAGATAAATATAATTTTTATCATTCATATATTTTTTTTTAACTTTTTTAATATCATCAACCAAATATGCAAAATGATGAATTCCACCACCTTTTTTTTTTAAAAAATTATAAACTGTAGATTTCCTGTTTAGTGGAACAACATATTCGTACCAGAAATGATTTTTTGAATTATACTCAAATAAAAGTTCATTTTTTTGAAAATGGTCAATAACTTTTGATGTTATTTTTTTTTTAAAATAAAAATTTTTTATATTTTTTTTATCAACAACAATGCCAATATGGTGTAATTTCACTTTATTAGTTTAACAATTTTATCAAACTTTTCAAAACTTTTGAGAGCATTCTGATTTGATAAATTGACTCTATAATTAAATTTTTTTTGTAAAATAGAACATATTGTTAAAATATCTAAAGAATCTATCAACCCTTCTTTCATTAAATTTTTCTTTTTAATATTTTTAAGAATTTCTTTTCCATCTTTTTTTATAAAAAAGTTTTCTAACTCTTTTTCAATTTTTTGTTTTTTTGTCATGCTTTAATAATTTATATTCATATAGTTCAAAGATTGAACGGTAAAGCAAAAAAAAAGCCCACATTTTCATATGGGCTCTTTTTTTTTCTTTGTAAATAAATATCAAATATTTTTTTTATAAAAAGTGTCTTTCTTGATACTGAAATCTTTTTCAGTGCATAAATCAAGCCAATTGAGCTATTAGTACTGGTCAGCTACACGCCTTACAGCGCTTACACATCCAGCCTATCAACGTAGTGGTCTACTACGGCTCTATAGGAAGAACTAGTTTTGA
>Ga0307986_10002445_pt1 | contig 13342 bp, 12 predicted proteins | sample EllFjometageno82_FD_203170 | JGI IMG/M metagenome (GOLD analysis project Ga0307986, IMG submission 203170) | Marine microbial communities from Ellis Fjord, Antarctic Ocean - #82 | ecosystem: Environmental > Aquatic > Marine > Unclassified | place: Southern Ocean | collected 2014-10-09
GAAACAATAAGAAGGCAATTATACAAACAAACAAGCATTGAAAGTTCTTTTGGCTTTAATACTCTTGCTATCGTTGACAATAAACCAAAAATTTTTAACCTCAAAGAATTTATTGCCGAATTTGTAAAATTCAGAGAAGAAACACTAACCAAAAGAATTAAATTTGATTTAAAAAAAGCTGAAGAAAGAGCACATATTCTGATTGGATTAGCTACTGCAGTAGAAAATATTGACGAAGTTATTAAAATAATTAAAAATTCAAAAGACACAGATACGGCTAAAAAAAATCTTTTATCTAAAACATGGAGAATTAAAAAAAGCGTAAAATTAGTTGTTTTGATAGAAAAAAAGAAAAGCTCATCAAGCTACCAGTTATCAGAAGAACAAGTCATTTCAATACTTGAATTAAGACTTCAAAAGTTAACTGCATATGGAATAGGAGAAATTGAAACTGAAATAAATAAACTCTCAGCTCTTATAATTGGGTATAATAAAATTTTGGGCTCTAAAAAAGAGCTTTATAAGCTGATAAGCGAAGAATTACTAGAGGTCAAAACAAGATTTGCAGTACCGAGAAGAACTAAAATCACTGACGCAGAGTTAAACTATAGTATCGAAGAGACTATTCAAAAGGAGTCGGTGGTTATAAATATTACTAATCAAGGTTACATTAAAAGAAGTCCTCTTACGAGTTTGAAAAAACAAAAAAGAGGGGGCGTAGGAAAATCAAATATAGTAACAAGGGATGAAGACTTTGTAGTACAAATTTTTACAGCTAATACTCATACCCCATTTTTATTTTTTTCTTCAGAGGGTTTAGCATTTAAAATAAAAGCTTGGAAAATTCCTGAGGGAAGCACAAGCTCAAAAGGCAAATCTTTGTTTAATATTTTACCACTTAAAAACCACCAGTCTATAAGCTCTATAATGCCGCTTCCAGAAAATGAAAGTGAATGGAAAAAACTTTTTATAGTTTTTGTAACAGCAAACGGGAATGTAAGAAAAAATAGCTTAGATGATTTTGCAAACATTAATGCTAATGGCAAAATAGCAATGAAACTAGAAACTAACGATAAAATTGTTGGTGTGAAAATATGCAGAGATGACCAAGATATTATGATGAGCACTAAAAAAGGTAAATGTATAAGATTCATGGCAAAAAAATTAAGATTATTTAAGGGTAGATCTTCTAAGGGAATTAGAGGAATACAATTAGCAGATAACGATAAAGTTATATCTATATCAGTTTTAGACACACCTAGAATTGATTCTAAGACAATTAAAAAAGATGTAAAAATAAAAAATGGTTTAAATAAATTTATTTTATCAATTACAGAAAATGGCTTCGGTAAACGTACTTCTTTTTTAGAATATCGAGTAACAAACAGAGGCGGGAAAGGTATTATCGGCATAATTAATTCACCAAGGAATGGTGACGTAGCATCTACACTTGTTGTTGAGGAAAATGATGAAATAATTTTGTCTACAGATAAAGGAAGTGTTATGCGTTGTGCTGTTAAAGAAATAAGATCCGCTGGTAGAAACACTCAGGGTGTCACTATTAAAAAGTTGAATGGATTAGAAAAAGTTGTATCTGCTATAAAAATCGAAGATAATATTAATTAGAAAAAATGAGAACAGCTATATACCCAGGAACTTTCGACCCAATCACTTTAGGTCATGCGGATGTTATTCAAAAATCGTTAAAGTTGTGTGATAGACTAATCGTAGCCACTACAAATACAAAAAATAAAAATTACTTTTTTCCTATTGAAGAAAGAATAAAAATAATAAAAAAATCTCTTTTTTCAGATCTAAAGTTAAATTCAAAAAAAATCATTATAATACCATTTAATACATTGACAATTAATTTATGTAAAAAATATAAAGCATCAATTATCATAAGAGGTTTAAGAGCTGTTTCTGATTTTGAGTATGAATTTCAGTTAGCTGGTATGAATAAAAAATTAGATAATAGCATCGAAACTATTTTCCTAATGTCTGACATTGAAAATCAAATTATTTCCTCAAAATTTGTAAAAGAGATTGCTAAGTTAAAAGGAAATATTAACAAATTTGTAACGAAATCTGTTATTAAATCAATTAAAGAAAAAATATAATGAAAAAAATAATATTATTTATTACAATAATTCTACTAACAATCAATAACCTATATGCAAAGGAGAACACAATGATATTAAAATTAAAAGACGGTGATGTTGAAATAGAACTTTACCCTAAGATTGCACCAAATCATGTTAAAAGAATAGAAACTTTAGCTAACGAAGGTAAGTATGATGGCGTTGTCTTCCACAGAGTAATTGACGGTTTTATGGCACAAACAGGAGATGTTAAATATGGAAATTCAAGTTCGCCAGAATATAATATTGACTTGGCTGGTACAGGAGGATCTGACCTTCCTAATTTAAAAGCTGAGTTTAGCGATACAGCTCATAATAAAGGTGTACTCTCAATGGCTAGATCATCGGATGTTAATAGTGCTAACTCTCAATTCTTCATTATTTTTGAATCTGCTCCTCATCTAGATCGTTCCTACACAGCTTTTGGTAAGGTCATTAAGGGAATTGAATTAATTGATAGGATAAAACGTGGAGATGGTCCTAACGGTTCAGTAGAAGAACCAGATAAAATTATTAGTTTTAGATCAAAAAAATAAATCAAATGAGTAAATTGAGCTTTTCTTTTGAGTTAATAACTCAAGATGAAAAAGCAAGATTAGGTAAAATCACAACACCAAGAGGGTTGATAGATACGCCGGCTTTTATGCCTGTCGGAACTCTTGGTACTGTTAAAGGTATTTTCCCTGAAGACATTCTTGAAACTGGTTCACAAATTATTCTAGGTAATACCTATCATTTAATGATTAGACCGGGCACTGAAATTTTAAATAAATTTGATGGTTTACACAATTTTATGAATTGGCAAAAACCAATTTTAACAGATTCTGGAGGCTTTCAAATTATGTCCTTAGCTAAACTAAATAAAATTGATATTAATGTAGGTGCTGTTTTTTCCTCTCATATAGACGGAAAGAAATTTGTATTGAGTCCAGAAAAAAGTATTCAAATTCAAAAATCGATTAATTCTGATATCTTAATGGTTTTAGATGAGTGTCCTAGTTTGACTAAAGACAGAGACAAACTCATTAGTGCAATAGAAATATCTACTATCTGGGCAAAAAGATGTAAAATTGAATTTGGTAATGACAAACGTAAAGGTCTGTTTGGCATTCTACAAGGAGGTCTTGATAAAAAACTCAGACTAGATAGTTTAGAAAAACTTGTCGCAATAGGCTTTGATGGATATGCAATGGGTGGATTAGCAGTTGGAGAGGCACAAGAAGAAATGTTTACGATCCTAAATAGTACAGTTGATTATATGCCCAAAGACAAACCAAGATATCTAATGGGCGTGGGAACTCCATCTGATATTCTCGGCGCTGTTAAAAGCGGTATCGACATGTTTGATTGTGTAATGCCCACAAGATCTGGGAGGACGGGTCTTGCGTTTACATGGGCAGGTAAAGTAAATCTAAGAAATGCAAAATATCAAAAAGATAAATCACCACTTGATAAAGACGTATCAATTAGACATTTGAACTTATATTCTAAAAGTTATTTAAACCATTTAATAAAAACTAATGAAATTTTAGCTTCAATGCTTATTTCTCTCCATAATATAAATTTTTATCAACAATTTATGCTAGAAATTAGAAAAGCGATTAAAAAAGGTGTGTTTGACAACTTCTATAATAAATATATCGATATGTTTTAATTAATCTAAATTTTTTTGTTTGAATTCTTGTAATTTTATATATAAAACAAATTTTCTTTAGGGCCCTTAGCTCAGTTGGTAGAGCACTTCCCTTTTAAGGAAGCTGTCGATGGTTCGAGTCCATCAGGGCTCACCATTATTAAATTCTTTTTATCGGTGGATATTTAATAATAACTTCTGTTACCCATTTATTTAAATTAATGATTCTATTTTTACTAGAGGGGTGTGTGCTCATAAATTGAGGTGGTTCTTTTCCCTTGTTATCTTCAGACATTCTTTCCCAAAGTTTAGCAGCTTCTCTAATATCGTAACCAGCTAAAGATGAAAAAATTAACCCTAAATAATCAGCTTCAGTTTCTTGTTTCCTACCAAATGGATTAAAAATACCCAGCTGCAAAATATCCATTCCGCTATTTTGACCAATGGTTTGTCTGGTTCTATTAATAGCACCACCTAAAAAAATATCGGCGACTTGGGTTCCTATGTTTACTGTAAGCGCTTGACTCGCTCTTTCCAAAGAGTGTTTAGCTACAGCATGAGCTATTTCGTGACCCATAACTGCTGCGAGAGCATTTTCATTTTGAGTTATTTTTAATATCCCTGTGTAGACTGCAATTTTTCCTCCAGGCATGCACCATGCATTTTTTACCTTATCATTGTCTACTAAAATATATTCCCATTGAAAATTACTTGTTGGGTCTTCACCATTTTCTTTTAAAAAAAAACTTGAAACTGCATATTCTATTCTGTTACCAATTTCTTTAATTGAATTTAATTTTTTGCCAGATGTAATTAATTTATTTTTTGACTTAAAATTTTCATAAGATTTAGCTGCAGAGCTATTTATAGAACTTTCAGGGTAGATAGAAAGCTGCCTTCTTTTAGTAATGGGGACTGTAGAACAAGACGGTAAAACTAACCCACAACATCCATATCCAAATAGTTCAATAAATTTTCTTCTATTTATGTTATAAATCATATATTAATTATTATATGATTTTAAATAATAAAATACTAATAGCAATTTTTATTTTATTAGTAATTTTCATTGTTTACTCTAGCTACAATTAATGACTACTGAAATTAAAAAATCTTTATTAATAAGATTAAGAAATTATTTCATTACAGGGGCAATTGTTCTTATACCCATTGGTATTACAGTTTATTTAAGTCTATTTATAATAAAAATATCTTCAAGAATTTTACCTAAAAAAATCAATCCCAACAATTACCTCCCATTTGATATTCCAGGTATAGAAATTTTAATAACAGTCATTTTAATTACGTTTATAGGAGGATTGTCTTTGTCTTTTTTTGGAAAAAAATTTTTAGAAATTTTTAACAATATATTAAAAAAAATTCCTATTCTAAGAACCATATATGCAGCTGTTGGACAACTGACAAAAAGTTTCACACAATCAAGTGGTACAAAAAAAAGTGTGGTTATTTTAGAGTATCCGAGAAAGGGTATTTGGGTAGTTGGTTTTGCTACCAAAGAAAATACTGGGGAAATTTCAAAAAAAACAAATGAAGAATTAGTAAATATTTTCGTCCCAACTACTCCTAATCCAACTAGTGGTTTTTTATTAATGGTCCCAAAAAAAGATCTGATATACCTTGATATGAACTTTGAAGAAGCTTCTAGATTTATTGTTTCTGCTGGTACATCTACGTAAACTTATTTTAGGAAGAGATTCCTTCCTCACTAACTAAATCTACTTTATCGAATAGTTTTAGTAAGAAATCATATTTAGTTTGGTTTAATTCAAAATCATTTAATTCGTTAATATTTCTTTCTGCTAGCTTGAACAAATCTTCATGATGTACTGGATCAGCTATCTTAAATAGTTTTATGCCACTTTGTTTAAACCCAATTATATCACCGTACCCCCTGAGCTTCATATCTTCTTCTGCAATATAAAAGCCATCATCTGATGTTTTTAAAATTTGAATTCTTTTTTTTGCATTTTGGCTTAATTGATTTTTAAACATTAAAATACAAGTTCCAGCCTTGGCACCACGTCCTATCCTACCTCTTAACTGGTGAAGCTGAGCTAGTCCAAATTTATTAGCATTTTCAACGACTATTACTGTGGCGTTAGGAAAATCTATTCCAACTTCAATGACAGTAGTAGAAACAAGAATTGAAATCTTTTTATCTAAAAATTCTTTTAGCACTTTTTCTTTTTCTATTTGGTTTAAAGCTCCATGAATAATCCCAACTTTTTTATTAAATTTTTTATTTAATAACTCAAACAATCTTGATGTTGACGAGAAATCTAATTTACTCGAATCTTCTATTAGTGGGCAGACCCAAAAAATTTGTTCTTTTTCGGTTATTTTCCTTTTTATAAATGGCCACAAGTCATCAATTTTATTTTCTGGCTTACTCAATGTAACAATTTTTTTTCTCTGTATTGGTTTTTCAGTAAGCCTTGAAGTGTCCATGTCACCATAAATTGACATCATCATAGTTCTCGGTATCGGTGTAGCTGACATCAATAGTACATCACAATTTGAACCACCTTTTTTAGCAAAGTTAATTCTCTGCTGTACTCCAAATTTATGTTGTTCATCAATAATAACAAGTCCTAGTTTATTAAAATTAATTGTTTTTTGAAACAAGGCATGTGTACCTATTAAAAAACTAATTTTTTTATTTTTAATATTATCTAAAATTTTTTTTCTTTCCTTTGGATCTGTTTTTCCAGTTAAAATTGAAAAATTTATTTTCAAATCTGTCTTTTCAATTAGTTTTTTAAACAACGTATAATGTTGTTCTGCTAATATAGCGGTGGGTGCCATTAATCCACATTGGTAGCCTGCTTCTATAGTGTCTAAAGCAGCCATTATAGAAATTATAGTTTTTCCTGATCCCACATCACCCTGAAGTATTCTAAACATCCTTTGAGATGAAGTTAAGTCATTTTCAATTTCATTTATTATTTCTTTTTGTCCCGCAGTTAGTTGATAAGGTAAAGTCTTAGTAAGTATACCTGAATACTTTTTTTTAAAATTTTTTTTACTTTTTTTTACTTTTTTAATTTTATTTCTATTACTTGAGTGAAATAGTAGATTTGCAAATATTTCATCATAAGCAAGTCTTTTTAAATAATTTGAGTTTAAATCTTTTTGAATTTTAGAATCGTGTAATTTTTTAATTGAATCTTTCCAGTTTGAAAAATTCATTTTTTTAATAAATTTTTCATCATGCCACTCATCTATATCTGGAATTTTATCAAATACTTTTTCAATAATTTTTGAATATATTTTTTCTGACAATCCTTCTGTTAAAGAATATTTAGGAATAATTTTTTTGACCAATTCTATCTGATCAACTTTTTCAACATAAGTAGGATTCGTAATTTGATATTTTTTCCTAAAAAAATTTACCTTACCGCTTACAGCTATCCATTCGTTTAATGGTAAAATTTTACGTATATATCCTTCTCTACTATTAAAAAAAATAAGGTCTATTTCACCAAATTCATCTTTACAAAAAACTCTATTTGGTAAGTTTCTGATTCTTGGAAAATTATATTTTATCACTTTAACTTTAATTGTAAAAATTTTTCCAACTTCAAGTTTATTTAGAGTTACCGTTTCAGACCTGTCTGTAAATGAATAGGGCAGATTCCAAAGCAAATCATTTACTTTTTCAATTTTTTTCTTCTTTAAGTAAATTGACAATTTTTTGCCAACTCCCTCAATAACCGAAACATCTTCAAATAAAAAATTCTTTTTTTTAATTAAGTTCATTTCTTAATGTATAATAAAAACTTCTATGAATGAATTAGAATCATTAAAAAAAAAAGTTAAATACCGCTCTTGTTACAGAGGTACGAAAGAGATGGACCTATTATTAACATCGTTTGTATCAAGCATTATTAATTCTTTATCTATTGATGAACTAAAAAAACTTGATATTTTTTTAAATTGCAATGATGAAGATATTAGTAATTTTTATTTAAATAAAATTCCAATTACAACATTCAATGACTCAAAAATATTAAATTTATTTATTAGCCATAAAATTAAATAATGGCGGAGAGGGTCGGATTCGAACCCACGAAAGAGTTGCCCCTTTGCTGGTTTTCAAGACCAGTGCTTTCAACCGCTCAGCCACCTCTCCTTAAGTAAGTAGCAACTTAATACTATCAATGGTGATAAATAACAATATCGATTTTTATTCAATCTAGTCTTGTCTTTTTTTTTGTGTTACTTAAAAAAATGCCTAAAAGACTAATATGTATTTATATCTTACTAGCACTATCTTTTCTACAAACCAGTGCTTTCTCAAATAATGAAGAATTTAAAACATGGGTTATAGGTTTTAAATCACAAGCTATAAAATCTGGAGTTTCAGAAAAAGTTGTAGATGACGTGATGTCTAATGCCATATTCTTACCGAAAGTTATTAAATACGATAGATTTCAACCAGAATTTTATGAAGACACACATACATACATTGAGAAAAGAACTAACAAAAATAAAGTTAAAAAAGGATTAGTTTTATACAAAGAAGAAAAATCAACAATAGATAAAATTGAAAAAGAATTTCTAGTTGAGAAAGAATTATTACTAGCACTTATGGGTATTGAAACTAATTTTGGTAAGTACTTAGGTAAAATGGATATAGTTTCTTCGTTAGCGACATTAAGCTTTGACAAGAGAAGAAGTGAATTCTTTACAAAAGAATTAATAATTTTATTAAAACTTGTAGATCAAAATATTATAGATAAAAAAATATTATTTGGTTCATGGGCGGGTGCTTTTGGAAATTTTCAGTTTATGCCCAGAACAATTCGAAATTATGCAATAGACTATAATAAAAACACAACAATAGAATTAAAAAAAACCGAAGACTCTTTTGCGTCAGCGGCTAACTATCTCAATAAAATTGGATGGAAAAAAAACACTCCGTGTTTTACGAAAATTATTCTAAATAAAAGTATTCCAAATAAATATCTTAATTCTTCTGCGGGTAGTATTAAAAATAGAAAAAAAGTTAAATATTTCAAACAGTATATTAAAAATTATAATGATTTAAAAATTGATAAAAATCTAAAGGCTGCCATTATTACTCCTGACATAGATATAATACCCGGTGCAAATATACGTACACCAGCTTATTTAGTTTTTGCTAACTATGAAAAAGTTTTAAATTGGAATCGATCTTTGCGATTTGCACTCGCTGTTTGTACTTTAAAAAATAATTTTAAAAATGAAATATAAAATAATTTTACTTTTTTTTTTGACGTCTTGTATTAACAATACATATACTAGTAAAAATTCTTTTTCATATTCTGCAAAAGGGTTTGCCAAAATAGAGAATGTATCTTTTGATAGTCTAGATAAAAATTATTTTGTTTCTCACAATAAACTTAGACTAGGTACAAAAATAAGACTAATTAATCCAGCAGATGAAAAATCATTAAATGTTGTTGTTAATAAAAATACGAAATATAACAATTTCTACAAAGTCTTGATCTCCAAAGATATTGCTGTAGAACTAAATTTAGATTTAAACTTTCCTTATATTGAAATTAATGAAATTAAAAAAAATAAGTCTTTTGTGGCTAAAAAAGCTATCACTGAAAATATAGAAAAAAAAATAGCAAATAAAGCTCCAGTTGACATAATTAACATAGACGTTCTAACGAAAGAAAAAAAAATAGTAACTAAAAAACCGAATAACTATTCAATTTTAGTTGCTGAGTTTTACAATTTAGCATCAGCAGAATTATTAAAAAAAAAATTATCATCAATTTTATTGAACTCAAATTACCAATTAATTTATATAAACAAAAAAAACAATAAATCCTATGAATTGTTAATGGGACCATATAATACTATAAATAAACTGAAAAATGATTACATTGTCTTAAGTGATTCAGATTTTGAAGACTTGGATATTAAAATTAATGATTAATTTATTTAGATCTTTTATAATTATTTTTTTATCATTTAACACTATCGCGCAAGCAAATCCTAATATAGCGGCCCGTACAGCTATTTTGATAGATTTCCACTCAGATAAAGTTCTGTATGAGCTACAAGCAGATCACAGTATTTACCCAGCTTCTATGACTAAAATAATGACAGCTATAGTAGCATTTGATTTACTAAGACAAGATAAAATTTCACTAGATGATAAAGTGACAATATCGGAAAAAGCCTGGAGAATGTCTCAAGCCGGATACTCTTCTATGTTTATAATGGTTAATGATGAAATATCAGTAGAAAATTTACTTAAGGGAATAATTATAGCATCTGGAAATGATGCTTGCGTAGCATTAGCAGAAGGCATTGCTGGCACAGAAGAAAATTTTGTTTCATTAATGAATGAAAAAGCAAAAGAAATTGGAATGAAATCAACTAATTTTGCTAATTCTTCTGGGATTAATAACCCTGATAACTATTCAACTGTTAGAGACATTGCCTTAATGTCTAAGTATTTAATAAAAAATTATCCATATTATTACGAATATTTTAAAGAAAAAGTTTTCACGTGGGATCGAACTGGTGGAAATCCTATTACTCAAGGAAATAGAAATCCATTGCTCTACAAAAACATTGGTGTTGATGGCATTAAAACAGGTCATTTAGTTGTTGAAGAATATTCTCTTGCAAGCTCTATAAAAAAAGATAAACGACGACTAATAGCTGTTGGTAGCGGTTTTAAAACAAAAGGATTAAGATCAAGTCAATCCAGAAAATTACTTACATGGGGGCTAACAAATACAGTAACATTTGAAATATCAAAAAAAAAGGACACATCTTTTGATATTAACACCTGGCTTGGAAAAAAAAAAATAACAAAAGGTTATACAAAAGATGACGTTTATTTCACTATAAAAAAAAAAAATTTGAGAACTGTAGAAGTGTTCTTAGAATATGACGGTCCAATAAAAGCACCAATAAAAAAAGATGAAAAAATTGCATTCATTAAAATCTATGACAAAAAAGTGCTGGTTAGAAGCATCCCGATATACTCCATTGAAAATGTCAAAAAAGTTAACTTCTTATCAAGTTTACTAACTTCCTTTAATTACATGATTTGGGGAGATGCTTAAAAAAAAATTCTACTTTATTGTGTTTGAAGGTGTCGAAGGCACTGGTAAAACTTTTCAAATAAATAAACTTTACAATAAATTAAAAGTTAAAAAATTTAACGTCATTAAAACACGTGAGCCAGGTGGCCATCCTACAGCCGAAAGAATTAGAGATTTAATTTTCTCAAAAAAATCAGATATATTTGACAGTTTAACAGATTTTTTTTTAATGTGTGCAGCTAGAAATGAACATGTTAAAAAATTATTATTAATTGCAAAAAAAAACAAACAAATAGTATTATGCGATAGATTTACGGATTCAACATATGCCTATCAAGTTATTGGAAATAAGATTAATAAAGATTTTAATGATTTAAATCAAAATTATATTTTAAATGGTTTAAAACCAAATTTGACTATAGTTTTAAAATCTAGTTTTAAAGTTATTTTTTCTAGAATACAAAAAAGAAGAAAAAAATTAAATAAGTTTGATAAATTAAAGATTAATTTTTATAAAAAGGCTCAAAATGCTCTTTTAAATAAAGCAAAAAATAATATTAATTATTTAGTATTTGATTCATCGATGAATACTCCTGATTTAGAAAAAGACATATTAAAACATGTTTTAAAAAAAATAAGCTAGACTAATATGCAAACCAACTCACCAACATCTCATTCTATAAATTTAATTTCACTAGAAAAATATTTTGATGAAATGGTGACACTATATGAATCAAACATTTTTCCTAAAGTATTTTTATTGAATGGGCAAAAAGGGATAGGAAAATTTACACTTGTTATGCATTTTTTAAACTATATTTTCACAAAAAATGAGACAACTAATTATAATGTTAAAAATAAATTGATAAATATCAAATCTAATTTTTACAACTCTATACTAAATCATACCTGTTCCCATGTCATTTTTCTTAAAGCTGAAGAGGGAAAAAATATAAAAATAGAAGATGCAAGAAATTTAAAATCTAATCTTTCTAGCTCATCACTATCTAAAAACGAAAGATTTATAATTATTGATGATGTTGAGTTTTTAAATACTAACTCCGCAAATGCTTTGCTTAAAATTTTAGAAGAACCATCTACTAATAATTATTTTATTCTTATTAACAATCAGCAGGCAGATCTTATGGAGACTATTTATTCCCGTTGTTTACCAAATAATATTTATTTAACAACGATACAAAAAAAAAATATAGTTGAGTATTTACTTAAGAAAGATAAAGATATTTCCATTATAGAATATGATGGTTTTTTATCTCCTGGTTTATATATTAATTACAATAAACTTCTGTGTAAATATAAAATTGATATTACTGACAACGTTAAACAAAAAATTTATAAGTTATTATACGCATTTCAAAAAGATAAAAATAATGTTTTAATTAGTTTGTCAGTTTTTTTAATTGAACAATATTTTTATAAACTAATTAAAGAAGAAAATGCCCATATTGATTTTTTAATAGGTTTAAAATCAGCATTAGTTAATAAGATTAATTATTTTGCACGGTATAATCTTAATATAAAATCTGTGTTAAATTTTATTGAATTAAAATTGTACAATGTCTGATCAAAATTTTTACATAACCACACCGATTTATTACCCTTCAGGCAGTCCACATATGGGTCATGCTTATTCAAGTATTGTTGCCGACGTTTTTGCTAGATTTAAAAGATTAGAGGGTAAAAATGTTTTTTTCTTAACTGGTACCGATGAGCACGGTTTAAAAATACAAAGAGAGGCTAAAAAACAAAACAAAACATCAGAAGTTTTTTGTGACGAAGTATCTTCTAAATTTAAAAATTTAACAAAAATTTTAAATTTATCTATAGATGATTTTATTCGAACATCAGAACAAAGACATCACAATTCTGTTAAAGCTATATGGAATAAATTATTGGATTCTGGCGATATATATCTTTCGAAATATTCAGGTTGGTACTCAGTATCAGATGAAGCTTATTACACGGAAGATGAAATTGTCATGGAAGATGGTAAAAAAATAGCAAAATCTTCGGGTTCATCTGTTGACTGGCTTGAAGAAGAATCTTATTTTTTTAAATTATCTGCATGGCAAGAGAAACTTCTGGAACATTACAAGAAACACCCAAATTTTATCTTACCAAAATCTAGAAACAATGAGATTACTCAATTTGTCAAAGGTGGGCTCAATGATTTGTCTGTTAGTAGAACTTCTTTCAAGTGGGGTATACAAGTGCCTAATAACAAGGAACATATAGTCTACGTATGGTTAGATGCATTAACAAACTATATTAGTGCACTCGATTTTCCAGATATCAATAGCAGTCTTTATAAAAAATTTTGGCCAGCTGACGTTCATATTATAGGCAAAGATATACTTAGATTTCATGCCGTTTATTGGCCTGCTTTTTTAATGGCTGCGAAATTACCATTACCTCTAAAGATTTACGGACATGGCTGGATTCTCTCTGACGATAAGAAAATGTCTAAATCA
>Ga0307986_10002446_pt1 | contig 13331 bp, 13 predicted proteins | sample EllFjometageno82_FD_203170 | JGI IMG/M metagenome (GOLD analysis project Ga0307986, IMG submission 203170) | Marine microbial communities from Ellis Fjord, Antarctic Ocean - #82 | ecosystem: Environmental > Aquatic > Marine > Unclassified | place: Southern Ocean | collected 2014-10-09
AATTTTAATAAAGCTTTATACTTTTCGATGCTAGAATTTTCTTTTTCAATTAATTTAATTTCTTTTTCAGCTAACAGAAACAAATCTTCATTTTGAATGGGGTCAGCTAAGCGAAAGTTTTTCATACCACTCTGTTTAAACCCTAACAAATCACCAAATCCCCTTAGTTTCATGTCTTCTTCTGAAATTTCAAAACCATCATTTGAATTTTTTAAGATATTAATTCTTTTTTTTGCATTAGTACTTAAATTAGACTTGAACATCAATATGCAGCTTGCTTGTTTCGTTCCTCTGCCAACTCTACCCCTTAATTGATGTAATTGAGACAATCCAAATTTATTGGCATTTTCAATTATTATTACATTAGCATTAGGAAAATCTATACCAACCTCAATAATAGTTGTTGATACTAAAATTGAATATTCCTTGTTCAAAAATTTATTTAGTATTTGCTCTTTTACATCATTATCAATTTTGCCATGCAGTAAAGCCACCTTGTTTGGAAAAAGTTTTTCTAAGAATTTGTATTTAGTAACTGAAGACTGATGATCCAATTTTTTAGACTCCTCAATTAAAGGACATACCCAAAAAATTTGATTACCTTCTTTAATTTCTTTTTTAACAAATTTTAAAACATCATCTATTTTACTTTCCAGTTTGCTATAAGTTTTAACCTCTTTTCTATTACTTGGTTTTTCTTTTATTATTGAGACATCCATATCTCCATAGACAGACATGGTTAAAGTACGTGGGATAGGTGTTGCTGACATTAGAAGTACATCACAGTTATTCCCACCCTTGTCTGATAGAAGCTTTCTTTGTCTCACACCAAATTTATGTTGTTCATCAATTATAATATAGCCCAAATTAGAAAAAACTATTTTTTTTTGAAAAATTGCATGTGTGCCAAAAACCATTTGAGTCTTATTATCTTTTAAATCTTTAATTATTCTTTTTTTTTCAATATTTTCACTTTTACTAGATAGTAGTGCTATAGAAATATTTTTAGAGAATAGTTTTTTAGCAAGATTATAATGCTGTCTTGCTAAAATTTCTGTAGGGGCCATTAATGCCACTTGAAAGTTAGAACTAATAACATTTAATGCTGATATTAAAGAAACTATAGTTTTTCCACTTCCTACATCTCCTTGTAAAAGTCTAAACATTTTACTTTTAGACATTAAATCTTTGTTTATATCTATTAAAGATTCTTGCTGATCATTTGTAAGTTTAAAGTTTAGCTTGTCAGTGATTTCATCATATGATTTTGTATCAAATTTTTTTGAGATTTTCTTTATTTTCTTTATTTTTTTTCTTATCTCTGAATTTACTAAAAATGAGGCTAATATCTCATCGTAGGCTAATCTTTTATAAAAATTCGATTTGTAATTGTCAATATTTTTTGGATCATGTAACTTAACAATAGAATTATTCCAACTTTCATTATCAAATTTTTTTAGAATATTTTGATTATGCCACTCATTTAGAGTTGGCAAATTCTTTAATATTTGATTAATAATTTTACTATAAATTTTTTCACTAATACCATCTGTTAATGAATATTTATTATGAATTACTTCTATTAATGAGCTATCTGTTGAAACATATGTTGGATTTGTAATTTGATATCGACCCTTATAGGAGCTAATTTTTCCACTTATACTCACTTGTTCATTTAAGGGTAAAATTTTTCTTACATAACCCTCATAACTATTAAAAAAAATGCAATCAATCTTACCTGTTTCATCTTCACAGCTTACTCTATTTGGTAAATTTCTTATTCTTGGAAACTGATATTTTGTAGGAAATATTCTTATTGTTTGAACATCTCCAATTTTAAGATCACAAATATTGCTAGTTAAGCTTCTATCTGTGTACGATTTTGGTAATCGCCACAATAAATCAAAAATATTATTGATTTTTTTCTTTTTCAAAATCTCCATGGTTTTTTTACCAACACCACTTAATTTTGTTAAATCTGATAATAAATAGTCATAATTATTTATATTTTCCATACTAAATTTAATATATTAAATTTAAACATGATTAATATAACGAATTTAAAAAAAAAAATTACCTATAGATCAAATTATAGAGGAACAAAAGAAATGGACAAGTTGTTGGGATCTTTTACTAAAAAATATATTGATATATTAGATGAGGAGGAGTTACAAAATTTATCTAATTTATTAGATTGTGATGATGAAAATCTTTATAAATATAATCAGGGACAAGAAACAACAATTAGAATTGACACAAACTATGTAACAAAACTTTTTAAAAATTATATATATATTTGTGAATAATGGCGGAGAGACTGAGATTCGAACTCAGGAAAGAGTTGCCCCTTTGCCGGTTTTCAAGACCGGTGCATTCAACCGCTCTGCCATCTCTCCGTTAGTGAGTGTTTATGTGATCAATCTTAAATTTTCAACAAAAAACTATTAAAATAACTTCATAAAAGCATTTGCTTCAAATAAATTAGATGAAATGCTTGATTAGGATTAAATTAAAAGATTATACCAAAAAAAAACAAGCATAATAAATATTTTTTGATAAATTAATTTTAGTGAACTATTTCTTTAATTATTAATGTAATGAAAAATCAAAACTTCAATAAAGGCATAACTCTAACTGCTTTGGGATCCTTCTGGTGGGGTGTTATAGGAGTTATATATTTTAAATATATCTCTTTTGCTGGATCAATTGAAGTGGTAATCCATCGTTGTGTTTGGACATCTGTAGTTTTGATTATATCGACATTTTATTTTTCTAAATGGAATATATTTTTTAATATCATTGCCAATAAGAAGAAGCTTATTTGGTTATTTTTTTCTAGTTTGTTAATATTCATAAATTGGGCTACTTGGATTTATGCGCTAGGCACTAATAGAATTATTGATGCAAGTTTTGGATATTTTATAATGCCTATATTAAGTGTTTTTTTAGGATATATTTTTTATAAAGAAAAAATTAATAAAAAAAGAGGTCTTTCTATTTTACTAGTTTTAATCTCTATATTATTTCTTTTGATTGTTAGTTTTAATTCAATTCCATGGGTTGGAATAATTGTTGCACTGAGTTGGGGTTTTTATAACCTGTTAAGAAAAAAAGTTAATGTTGATACAGATGTAGGCTTATTAATTGAAAGTCTTTTTATATTACCTTTTGCACTATTTTCATTTTATATGATTTTTCAAAATGATCTAAACGATTTCAGCCTTAACAACCCATCATTAATGTTTTTACTGATGCTTGCTGGTCCTATGACCGTCATACCACTTTTTTTATATGTTAGAGGTGTTGAGCTGTGTGGTCTCGGACCGACAGGAATGATTTTCTATATAACTCCAACATTTCAGTTCATACTTGGTTTTTTTTATTATAATGAAGAATTTTCAATGGAAAAATCATTTAGTTTCATTTTAATATGGATTGCTGTAATTATTTATCTTAAAGATTTATATGAAAATAATTAAAACTTTTATAATCGTCATAACATTCTTCTTTTACTTGCCAGTAAAGGCCTATGACCCTACATTTAATGAGTGGTTAAAGGATTTTAAAATTTATGCTTTAAAAAAAGAAATATCAGTATCTACGTATGATAATGTAATGTCTAATGTTGTATTTTTACCAAATGTTTTAAAATATGATCGATTTCAACCAGAGTTTTACGAAGATACAAAAACATATATATCCAAAAGAACTTCCAAGAAAAAAGTTAGACAAGGTTTTGATCTTTATCTTAAGAATATAGATTTTATAAATTCTATAGATAGTAAATTTTCTGTTGAAAAAAGTTTGTTGCTCGCATTAATGGGTATAGAAACTAACTTTGGAACCTATGTTGGTAAAATGGATATATTATCTTCATTGGCAACTCTGAGTTTTGATAAAAGAAGATCAAAATTTTTTACTAATGAACTAATTACAATACTTCAGCTTGTAGAGGCAGGGGTGATAGATCATAAAATTTTATATGGTTCATGGGCGGGTGCTTTTGGAAATTTTCAATTTATGCCTACCACTATTGATAAGTATGCAATAGATTATGATAACAATGATATTATTGAATTAAAATCATTAGAGGATTCTTTTGCTTCTGCAGCAAATTACATTAATAAAATTGGGTGGAAAAAAAATGAACCTTGTTTCATAAAAATTGAATTAGCAGATGACACACCAAAAGAAATTTTAAACACATCAGCAAAAAAGATACATAACAAAAAAAAATTTAAAAAATTAAAAAATTATATAATAAACTATAGAGATATGAATATAGACGATTCTCTCGTTGGTGCCATAATAACACCTGATAAAGATATTATACCTAATTCTGAGAATTTAGAGCCCGCTTTTATAGTTTTTGAAAATTATGAAAAGATATTACAATGGAACAGATCATTACGATTTGCCTTAGCAGTATGTACGTTAAAAGAAAAATTTGAAAATGATTTATAAAAAATTTTTATTACTATTTTTTTTTTTATTATTTGAAAACTGTACTACTAATAATTTCTCAACAAGCAATAAGAATACCATTGCTAAAAAAAATTTTTCTAATAGAGGTTTTGCTCTAATTTTTAATCAAAAATATTATGATAATGGTTTAATTTCTAAAAAAATTAATGAAAGAAGCCTAGAAATATTTCAAAAAAATTTAAAAACTAATACGCAGGTTAAGATTACAAATTTATTGAATAATAAATCATTAATTGCTAATGTTGGTAATAGAGCTGACTATCCAGCTTTTAATAATTCTGTAATATCAATAAGAATAGCTAGTGAACTGGGACTAAATATTGATGAACCCTACATAGAGATAATAGAAATATCAAAAAATTCTATGTTTGTTGCTAAAAAAGCAAAGACTTTTGCTGAAGAGGTAAATGTTGCAAAAAAAGTACCTGTCAAAAGTATTGATATCAATAACTTAAACTCAATTAATGTAGACAATAAAAAATCACTTAAAAAAAAATTTTCTTATGTAATCAAAATTGCTGATTTTTTTTTCAATGATACTGCACAAGTAATGGTAAATAAGATAGTCAAAGGTACAAATGCAAAAAAACCAAAGATTAAAAAAATTAATAAAGAAAAACACAGAGTATATTTAGGTCCATTTAATGATATTAATTCACTACAAAAATCATATAATGCTATAAATACTCTCCAATTTGAAAATATTGAAATTATAAGAAATGATTAAATTAAAATTTTTAACTTTAATAGTTGTATGGTTATTCTCCCATCACGCTATTGCTGCATTTGATATAAATGCAAGAACTGCTATTTTACAAGATTATCTATCTGGAGAAATTCTTTATGAAAAAGATGCGGATAAGTCTATTTATCCTGCCTCTATGACAAAAATTATGACAGCTATAGTTGCCTTTGAACTAATTAAAAATGGTGATTTAAATATGAGTGACAAATTTGTTATTTCTGAAAATGCTTGGAGGCTATCTTCTGCTGGTTACTCCTCAATGTTTATAATGGTTGGTGATGAAGTTAGTGTTGAAAATTTATTAAAGGGAATAATCGTTGCATCTGGAAATGATGCTTGTGTTGCTTTAGCTGAAGGCATTGCTGGTACAGAAAAAGAATTTGCATTATTAATGACTGCTAAAGCAAAAGAAATTGGCATGGTGAATACTAATTTTGCTAATTCTTCAGGAATAAATAATACTGAAAATAATTCAACTGTAAGAGATATTATGATTTTATCAAAATATCTTATTAAGAATTACCCAAATGAATACAAAATTTTTTCTGAAAAAGAATTTACATGGGATAGAACAGGTGGTGACCCAATAACACAGGGCAACAGAAATCCACTGTTGTATAAAAACTTTGGCGCAGATGGTATTAAAACAGGTTATTTGGCTGTAGAAAAATATTCATTAGCATCATCTGTATATAGAAATGGTAGAAGATTGATTGCAGTAGGCAGTGGATTTAACACAAAAAAAGATAGACGCATTGAAAGTGCCAAACTTTTAACTTGGGGTTTAACTAATTTTGATTTAATTGAAATAGCTAAATATAACGAACCAATTGACAGTGCTGAAGTTTGGTTGGGTAAAAATGAATTTGTTAGAGCGTATGTAAAAAAAGATATTTATAAGACAATTCCAAAAGCAAGAAAGAAATTCTTGAAAGTATCCCTTAATTATAATGGACCAATTGAGGCACCAATTGAAAAAGACCAAATACTTGGTAAATTAAAAATTACGTATAAAAATGAATTACTCGACGAGTATGAGCTATTAGCATTTGAAGATGTAAAAAGATTAAATATATTTTCTAGATTAATAAGATCTATAAATTTCTTAATTTGGGGCGATGTCTAAAAAACCACTTATTGTTTTTGAGGGTATTGAAGGAAGTGGCAAATCTTACCATATTAATAAGTTAGCAAATTATCTAACTAAAAAAAAGAAAAGATTTATCAAAATAAGAGAGCCAGGTGGTAATAAGAATTCCGAAAAAATTAGAAGTTTAATACTTGATAACAAATCAACATTTAATAAAAATACTGACTTGCTATTATATTTATCTGCTAGAAGTGAAAATATTGATCTTATTAAAAAAAATTATGGCAAAAAAATTATATTAATTGATAGATTTATTGATTCTACATTGGCCTACCAACATTACGGCTTTGGTGTAAATATTAATTTTATTAAAAGTATTAATGATTTTTTATTAAAAGATATAAATGTTGATTTTACTTTCTTAAATTTAGTTAATCCAAAAAATATGAAAATAAGACTACATAAAAGAAAAAAACTTAATAGATATGATAAATTCAGTGCAAGTTTTTATAAAAAAGTTCAAGGTGGCTTTATTAAAATTCTTAAAAAAAATCCAAAAAAATATATGAAAATAAATTCAAATTTAAATATTGATGATAATCAGAATATGATATTGAGTAAGGTTAAGGAAATAATATAAAGATGTATTTAAAGCCCTCAGAAAATGATCGTTTATTTGGAATGAATTTTTTTTTTAATGAAATTAAAGATCTTTACTGTCAAAAAAAAATGCCAAGTAAAATTTTGTTTTCTGGAAAAAAAAGTCTGGGTAAGTCAACATTAGCCTATCATTTAATAAATTATATTTTATCACAAAACGAAGAGTACAAATATAATACTGAGGAATTTAAAATTAATAAAGAAAATAAATCTTATAAACTAATTCAAAATCACTCTCATCCAAATTTTTATTTAGTAGATTTAATTGAAGAAAAAAAAAATATAGATATTGCTCAAATACGTGACATGATAGCTTATACTAATAAATCATGTTTTAATAATATACCCAGATTTATATTAATAGATAATGTTGAAAATCTAAATAAAAATTCTGTTAACGCATTATTAAAAGTAATTGAAGAACCAAATGATGGTATTTTTTTTATTCTGATAAATAACAATGAAAAAAAAACTTTACCTACATTAAAATCAAGATGCCTAACATATAAAATCAATCTTACATTTAATCAATCAATTAATACTGCCAATCAATTACTTGATAAGAATATCTTTGACCATATAAACAGTGATCTTATAAATCACTACATTACACCTGGTGAAATTATAAACTTATTTAATTTAGCTGATGATAAAAAAATAAATCTGCTAGAGTTTGATTTGGAGAGTTTGCTAAAATTTTTGATCAATAACTCTTTCTATAAAAAAAATAAAGTCATAAAACAAATAATAATTAATTTTATTGAATTATTCATTTTAAAAAAATATAGATTAACTAATACAAAAAAATCTTTATTAAATTTTTACCAAAATTTTCTTAATAAGATTCATAATGTTGAAAAATTTAACTTAGATGAGGAAAGCTTATTTTTAGAATTTAAATCTAAATTATTACATGAATAAAAATTATTATATAACAACTCCAATATATTATCCCTCAGCAAGACCACATATGGGACATGCTTATACTAGTATTATTGCAGATTTTTTTGCAAGATTTAAACGTATTGATGGTTATAATGTTCATTTTCTTACAGGTACAGACGAACATGGTTTAAAAATACAAAGAGCTGCTGAAAAGAATAATACTGAACCACTTATTTTTTGTGACGAGATTAGTCAGACATTTAGAGATTTATCAAAAAAATTAAATTTATCTAATACTGACTTTATAAGAACTACAGAAGAAAGACACAAAAAAACCGTTCAGTATGTTTGGTCTGAATTAGAAAAGAATGATAATATCTATCTGTCAAAATATTCTGGTTGGTACTCTGTTTCTGATGAAGCTTTTTACAACGAAGATGAAATTATAACTAAAGATGGAAATAAAATATCAACTTCTTCTGGGTCAATTGTTGAATGGATAGAGGAGGAATCATATTTTTTTAGGCTATCGAAATGGCAAGATAAACTACTGGATTATTATGAAAAGAATTCTGATTTCATTTCTCCAAAATCTAGAAAAAATGAAGTCATTAATTTTGTTAAAGGTGGTCTTAAAGATTTATCTATCAGTCGACAAGCATTTTCTTGGGGAATTAAAGTTCCTAGTAATCCAGACCATGTTATTTATGTTTGGCTTGATGCTTTAACTAATTATATCAGTGCACTAAGCTATCCTGATACAAATAATAAATTATTCAAAGATTTTTGGCCAGCATCAGTACATTTGATTGGTAAAGATATTTTAAGGTTTCATGCAGTTTATTGGCCAGCATTTTTAATGGCTGCCAATATTTCTTTGCCAAAAAAAATCTATGGTCATGGTTGGATATTATCTGGAGATGAAAAAATGTCTAAATCTAAAGGAAATTTTTTAGACCCTTTAGACATAATTGAAACCTATGGTCTAGATCCTTTAAGATATTACTTAATTAAAGAAGTTTCTTTTGGTAATGATGGAAATATATCTCAAGATAAGTTAGAGGATTGTATTAATAGTGATCTTGCTAATAATTATGGTAATCTATGCCAAAGAGTTACTGCTTTCGCTGAAAAAAACTGCTCTTTAAAAATACCCTCAAGTAAAAAAATGAATGATCAAGATCTTATAATATTAAATAAGTATACTAAAAATTTATCAAAATTAAGAAATGAAATTGATAATCAAAATATTAATTTTTACATAGATTTTATTGTTAATGCATTATTTGATGCTAATAAATATTTTAATGATCAAGAACCCTGGAAGAAAAAAAATGATAAAGAAAGACTAGATGCAATTGTTTACACAGCACTTGAAATAATTAGGAAAATTTCATTCATGCTTTACCCAATTATTCCTGATTCAATAGAAAAGGCACTTAAAATCTTTAACCTTAAACCGATTGATATTATTTTTGAGTCCATAGCAACTCACACTTCATTAAAACCTGGAGATAATATCAATAAAATTGAAATCTTATTTAAAAAGATAGAAAAAAATAATGATTGATTCACATTGTCATTTAGATCATGAGCCTTTATTTGAAAATATAAAAGATATTATTAAAAAATCAAAAGACGCTGGAGTTCAAAAAGTATTAACCATTAGCACTACAATAGGAAGTTTTGATAAGATAAAAGATTTAGTGAATATAGATCCAATGATTTTTGGTACATTTGGGATTCACCCACACGAAACAGAAGTTAATCATGTTAATAAAGAAACATTGGTTAAAACCATAACCAAATTTAAAAAAATAATTGGAGTAGGTGAGACTGGTTTAGATTTTTTTTATAATCACAGTAACAAAAAAAGACAGGTTGATAGTTTTAAAGATCATATAGAAGCCTCTATTGAACTTAAAATGCCTCTTATAATCCACTCAAGAAATGCAGAGGAGGAAACTTTCAATATACTCAGTTCATATAATTATAAAGATTTAAAGATATTAATGCATTGTTTTACTGGCTCTTATGAATTCTCTAAAAAACTTTTATCTTTAGGTGCTTTTTTTTCTGCAAGTGGAATTATTACATTTAAGAATAGTATTGAACTTCAAAATACATTTAAAACAATTCCATTAGATAAATTACTTATTGAAACCGATAGTCCTTTTTTGGCACCAATACCCATGCGTGGAAAAAAAAATGAACCTAGTTTTATCAAATATACTCTTGAAAAATTATCTTTAATTAAACAGAAGTCACCTGAAGAAATGAGTATTTTGACAAGTAATAATTTTAACCTATTATTTAATCTCTAAAGTATTTCCATGTCTATCAAATTTATTATTTTAGGAAGTGGTAGTTCTATGGGAGTTCCTAGAGCTGATGGTTATTCTGGTGTTTGTAACTTAGATAATAAAAAAAATTATAGATCTAGATGTTCTGCATTGATACAATTTGACAATAAAAACATTTTAATAGATACATCTCCAGATTTAAGACAGCAGTTGTTGAATAATAAAATTAAATCTATTTATAAAGTTTTTTATACACATCTTCATGCAGATCAAACTCATGGCATAAACGATTTACGACCATTTTTTTTAATTAATAAAAAACAAATACCTGTTTTTGCTAATAATGAAACAGCTAAATATTTACTCTCAACTTTTAAATATTGTTTTAAAGCGTCTTATGGCTATCCATCAACTCTTAAATTAATTAATTTAAAAAAAATTCATATATTTAAAAATAAAAAAAAAAAATTTTTAATCGAGTCTATTACAGTACAGCACGGTAATATTGATAGCTTATGTTATATAATTAATAAAAAACTTGCTTATGCTAGTGACATAAGTTTCTTTTATAAAAAAGATATGAAAAAATTAATGAAGTTGGATTATTTAGTTATTGATTGCCTATGGTACAAAAATCATCCTGCTCATTTTAATTTAAACCAAGTTTTAGATCTTGTTAAAATTCTTAAACCTAAGAAAACTATTTTAACAAACATGCATAGTGACTTGGATTATGATACTCTTAAAAAAATTTTACCTAAGGGTATAGTACCTGGATTTGATGGAATGAAAGTAAATTTATAAAATTTGTTCTATTTTATTAATTATTTTTTTTGATAGAGGAGCAACAAATGAGTTAAAAGTCTCTTGTACTTTTCCCTCTTTATTAACCAATATTTTATGAAAATTCCACTTTGGAACTGTAGATTTCCCGTGGTTTTCTTTGGCCCAGACATATAATTCGTGACTATTTTTACCCTTTACGTCGACTTTATCAGTTATAGGAAATGTAATATTAAAATTTGCTTCACAAAAGTCTTTAATTTCTTTATTTGACCCTGGTTCCTGTCCTCCAAATTGATTAGATGGTATGCCTATGACAACCAACCCTTGATTTTTGTATTTTTCATATAGTGACTGAAGCTCGCTATATTGTTTAGTAAAACCACATTTACTGGCAACATTTACTAAAAGAATTGTTTTTCCCTTAAACTTACTTAAATTTAACACTTCACCATCAATATTTTTTATATTCAGTTCAAAAAATAATTTTTCATATTTTGCATCGACCTTATTAAAAAAAGAAAACATAATTGTAAATATTAATAATATTAAAAATTGTTTAATTACCATAAATTACTTTTTTGTAGCAATTGACAATACTAAATAACCAAATATAGTTGATAATAAAGAACCAGCTAAAACACCAATTTTAACACCATCTATATATTGAGCATTCTCAACAAATGCTAGATTACCTACAAATAAGCTCATTGTAAAACCAATTCCTGTTAAAATAGAAACTCCATACAAACTAAACCAATTTGAGTTATCAGGCATTTGAGCAATTCCAAATTTAACTGCAAAAAATGAGAACAGCATAACGCCCACTTGTTTGCCAACAAATAATCCCAAGAGTATACCAAGAGGAACGGGCATCATCAAAGAAGATAAAGTTAAACCCTCTAAAGAAACACCCGCATTGGCAAAAGCAAATAGAGGCATGATCATGAATGCAACATAAGGACTTATTGCATGTTCAATTTTTATTAATAAAGAAAAGTCTTTATCTTTAACTCGATGAGGTATTGTTGAAGCGAGAAGAACACCAGCTATTGTTGCATGAATTCCAGACTTATATGTGAAGAACCACATAAAAATTCCAACTAACAAAAAAGGTAAAAATTTTTTAACTCCAAGTTTATTTAAAACCAGTAGAAATGTATATGAAATCAAAATTAAACTTAGATAACTAATACTTAAATCTCCAGAATAAAAAAAAGCAATAATCAAAATTGCACCAAGATCATCAATAATTGCCAATGCTGTTAAAAAAATTTTTAAAGAAATGGGAACTCTAGATCCAAGCAATGATAAAATACCTAGAGAAAATGCAATATCGGTTGCCGATGGAATAGCCCAGCCATTTAATGTTTCAGAGTTTCCAAAATTGATACTTATATAAAAAAGAGCAGGTATAACCATGCCCCCAAAAGCAGCAATTATTGGTAACATTGCTTTTTTTAAATTAGAAAGCTCACCTTGAATAAACTCTCTTTTAATTTCCAAGGTTACAAAAAAGAAAAATACAGCCATAAGCAAATCATTTATCCAGTGATGTACAGATAGCTTTAATCCAAATTCTTTAATCCCAATAAAGAGATATTGCTCTAAAGTGTTAAAGTAAAGATCACTAAAATCTGAGTTACTGAAAACCAAAGCTACTATAGCAGCAATTAATAGTATAAGACCACTTGCCGCTTCTAACTTAAAAAACCACTTAAAAGGTTTGGATAAATTTTTAATCATAAGGTTAAATTAAATCATTAATAAATAATCTGATATCTTTAATAGTTTCATATAAATTATAAAGTAATATTTCAAGATTTGGAAAAATTTTATTTAAGGGACTCTTAAATGTGTCTATCAGTATAATTAAGGCTATAAATGAAGTTATAAAAACAATAGTTAAATTAAGAATTTTTTTTTTTTTTTTTATTTTACTGATTTCTATTTTTTTACCTGTTTCTTCTGTGTAATTGTTTGTTTTAGCTTTATTGATGGCATTATTATCAGTATCTATTGGGTTATTTACTTTAGTCTCACTAAACTCAAAAATTTCTAGATTTTCATTTGTGGAGGGTATATCTATTCTTATTTCTATTTCTTCTTTAAAAAACCATTTATGGTTACAGCTATTACACTGAAGTAGTCTTCCTTTTTTTGGAATTAAATTTCGATCAATATCAAATTTTTTATTACAATTTTGACAGGGAATGATCATTTAACTTTATACCAGATTCTTTTAAAAAAAGCCTTATTTTAGATATTCTTTATCCTTTGAAATTAACAATATCTAATGTATTAGTACCTCAATCGGGGCGTAGCGCAGCCTGGTAGCGCATCTGGTTTGGGACCAGAGGGTCGCAGGTTCAAATCCTGC
>Ga0307986_10002447_pt1 | contig 13325 bp, 11 predicted proteins | sample EllFjometageno82_FD_203170 | JGI IMG/M metagenome (GOLD analysis project Ga0307986, IMG submission 203170) | Marine microbial communities from Ellis Fjord, Antarctic Ocean - #82 | ecosystem: Environmental > Aquatic > Marine > Unclassified | place: Southern Ocean | collected 2014-10-09
AGGATACGAATCCTTTTATGCAGTGATACTAGGTAGCGATCAAGGCAGAGATATATATACTAAAAAAATCAAAAGATTAGCTGAACAATACAGGTTAACAAAGCACTTAAAATTTATAGAACACTGTAAAAATATGCCATTAGCTTACAAAATAGCTGACATAATAATATCAGCTTCAATAGAGCCCGAATCTTTTGGTAGAGTTTCAGTTGAGGCCCAATCAATGAAAAAACCGATAATAGCAAGCAACATAGGTGGTTCTAATGAAACAATTATAAATAATATGACAGGCTTTTTATTTGAATCAGGAAAAGCAGAATCTTTAAGTAAAAAACTATTAGAAGTTTTAAGTTTAGATGAATCTACGTTGAATTCTATGGGCATTGAGGGTAGAAAAAACGCAATTAAAAAATTTAATGTTGAAAAAATGTGTTTTTCTACTTATTCAGAATATAAAAAACTATTAAATTAAATGCCATTAATTACACTACCAGATGGAAAAATTATTGAATTTCCAAATAAAGTCACAGGGTTAGAGGTTGCTGAAAAAATTAGTAAATCTTTATTAAAGCAAGCTACTGTAATTAGTGTTGATGAAGAGCTTAAAGACTTAAGCTACGTCATAGATAAAGACTGTTCAGTTAAAATTTTTACCTCTAAAGATAAAGAAGGCCTAGAAACTATTCGTCATGACACTGCACATATAACGGCAATGGCAGTACAAGAACTTTTTCCAGAAACTCAAGTAACTATCGGCCCAATTATAGAAAATGGATTTTATTATGATTTTTCAAGAAAAGAGCCTTTCACAGAGGAAGATTTAAATAAAATTGAAAATAAAATGAAAGAAATTGTTGATAGAGATGTTCTAACTACAAGAGAAGTTTGGAGCAGAGACAAGGCAATATCCCATTTTAAAGAGAAAGGAGAAATATACAAAGCAGAAATTATTGAAGGTATTCCTCAAGGAGAAGATGTTTCTGTATATTTTCATGGAGATTGGCATGACTTATGCAAGGGTCCACACTTATCTTCAACAGGAAAAATTGGTAAATATTTTAAATTAACAAAGGTATCAGGAGCCTATTGGAGAGGTGACTCTAATAATGAAATGTTGCAGAGAATTTATGGAACAAGTTGGGCGACACAAAAAGATTTAGATGAATATTTAAAAAGAATAGAAGAAGCTGAAAAAAGAGACCACCGAAAACTTGGAAAAGAAATGGACCTGTTCCATTTTAGAGAAGAAAGTCCAGGATCAGTTTTTTGGCACGAAAAGGGATGGAAATTATTTCAAAAGTTAGTAGCCTATATGAGAGATAGGCAAAATAAGGCAGGCTACAAAGAAGTAAATACTCCTGAAATTTTAGATAGGGCTTTGTGGGAAAAGTCGGGTCATTGGGAAAAATATGGTGAACACATGTACACCTCACAAACACCTGATAAGAAAATATTTGCAATTAAACCAATGAATTGCCCCGGCCATGTTCAAGTATTTAACCAAGGTTTAAAAAGTTATCGAGATCTTCCACTAAGAATTTCAGAATTTGGAAAAGTGCATAGATATGAACCTTCAGGAGCATTACATGGATTGCTAAGAGTTAGGGCCTTTACTCAAGATGATGCTCATATTTTTTGCACAGAGGATCAAATTACTGAAGAGTGTTTAATTGTTACAAATTTAATTTTAAATATTTATAAAGATCTTGGTTTTGAAAACGTAATATTGAAATATTCAGATAGACCAGATTTAAGAGTTGGTGATGATGGAGTTTGGGATAAAGCAGAAAAAGCCTTACTAGATGCTGTTAAAGCGTCAAAACTTGAATACACAATTAACAAAGGTGAAGGAGCCTTTTATGGTCCAAAAATTGAATTTGTTTTAAGAGATGCTATAGGCAGAGATTGGCAATGTGGAACTTTACAAGTGGATTTAAATTTACCAGGAAGATTAGAGGCATCTTTTATAGACAAAGATGGTACAAAAAAAATTCCAGTAATGCTTCATAGGGCATTGTTTGGTTCGCTAGAAAGATTTATAGGAATACTTATAGAAAACTATGCAGGAAAATTTCCATTTTGGATTGCGCCTTTGCAGGCAGTTGTAATTCCAATCTCAGAAGAGTTTGATGTATATGCAAAAGAAGTTAATGAAAAAATTAATAATGTCGGCATAAGTTCTGAAGTAGATTTAAAAAATCATAATTTGAATTATAAGATTAGAGAACACTCATTATCAAAAATACCACTTTTACTGATTTGTGGTAAAAAAGAAGTTGACAGTAACTCAGTAACGATTAGAAGATTAGATACTAACAAACAAGAAAATATGGAATTAGATCTATTTTTAAAAACTTTTTTAGCATTAAATAAAGTACCCTCAAACTAAGTGGCAGATTTTAAACAAAATTATTTTCAAAGAAGAACCAAAGACAGAGGCCCAAAATCCAATAATAGAATTACTGCACCTGAAGTTCAAGTTATAGGAAGTGATGGTGATAATATTGGAATATTGAACACCAACGAAGCAATATCAATGGCTAAAGAACAAGGCCTAGATCTAATCGAAATTGCCCCTAATGCAAAACCTCCTGTATGTAAGATTATTGACATGGGTAAATTTAAATATGATGCTCAAAAAAAAGCGAATATTGCAAAAAAGAAGCAAAAAATAGTTTTGTTAAAAGAAATTAAAATGAGACCTGTTACTGAAACACATGATTATGATTTTAAAGTTAAAAATGCAAAAAAGTTTATTGGAAAAGGTGACAAGGTAAAATTTACAATAAGATTTAAAGGTAGAGAGTTACAGCACTCTCATCTAGGAAGAGAATTGATGGACAAAATAAAAATCGATATGCAAGACGTTGGGAAGGTAGAGCTGCACCCAAAATTTGACGGAAAGCTAATGATAATGGTTATTCAACCTTTATAGGGCTTAATAGAGGTTGTAAATCTATTCCATTATTTGTATAAGTCCGCAGAATTATGCCAAAATTAAAAACAAAAAGTTCAGCAAAAAAAAGATTTAAAATCTCAGCTACAGGTAAGGTTATGATGGCTCAAGCTGGAAAGAGACATGGCATGATTAAAAGAACAAATTCACAAATTAGAAAATTAAGAGGCACAACTGCTATGTCAAAACAAGATGGCAAAATAGTTAAATCATACATGCCTTACAGTTTAAGAGGATAAAATGGCAAGAGTAAAAAGAGGCGTTACAAGTCACGCCAAACATAAAAAAGTTTTAAAAGCTGTCAAAGGTCAATGGGGCAGAAGAAAAAATACGATAAGAGTTGCAAAGCAAGCTATGGAAAAAGCTATGCAATACGCTTATAGAGATCGAAGAACTAAAAAAAGAGAATTTAAATCTTTGTGGATCCAAAGAATTAATGCAGGTGTTAGATCCGAGGGTTTAACTTATTCAAAATTTATCAACGGTTTAACAAAGTGTGGAATTAAGCTAGATAGAAAAATATTAGCTGAAATAGCATACGATAGCCCAGAAGCCTTTAAAACGATCGTTCAAAAAGCACAATCAGTACTAAATTAATCTTCACTATTGTTTTTCTTCGGTGAAGAAATAATCTCTCAACATGTCTGATATTAAAAAAATAAAAGATGAATTTTTTTTAAAGCTAAAGGAAAATTTAGACTTAAATCAAGTTAACCAAATTAAAGCAAATCTATTTGGAAAAAATGGATTAATTAGTTCTCAATTTAAACAGTTCGGAAAAATACCAGAAGAAGAGAGAAAGAAATTTGCCTCAGATTTAAATTCAGTAAAAGATGAACTCCAAAATTTAATTACCACAAAGATTGAAAATATTGAAATAAAAGAAATTAATCAAAAACTAGAAAAAGAAAAAATAGATATAACTTTACCTGAAAGACCTTTTGTTCAGGGAAAAATTCACCCAGTATCTCAAGTTATAGATGAGATTTCTTCAATTTTTTCAGAAATTGGATTTAGTGTGGAGGAAGGTCCAGATATTGAAAATGAATATAATAATTTTACAGCATTAAATACACCTGACAATCATCCAGCTAGAGATATGCATGATACATTTTATCTTGATGAAAAAAAAGAACTACTATTGAGAACGCACACTTCTCCAGTTCAAATTAGAACTATGCTTGATAATAAACCACCTTTTAAAATAATTGCTCCAGGCAGAACATATCGATCAGATAGTGATCAAACACATACACCCATGTTTCATCAAGTTGAAGGATTACATATTGATAAAGATATAAATATGGGTCACCTAAAAGGTTGTTTGAATTATTTTATCAAAGAATTTTTTGAGGTTGAAAAAATTAAAATGAGATTTAGACCAAGTCATTTTCCATTTACCGAGCCGTCAGCTGAAGTTGACATTGGCTATGAAATTAAAGATGGAAAAATAATAATTGGTGAAGGAGATAAATGGCTTGAAGTTTTAGGCTGTGGAATGGTTCATCCAAATGTTTTAAAAAATGTAAAAGTAAACCCAGATGAATTCCAAGGATATGCATTTGGAATAGGAATTGACAGGTTAGCAATGCTCAAATACGGCATAAATGATTTAAGAGCATTTTTTGATTGTGATTATAGGTGGTTAAATCATTTTGGTTTTGATCCAATAGATGTACCGACAAGCTACAGAGGTTTGAGTAGATGAAAATTACAACAGATTGGTTAAAGGAACATCTAGAGACCAAGCTTAATGAAAATCAAATTATTGAAAAACTTACAGATGTTGGGCTAGAAGTGGAGGCCGTTAATAATCAATCAGGAGAATTAGATAACTTTATAGTAGCTAAAATTATAAAAGTAGAAAAGCATCCAGATGCAGATAGACTTAGAGTTTGTGATGTTGATATAGGATTGGGTGGCTCTGTTAAAGTTGTATGTGGTGCACCAAATGCTAAAGAAGGCTTGTTAACAATTTATGCACCACCAGGTACAGTAGTGCCAAAAAACCAAATGAAATTAGTAGTAAGCAAAATAAGAGGTGTAACATCATATGGAATGCTTTGTTCGGAATCAGAATTAAATTTATCAAATGAAAGTGATGGTATTGCTGAACTTTCATTCAAGAAATATGCTAAAAAAATAGGCAATAACTACTTTCCCAAAAATACACTAAATGTAATTGATATATCCATTACACCAAACAGAGCGGACTGTTTAGGGGTAAGAGGAATAGCAAGAGATTTAGCAGCAGCAGGTTCTGGTAAACTTAAAAATCTAAAAAAAGAAAAATTGATTCAAAAAAATAAACAAAAAATAAGTGTAAAGTTAATTAAAGAGAAAAATCAAGGATGCACAATTTTTGGAAGCTGTTTAATTTCTGGAGTAAAAAATATTGAAAGCCCAGATTGGTTAAAGAAGAAAATAATTTCATTAGGCCAAAAACCTATTTCAGCAATAGTCGATATCACTAACTACATAATGTTTGATTTAAATAGACCCTTGCATGCTTATGATGCTGATAAAATAGATAAAGGAATAATAATAAGAAATTCAAAAAAAGGTGAAAAATTTAGAGCACTAGACGATAAAGATTATAAATTAGAAAATAATATGTGCGTAATAGCCGATGCATCCGGTGTGTTGGGCTTGGGCGGTATAATTGGAGGAATAAGATCTGGAACAGGACTAGAAACAAAAAATATTTTAATTGAGTCTGCCTATTTTAATCCAAGATCAATCAGAAAAACTTCTAAAATTTTAAATATAGATACTGATGCGAAGTTTAGATTTGAAAGAGGAATTGATCCACTATCAATAGAACAAGGACTTCAAAAAGCTGCTGAATTAATTAAAAAAATCTGTGGAGGAGAAATTAGTAAATTTAATATTCAAAAAACAGAGCATATCAGAGACAATTTAGTAAAATTTAATACAGAGTTATTTAAAAAAATAACAGGGTTTGATGTAGACCAAAAAGAAATGATTAAAATATTAGCTGACTTAGGGTTTGAAATAAAAAAACAAAAAAATTTTCTATTATTAACAGTTCCATCTTGGCGACCTGATATTCAACAAGAAGTAGATATAGTTGAAGAACTAGTAAGAATTAAAGGTTATGACCAAATTAGGATGATAGAACCTGAGAAAATTAGGAAAAAAAAAACTTTGAACAAAATACAAAAATTATTTCATTTTTTACAACGAGCCATTGCATCCAAAGGATATCTCGAGGCAATTACTTGGTCATTTACTGATAGTAAAATTAATCAATTATTTATTGAAAATAATAAAGAAATTAAAATAGTTAACCCTATAAGCTCAGATTTAAATGTATTAAGGAGTTCAATTTTTTCAAATTTAATAATTTATCTAAACAAAAATTTAGGAAGAGGTTTTAAAGATCTATCAATATTTGAAATAGGTCCCACTTTTTCAGGGCCTCAACCAGGTGAACAACAGACGGTAATTAGTGGATTAAGATCTGGAAAATTAGCCAGATATAGCTGGACAGAACAAGAGAGATTAGTTGATATTTTTGACGTTAAAAGAGATGTTATTCAAAGCCTAATTGAAGCTGGGTACAATAAAGACAAATTTTATATTGATGATCAAACACCCAGTTATTATCACCCAGGAAAATCTGGAAGAATATTTTTAAACAAGGGTAAAGAAAAAGTAGCTGCTTTTTTTGGTGATATTCACCCAAATATATTAAAAAAATTGGATATTAAAATTGAAGCGTTAGTTGGATTTGAAATATTTTTAGACAATATAAAGCAGCCAAAAAAATCATTAAAAGACCAAAAAACTCAATATAAATATTCAGACTTTCAAAAATCTGAGAGAGATTTTGCTTTTATCCTAGATAAAAAATTTAAAGTTCAAGAATTAATAGAGATTATTGCAAATGTGGATAAAGACTTAATAAAATCAGTTAAAGTATTTGATGTTTATGAAGGAAAAAATATTCCTGAAGATAAAAAATCAATTGCATTAAATGTTACAATTCAGTCTTTAGAAAGAACATTAAATGAGGAAGATTTAAAAAAGATTAATCAACTCATTATTTCAAATGTAGAATCAAAAACAGATGCAAAAATTAGATCGTAGTCATGACAAAAATTGACCACATCAGAAACTTTGCAATCATTGCACATATAGATCATGGCAAATCAACTATTGCTGATAGAATAATTCATAGTTGTGGTGGCCTTACAGAAAGAGAAATGAAGGCTCAAGTTTTAGACTCAATGGATATTGAAAGAGAAAGAGGAATAACTATTAAGGCTCAAACTGTAAAACTTAAATACAAAGCAAAAGATGGTAAAGATTATATTTTAAACATTATCGATACCCCAGGGCATGTAGACTTTAGCTATGAAGTTAGTAGATCTTTATACGCATGTGAGGGGTCTATTTTGATTGTTGATAGCACTCAAGGAGTAGAAGCACAAACATTAGCTAATGTTTATCAAGCTTTAGATACAAAGCATGAAATAGTTCCTGTTCTAAATAAAGTTGATTTACCAGCTTCAGATCTAGAAAAAACAAAAAAACAAATAGAGGATGTGATCGGTATTGATACAGAAAATGCCATACCTTGTTCTGGAAAAACAGGTGAAGGTATAGAGGATATTTTAGAACAAATTATTGTATCATTGCCAGCCCCAGAAGGAGAGGTAGATGCAGACTTAAAATGTTTATTAGTAGATAGTTGGTATGATACATACTTAGGAGTGGTTATTCTAGTTAGAGTTATTGATGGAAAATTATCAAAAAATATGAAAATCAAAATGATGTCTAACAATCAAGAATATATTATTGAAAAAGTTGGGGTATTTACACCTAAGGCCACAGATATTAATGAATTAAATGCTGGTGAAATTGGCTTTATAATAACTGGAATAAAAATTTTATCAGATACAAAAGTTGGAGACACTATTTGTGATGCAAATAAACCACCTCAAGAAGCACTGCCGGGCTTTAAGCCAAGTAAACCTGTTGTATTTTGTGGGCTGTTTCCTGTAGACAGCTCAGAGTATCAAAAATTGAAAGACGGCCTTGGTAAATTACAGTTAAATGATGCTAGTTTTTCTTATGAAGCTGAATCATCTTCAGCCTTAGGGCTAGGCTTTAGGTGTGGGTTTTTAGGTTTATTACATTTAGAAATTATTACAGAAAGATTAGAAAGAGAATTTGATATAAATTTATTAACCACAACACCGGGTGTTGTTTATAAAGTTCATATGAATAAAGGAGAGGTGATAGAATTACAAAATCCATCAAGTCTACCAGAGCCAACGTTAATTAATTACATAGAAGAACCTTGGATTAAAGCAACGATTATTACCCCAGATCAATATCTGGGTGCGATTATAAAGGTTTGCCAAGATAAAAGAGGAATACAAACTAACTTAAATTATTCAGGTAATAGAGCAGTGTTAAATTATGAAATTCCATTGAACGAAGTGGTTTTTGATTTTAATGATAGATTAAAATCTATGACTAGTGGGTACGCCAGTTTTGATTATGAAATTATAGACCATAGGGAGGGTGAATTAGTAAAACTAGGAATTTTAGTAAATGCTGAATCAGTAGATGCTTTATCAATGATGGTCCATAAAGATTTTGCACAAACGGTAGGAAGAGAAGTGTGTGAAAAATTAAAAGATTTGATACCAAGACATAATTTTATGATTCCAGTTCAGGCTGCAATAGGAGGAAAAATTATAGCGAGAGAAACAATTAAAGGATTCAAGAAGGATGTATTGACAAAAATTCATGGAGGTGGTGCAAGGGATAGAAAAAGAAAATTATTAGATAAACAGAAAAAGGGAAAAGCAAGAGGAAAACAATTCGGTAAAGTAGAAATTCCACAAGAAGCTTTTATTGGAGTCTTAAAAATTAAAAAGGAATAAATATTGAAACAGGTTAATTGGGGAATTATTGGTTTAGGAACAATAGCTTCAAAGTTTGCTGATGCTTTTAAATATTCTAAAAAAGCAAAATTATTAGCAGTAGCGAGTAAAGATGAAAATAAAATTCAAAGATATAGAGATAAATTTGATATTCAAAAAAATTACTGCTTCAACAACTATGAAAAGCTAATAAAATCAGATGATATTGATATTGTTTATATTGCACTACCAAATTCATTACATGCTGAATGGGTGTTAAAATGTATAGAAAATAAAAAAAAAATTTTAGTTGAAAAACCAGCTGTATTAAACATTGCAGAAATAGAAATTATTAAAAAAAAAATTGGGAATATTTTCTTCTCAGAGGCATTTATGTATATTTATCATCCTCAGATACTAAAAGTTGTAAACTTAATTAAGGAAGGAAGAATAGGAAATTTGATATCGATGAATACTAATTTTGGAAATGATATTATAAGTAAAAAAAATTTTTTTGGTTTTAAAACAAGAAAAAGGATTAATACAAAAAATAGGCTTTTCAATAAAGAGTTAGGTGGAGGTGCCATACTTGATTTGGGGTGTTATTTAACCTCTTTTAGTTTGCTTATAGGATTTCTTGAATTAAATAATGCTTCACAAAAAGTAACAATTAGAAATAGTAAAAAAAAATTAATAAGCTCAGGAGTGGACATACATTCTTCAGCAGAGCTCCATTTTGAAAATGGATTTACATCAAAAATAAAAGTTTCATTTGAAGAAAATTTAGGTCAAAAAAGTCAAATAATAGGTACAGAAGGAAGTATTATTATTCCACAAACCTGGACAGCGAAAAATACAACTTTAATCATTGACTCTAAAGAAAATGAAAAAATTGAAATAGGAATAACAGGTAATATTTATACACGAGAAATAGAAGTGATATCAGAGTGTATTATAAAAAACAAAATTAAGCCTGATTTTCCGGGTTTAAGTATAGATGATACATTTCAAAATACTAAAATATTAGATGAATGGTTAAAGTATTAAATGAAAAATAAGATAATAGATTGTGTTACATTTTTTGAAGAAAATTTTATTTTTGATCTACGATATAGGGTTTTAAATGAATACGTTGATTATTTTTTAGTTTGTGAATCTAGATATGACCATAAAGGCAGAAAAAAAAAATTGAATTTCAAACAAGAAAAAGACATTTCAAAAGATAAAATAAAATATTTGATAATGGAGGAACCATTCCCCAAATATAATAATGCATGGCAAAACCAAGCATTACAGAGAGAATTTATTATTAAAAATTTAAATTTTACAAAAAGTGAAGATTATATATTTTTTTCAGATCCAGATGAAATTCCAGATCCAATTTTATTAAAAAATTTTGAACTAAAGAAAAAGTATGGAATTTTTATGCAAAAATGTTTTAATTATAAATTAAATTTATTTAACAAATTTGAAAGTCCATGGGAAGGAACAAGAGTAACAAAAAAAAAAAATTTAAAGTCAATTAATTTCATGAGACAAGAAATTAAAAAAAAAAACCTAAAATATAATTTTTTACGACTTGATAAAGAAAAAAGCATTGAAATTTTTGATAATGGTGGATGGCATTTTAATAATATTATGGAACCTGATCAAATATCATTGAAATTAAAATCATTTGCTCACACAGAATTTGATAAAGATGAATATACATCGGTAAAAAATATAAAAGAAAAAATAAGAAAACGTACAGATCTTTTTGGAAGGAACCATCAATATGAAAAAGTTGATTTAGATGAAAGTTTTCCCAAATATATTTTAAGCAATAAAGAAAAATTAAAAAAATTTATTATATAGGATCCTCTAATTACTAATATTTTTCTTTAGGCAGACAAAAAATATTTTCTTCTATTTGAAAATATAAATATTTATTTTGCAATAATTTGAAAGTTATTTTTTTCAACAACTCATTTTCTATGTGTAAATATTCAAAAACAATAAAAGGTCTCATTTTGATATTAGACAAAAAGTCATAAACAATTTTTCCATCGTATCCTTCAGCATCTAAATAAAGAAGGTCTAATTCTGTAATATTATATTTTTCAAGAAGATCCTTTATTGAAATTGAATTGACAGCATCTTTTGTGATATGTTTTTTTTTAACACCATGATCTATTAAATGTTTTATGTTAAATGAAGGTATAGCAGGTATATGACTGTCATATTTTTGAATATGTTTTTGATCTACTTTATATAGATGAGATATTTCGTTATTAACCGAAATTGCAGAATTTTCAAAAGTAATAAATTTTTGATTTTCATAATTTTTTTTTAATAAGTTAAAATTTTCTAGTATTGGCTCAACTAGTAAGCTTTTAACTTTATACTTCTTTATAAAATAATTAAGTTCATCAAAAGAGACACCATCATTTGCACCTATTTGAACAATATTATTTATTTTATTTTTCTCAAAATAAAATTTTAACAAGTTTTTGATTTTTAAACTTGAGTTTTGAGCTATAATTCTGTTATTTTTAAATGCCTTTTTATCTATTAATCGATATCCAAAAATTCCACAAATTTTTTTCAATAATTTATTATTCATTATATAAATTTATTATATTCAATTTTATTATTAAAAATAGTTTAAATTAAAATAAATATGACAAATTTAAAAATATTTTGTGTCACTGATAAAGTTCTAAAATTTTTAGAAAATACAAATTATAATGTTGGATGGGTAGGAAAAGAAAATCCACCTGAAAATTATATATTAAGTAATAATAAAATTAATATTTTTTCAAAAGAAAAATATTACTCAGAATTGACATTTCATTATTGGTATTGGAAAAACCTATTAAATATAAAAAGCACAGACTGGGTAGGTTTTTGTCAAAAAAGAAGATATTGGGTAAAAAAAAATTACCTGAATAACAAAATTGACAATACTGAATTTCATAAAAATTTTCTTTATGAGGCTCAAGATGAATGGAATAATTTTAATGCAATAATTTGTGAACCAGTACAAATAAATAAAGTTAAAAAAATAAAGATGATAAAAAGAGGTTTCAGATCATTAATTTCAAATCCTGAAATTTTCTTCAATGAAAAAAAACAAACAATTAATTTTCATTTTGATATGCACCATGGGCACGGCAACTTAAGTAAAGCAATTGAGGTTATGAATGATAATGATCGAGACGAATTTAGAAATTACGTAAATACTAATTATGAATATCATCCACACATAATGTTTATTGCTAAACCCTTTATAATTGACAAATGGTTCACAGATTTATTTGATTGGCTTTTTAGATGTGAAAAAATTTTTGGTTTTAACAATTTGCATGGTTATGATACGCAGAGATTGTATGCTTACTTAGCCGAAAGATATTTATCATTTTGGTTTAAAAAATATTCAAAATTTACAAACTGGCCCTGGACGTTTATTGATCTTAATGATTAGTTTTTTTGAAAAAACTCTTTATTTGTTCACAAACCTTTTTAATTTCCCTTTCAGTAATTTTTACATGAAAAGGAAGACTGATTGTTTCCTTGCCCCACTTTTCGCTATTAGGACATTTTGCTTGTTTGTATTTCTTTTTATAATAGTTTAATTCACTTATTGACCTGAAATTAACTGTTACAAAGGTTTTATTTTTAAGAAGATACTCTATAAGTTTGTTTCTATATTTTTTATTAACTCCAATTGGGAATAAATAGTAATCCCTATATTTATTTTTATTTGCATCAGGTAAGGCCACTTCTTTAATCTTATCAAGACCCATCTTATATTTATTAAATAATTTTTTTTTAATTTTAGCAGTCTTGGAGTAGGTGGCTATCTGATCCTCTAAAATGCTAGCATTGATGTCACTTAAATTAGCTTTAAATCCATAATTATATACATCCCAAGGAATATATTTATTATTCACAAATCTTTTAAATGCTGGCTTTGTCATTCCATTATTAGACACTGATCTTATAATCTCAGCATATTTTTTATGATTTGTGATTATTGCTCCACCCTCACCACAAGTAATACTTTTTGTTGCATAAAATGAAAAAACAGCAAAATCAGCAAATGCACCCATTATCCGGTTATTGTATTCACCACAAAAAGAATGAGCACAGTCTTCAATGATTAAAATATCTTTTCTAATTTTACTCTTTAAATTTTTGGTATTAAATAAATTGCCATACAAATGCACAGGCATTATTATTTTTGTATTTTTTGTAATTTTTTTTAAACAATCTTTTACATCTAGTAACTTCGTTTTTTCATCTATGTCTACTAGAACTACTTTAGCCCCAACCATTTCAACAACATTTGCACAAGCTACAAACGTGCAAGCAGGTATGATTACTTCATCTGTTGGTTTTAGTTTGACTGACAATAAAATACTTATTAGGCCATTGGTCCATGAATTTGTTAAAAAAGAAAATTTTTTATTAAATTTTTTACAAAGAAG
>Ga0307986_10002448_pt1 | contig 13323 bp, 15 predicted proteins | sample EllFjometageno82_FD_203170 | JGI IMG/M metagenome (GOLD analysis project Ga0307986, IMG submission 203170) | Marine microbial communities from Ellis Fjord, Antarctic Ocean - #82 | ecosystem: Environmental > Aquatic > Marine > Unclassified | place: Southern Ocean | collected 2014-10-09
TTAGTGGGTAGAGGGCCAAGTGTAAAGACATCCATACCTGCGGACGTAAGCCCAGATACTAATGCAGGCTCAAGGGTATAACCTGATAATCTTGTGTCTTTTGCTATAATTGCAATTTGTTTACTTTTTTTTTGATTGGTAAAATGTGTTCCAGCTGCAAGGCCAAACTTAAAAAATTTTTCTCCGTTGATGTTACCTTTGTTTACAGTGCCTCTTATTCCATCTGTTCCAAAATATTTTTTTTTCATTTTATTGAGATTATTTTTTTAAAAACTAATATTGCTTGTTTTACTTCATTTACATTGTGAACTCTAAATATTTGTACACCTTGTTGTAATGTATATAAAACAGAAGCTATGGTTCCGCCAATTCTTTCTTTACTGTCAAACTCACCTGATATTTGGTTGATAAATTTCTTTCTAGAAGTACCTATTAACAAAGGAAATCCTAATGAATGAAATAATGAAATGTTGTGCATAAGAATCAAATTATGTTTCAAATTTTTTCCAAAACCAATTCCTGGATCAATAATGAACTTCTTGTACTTGAATTGTTTACAATCAGTATTTATTTTTTTTTCAAAAAAATCATAAATATCTAGTAAAACATTTTTGTAACTTGGTTTAATTTGCATGGTGTTAGGAGTTCCTTGCATATGGTGTAACACTTTCCAAATATCATAATTTTTAATTTTATCTATAGATTCTCGGTCATAATTAAAACCAGATACATCATTAATTAAATCAGATTTGTGCTTAACTGCTTTCAACATCACTTCTGATTTTCTGGTGTCGATAGATAGAAATGTTTTGGGAAATTTTTTTTTAAAATTAGTAATAATTTTTTCTAATCTCTTCCATTCTTCTTCATGAGCTATATCTTTAGAGCCTGGTCTAGTTGACTCGCCCCCAATATCAATAATATCTGCACCTTTAGAAATCATATCACCAATATGAATAAAAGCTTTTTTTGATTTAATATACAAACCTCCATCTGAAAAACTATCAGGCGTAACGTTTAGTATTCCCATAATCAATGGTTTAGAAATATTTGAATATTTACTTAGGTTCTTTCTTTTTAAAATTATCTTCTTTAAATCTCCTAAAACAATTTTTTTAATTTTATTAGATAATTTTTTAATATTTTTAATATTAATAATTTTATTTTTTTTTTTTCTTGATAAAATTTCAATACTATCGAAAGCTATATTTTTGTTTCCACAAAGAGGTAGTGCTGCTTTTTGTTTGATTAAATATTTTGCTTTGTCTCCATAGTAAAAATTACACGCACGTGTGTAATATTCTCTCATATGGTTTTTTTAATGAACTAGTTTTGGTTTGAGACCTAAAGAATCTAGAGCTGAAGACTCTTTGTTATCTTTACCATCTTCAAATTCAGTCAATTTTTTAGGCTGAATATTTTTTAACATTAAATCTCTAATTTCATCACCAGTTAGTGTTTCATAAACTAATAAAGCTTTTGCTATTTTATGTAGATCATCAATTTTTTCTGTTAATACTTTTTTAGCTCTGTCATATCCAGCTTCAACAATTTTTTTCACTTCTGAATCAATTTTTTTAGCTGTTTCTTCTGACATATTTTGTGTTTTTGTAACTGATCTGCCCAAAAATACTTCTTCTTCATTTTCTCCGTAAGCTAGAGGACCTAATTCTTTACTCATGCCATAACGTGTAACCATATTTTTTGCCATTTTAGTTGCCATGTCGATATCAGATGACGCTCCTGAGGTAACCTTATCATGGCCAAAAATTATCTCTTCTGCTATTCTTCCACCCATAGCTACAGCAATATCTGAGTACATTTTTTCTCTAGTTACTGAAAGTTGATCTCTTTCTGGAAGTCTCATAACCATGCCTAAAGCCCTACCTCTTGGTATGATAGTTGCTTTGTGTATTGGGTCAGAAACTTTTTCGTTTAGTGCTACGATAGCGTGTCCACCTTCATGATAGGCAGTTAATTTCTTTTCGTCTTCACTCATTACCATCGATCTTCTCTCCGCACCCATCATGACCTTATCCTTAGCTTCTTCAACATCAACCATTGTAACTAGTCTTTTGTTTTTACGAGCAGCTAATAAAGCTGATTCATTAACAAGATTGGCTAAATCAGCGCCAGAAAACCCGGGTGTTCCTCTAGCAATCGTTCTAAGCTTTACATCTGGACCTGAATTAATTTTTTTTATATGAACTTTCAATATTGCTTCTCTTCCAAGAATGTCTGGGTTTCCAACAACAACTTGCCTATCAAATCTACCTGGTCTTAACAAAGCAGGATCTAATACATCGGGTCTGTTTGTTGCTGCAATCAATATTATTCCTTCATTGGTTTCGAATCCATCCATTTCAACTAACAATTGGTTAAGTGTTTGTTCTCTTTCATCGTTGCCGCCACCAAGACCAGCACCTCTACTTCTACCTACAGCGTCGATCTCATCAATAAATATAATACAAGGAGAGTGTTTTTTACCTTGTTCAAACATATCTCGAACTCGTGAAGCTCCTACTCCTACAAACATCTCAACAAAGTCAGATCCTGATATAGAAAAGAAAGGAACGTTTGCTTCTCCCGCTATAGCTTTAGCTAGTAATGTTTTACCTGTACCTGGGGGTCCAATTAATAACGCGCCTTTTGGAATTTTTCCACCAAGTCTACTAAATTTTTTTGGATCTTTTAAAAATTCTACTATTTCCTCAACTTCTTCTTTGGCTTCTTCAACACCAGCAACATCGTTAAAAGTTACTTTTCCGTGTGCTTCTGTTAAAAGTTTTGCTTTTGATTTTCCAAATCCCATAGCTCCACCTTTACCACCTTGCATTTGGCGCATAAAGAAAATCCAAACACCAATAAGAAGTAACATTGGAAACCAAGACAGTAAAATACCTAAGAGAGATGGCATTTTATCTTCGAGCGGTGAAGCAACAATGTTTACTCCTTTATTAGATAACTTTTCTACTAAATTTGGATAGTTAGGCGAATATGTTGTAAACAAAGAACCATCGCTTAATACGCCTTTAATATTATTTCCCTGAATTTCAATTTTTATAACTCTACCTTCATCAACTTCAGATAAAAATTCTGAAAAAGCTACTTTAGAGTTAGTTTCACTTTTTTGATTGGGGTTTTGGAACATGTTGAATAGTCCGACTGATAGTAGAACTATAATTCCCCACATCGCTAAATTTTTTAAATTCATATATTGTATAAGTAAGTACTATTTAACATTTAACAAGTATAATATGAAAAAATGTAACTTGTAAATGTGACAAATTTAATAAAATTTAAATTTTTAAGGCTTTTTTTAATTCTTCTTTGTATATAAGTAAATTATTGCCTTTTTTTTGGATTACGCAACCACCTAGGGTAGATTTCAATTGTATTGTTGATTTTACCTGATCAAGTAAATTTACAATTTTTTTAGCTCTTGGAGGATAGTAGCTTTTGGAAATATGTGTAATACAATTACTGAAAACTCTTAATTGAATTTCATCATTTTCTGCTAAAAAATTCTTTAAATTAATAATTGCTAACTTTTTTTGCTTAATTACACAGTTTCTTTCAACACGTGATATATAAACATTTAGCGTATCTCTAGTTGTTCCTAAATTATTAATAGAATTAATAATTCTTTCTTTTTTAATTCCACTTTTCTCAAACTGCTTAATTAAACCTCTAATTTTAGTTCTTAAGTATTTTTGGTTAGTGTTACTTGGGTCCTTAAAGATTTTTTTAAAATATTGTTTAGCAATTATAATAAGATCTTGTTTTTTTTCATCTAAGAATGGTCTAACGAGTTTTATTTTTTTATTTAGTATGCTTGTTTTTTTCATCGAAGATAAGCCTTGAATTCCGCTGCCTCTAGATAGTCTTATCAAAAAAGTTTCGATTTGGTCATCTCTATGATGTCCAGTTAAAATAAATTTTATTTTATTTTTACTGCAAAAATTTGATAATAATTTATATCTAACTTTTCTTGCTTGGCTTTGAATATTTTTATTTATTTTTTCTTTATTTCTTAGAATAACTAGATTAATTTTTTTCTTCTTTAAAAGAAATTTAACAGCTTTTGCTTCTTTTGAAGAGTTTAATCTTACTCCATGATCAATCATAACAAAAAAAATCTTACTCTTTTGTTCTTTTGAGTAAATCTTACTTAGCGCTGTTAGTGCTAGACTATCTGGTCCACCTGATACCGCAACGAGGAATGCTTTTTTTTTAATAAGTTTTTCTAGGTACGTCCTAAAACTGGAATAAATTAAAAAGGCTTTGTTGTTTAAGTTAGGCTTTTTAAGTTTAAGAACACTTAAATCTTTTTTGCTCATATTGAGCTTTTTGTAACACAGACTGTGATGCTTTTGGATATTGTTTTTTTAAACCCTTAATCATTTTACAACCTTGATCTTTTTCTCCTAGCTGCACCATTGTTGATCCAAGTTTTAGAAGATTTTCTGGTGCTTTAACACTCTTAGGATAGTTTTGATAGCCATCTAAATATGCTGTAGCTGCATCAGAGTAAAGCTGCCTAATTCTAAAAGTTTCGCCGTACCAATACTGAGCACTACCTGCTAGTTCATGAGTTTTATTTTTATCTATAAATTCTCTTAACGCTAATTCAGCAGTTTCATAATCTCCAACTTTCATAAAACTTACAGCAAAGTTATATTGTTCTTTTGGGGGTTTGTTGGGTAACAAAGATGTTTCCGGTATTCTTTCTTCAGAAAAAACTGAAGCTTTAGCTTCTATAGATTGTGTTGCTTGCGTTTTTTCTTCTGGATCTAAATCATACTCTTGCGCTTTGCCAAAATCTTGGGCTTTTTCTGTTCCTGGTAACTTAGCTGTTTTTTTATTTTTTTTCTTACCTTTTAATTTGATATCACTATTTTCTAAATCTGAAAAACGTAACTGTGTGTCTGACTGAATTTTAGTTACACGGCTAGATAAATTATCTAATTTAAAATTTACTTCTTCAAAACGATTAGTCATTTTTCTGAATTCTTCTTCTATTTCATTGAGCTTTAATAGATGTCTAGTTAATATTTCTTCATTTAGACCATTTGAAGAAATAGAGCTTGATCCACTTGTGATTTCAGCAGTTTTATAAACTGCTTTTTCTAATGTTTTTAAATCTTGAGTTAAAATTTGTAATTGATCAGCTACTATATCAATTTTTTCTTCTTCTGCGTTTGAAATGACGTTATTTGAAAAAAATAATAAAATAAAAATAATGTAAATTTTATTTAAATTAATTTTATTGTTCATTATACTTAACTATTAATTAAATAACGTGGCAAAAAAAAGACCCCAGGATTTTCATCATGGGGTCTAAATTTTTTATAATATTTAAATTATTTAGCTTTTATTGTCACTGATCTTCTATTTTGAGACCATGCTAAAGGTGTAGAAGCTGAATTTACTGGTTTCTCTTTTCCATAACTAATTACAGAAATTCTTTTACCTGAGATACCGTAAGTCATTAAATAATCTTTTGCAGAGTTTGCTCTTTTTTCACCTAGAGCTAAATTATATTCTCTGGTTCCTCTCTCATCCGCGTGACCTTCAAGAACAACATTAAGATTTTTACTTTTTCTTAAATAGTTTGCTTGCTTTCTTAAAGTGTCTCTAGAAGCAGTTGTTAGAGATGTGCTGTTAGTTGCAAAGAATACTCTGTCTTTTACTCCAGAAGCTAAATATTCTACTGTAGCATTTCCAGTATAGACGTCCCCTGAACCAACACCAGATTTTTTGGCAGTTGAACATGCACTTAGTGCTAATGTTGATAGGGCTATTATTAGTAAATTCTTAATTTTTTTATTAAATTTCATATTTTCTCCTCAAGTGTGATTGTCTGTTTTATTTCAAATTTTATTGAATTATTCAAGCCTTTTATTTCATAAAAATTCCTTTATTTAGATAGTAATGACGACCAAGATGGGTCGGAAGCATCTGTTTCCGTTTTAAGTTCTCTTTCATTATACCCGGTTATATCAATTGACCATAATTTTGCAGTAAAACCTAATCCATCTTTACCTGATTTAGTTTCTCTGTAAAAAACTAAAAGTCGACCATTTGGTGACCATGAGGGAGCTTCTTGATAATAATTTTCAGTTAATAGCCTTTCTCCTGTTCCGTCTGTTCGCATAACACCAATGTAGAACTTGCCTGCTCTCATTTTAGTAAAAGCAATTAAATCGCCTCTTGGTGACCAAACCGGAGTTCCATAAATACCGTTTCCAAAGCTAATTCTTTTAACATTGGTACCATCGCTTTTCATGGTGTAGATCTGTTGTAATCCGCTTCTATCAGAATTAAAACAAATATATTTTCCATCAGGTGAAAAAGAGGGAGACGTATCAATTGAAGAATCTTCGGTAATTTTTTCAACTAATCTAGTCTCAAGATCCATAGTGTAAATATCTGAGTTGCCTTCTTTTGCAAAACTCATAATAATTTTTTTACCATCAGGTGAAAACCTTGGGGCAAAGGTCATACCCGGGAAATTTCCAACTACTTCTTGTATGCCTGTTTCTATGTCTAATAAATAAACTCTTGGAAGGTTTCTAAAGTATGACATGTAAGTAACTAATTGATTTGTTGGATTAAATCTTGGGGTTAAGACTAATTCATTACCTAGCGTTAAATATTTAGTGTTTGCACCGTCTTGGTCCATGATCGCTAGTCTTTTTACTCTTTGTGTTTTTAGTCCAGTTTCACTAACATAAATTATTCTAGTATCAAAATATCCAGTTTCTCCTGTTAATCTCTCATAAATTTTATCTGAAATAATGTGAGCTACTCTTCTCCAGTTAGAGGGTGTAGTTGTAAATGCAAGTGCTACCATTTCTTGTGATGCGGCAAGGTCCCAAAGTCTAAATTCTACTTTAAGCTTACCATCTTTTATTAAAAGTTTGCCTGTAACTAAGGCCTGAGCTGTTATTAATCTCCAGTCTTCGAATCTTGGTTTTAAATGTGCAACATCAGGTTTTTGAACAAATGCATCTTTATTGAGTGGATTAAATAAACCTGTAGATAAAAAATTTTTTTCTATAACCGAAGATACTAATTCACCTAACTCTTTTATATTAATACCCTCATAATTTTCTGATTGAGTATCTACGTATAATGGTGAAACTGCTATAGGTAGTGGATCTAAATTTCCACGAGTAATATCTACTTCAATCAAGCCATGAGCTATATTAAGTTTAAAAAATATTATTAAAGAAAGATAAAGTATTTTTTTCATATATTAACCTTTTAACATTTCCATGGGGTTAAAATTTAATTGAATAATTTTCCATTTGTCATAACCTGTTTGTGGCACTCTAAGAGGTTGGCATATTCTAACAGCTCTTAGGGCACTTTCTGCCAAAACTTTATAAAATTTTTGTCCCGGTCTATTCATTCTTTCGTGATCTAAGATTTCTGATTTTCTGATAGTCCCATCTTGTTTTAATTCTAATTTAATTCTTACTAATAAGTCGTCCTCATAAGGTAAACCTAAAGGTACGGTCCAACAACCAAATATTTGTGCCCTTAAAGCATCTTCTTCGGATAGAGTCAGGCCTTTTGCAAAAGAGTTTTTTGCATTACTTTGAGTAAGTTTGTTATCGCTTTTTTTTACTTTAGCGCTATCTTCTTTTGCTTTGTCGATTAAAGCTGCTATTTGATTAGTGTCAATAATATCTTTTTTTTCAAATTCTGAAGCCTGTCTTATTTCCGGTTTAACTTCTTTCGGATTTTGTTTTTTTTTTACTAATTCTTTTTTTTTATCTTGTTTTTTAGGTAATGGTATTCTGTCTGGCTTTTCTTTGGCTTTAGCGGCTGGTGGAGCTTGTTCAGATACAAATCTTTTTTCCTCTTCTTTTTTTACTTTTTCGATTACTTTTCTAGCTTTTGGTGCGTAAGGTATATTTGTTTTGTCTGAGATTTGTATTAATTGCATCGAAACAATTGGAGGTAAATCAACCGGTTCTCTAATCATAAAAGGTAAGCTCAATACGGTTAACAGAATCATTACTGCGTGGAATGATAAAGAATAAATTAAACTTTTTGTCATTTTTCATTTAACTCTTATAAGGCTCTGAAATAAGTGCTACTTTTGAAAATCCAGCACCCGATAAAGTTCCCATGATTTCTAAAACTCTTCCGTAGTTTATATTCTTATCTCCTCTAACATAAATTCTGGTATCAGTTCTATTTTTAGCAATAGCTAATAACTTAGGTATAATTGTTTGTGCTGAAACTTTATTTTCTTGTATAAAAATCTCTCCTTTCGAATTTATACTTACAGTTAAAGGTTCTTGGTCATCTGGTAAAGAGTCCGCTGATGACTCGGGTAGGTCAACTTGAACACCTACAGTTAATAAAGGAGCCGTAACCATGAAAATTATTAAAAGCACTAACATAACGTCAACGAATGGGGTGACGTTTATTTCGCTCATCGGTTCATTTCTTGAACGATTTAATTTAAAAGCCATAATTTAAATTATTGATAAAAATCTTTTACAAAAATTTTCAATTCTTGCAGAGTATCTCTTCGAGTCACTATTAAATTTATTATAAGCCACTACCGCGGGTATGGCCGCAAGTAATCCTAAAGCGGTTGCAAACAAAGCTTCTGCGATCCCTGGTGCTACGATAGCCAAACTTGTATTTCTAGATATAGCAATAGATTGAAATGAATTCATAATTCCCCAAACAGTTCCGAACAATCCTATAAATGGAGCCGTAGATCCAACTGTTGCTAAAAAAGTAAAATTTTTTTCTATTTTCTTTATTTGATTATCTGTAGAGATTTCTAGAATTCTCTCAACTCTTGCACTTTGAATAGCGCTTGATTTTGTTTTTGTTTTGATAAGCTCAATCATTGCATCTTTAAATACTTGAGTTAAAGGGTCCTCAGTTTTGACTGGTAAATTACTATTTAAATTTTCAGCAGATCTAGCTTTCCAAAACTTATTTTCAAAATCTAAAGTCGATAAATTAATTTTTTTAAATAATTTATATTTATCGAATATTAGTGCCCAAGAATAAATTGAACTAGCTAATAAAAGTATAATTACGGATTTGACTATAAAATCTGCACGTATAAAAAGTTGCCAAAGAGAAAAATCATTTACCCCACCTAGTCCTACTACTTGAGCTGCTATTTGTGTTTCCATGTAAGTGAAGTACTTGTAGAATGTGTCATGAATTTGACATTTTTGTTACTCTTTATGTTAATTTTGAAACTACTATTCTTCTTCTTTAAACCTTGTTTCGCTGTAAAATCTAGCAATTAAGATAGCATCCGACTTATTTACATCTTTTTTTTTTGATAATTGTTCGGAAATAGAGGGATACATCTCAATAGCTTTTGTTCTGCTCGCATCCTTAGATGAATTAATTAATTCAAAATGTTTTTTCCATTTAGCTGGTCTAACAAAAAAAATAGGTAACCCTAAAGCTGCACAAATACCTTTAATGGCTCCAAAAGTTTGACCAAAATTAAACATACTGGTCACACCTTGACCTGGCATAGCATTTACTTGCTCAACTACCATTACAGTATTTTCTAAATTTTTAATATTGTCGTTAATTAGTTTAACTAAAAGTGCGCTATTTAGTTGTCTCTTGTTTTTTTTACCGTCAGGCATGACGGGCATATCAAATAGCTCTTTAATCTTACTATCATCTAATATAGCAATGGCACCACTCAGGCCCGGGTCAATACCAATTATCCTCATATTTTAATTTGTGTGAATGTTGCAGTTTACAAATGTATTCTGGACATCATCATCTTCTTCTAAGGTTTCAAGCATTTTAATAATAGCGTCACTTTCTTCATTTGATATATCTAAATATGTTTGTGGTCTCCACTCTATGCTAGAATAAAGAAAATTATCTATGTTTTTTTCTATTGTACTTTTAAGTTTATAAAAATTATCTCTTTCTGTAATAATTTCATGGTATTCAGAGTTGCTTATACAGTCTTTGGCACCAGCATTTACAGATAGTTCAAGAATTTTTTCATCAGATATTTTGTCTTTTGCTATTTGCAATACTCCGCATGCAAAAAAATAATGTGCAGTGGAACCTGTCTCTCCTAATCTTCCTCCACTTTTTTGCAGAATAGTTCTCATATTAGAAGCTGTTCTATTTTTATTATCTGTTAAAGTTTCTATAATTAAAGCGACATTGTGTGGGCCAAATCCCTCGTATCTTAAATTTTCATAATTTTTATTTACATCTATTTCAGATTTGCTAATTGCTCGAGTTATATTTTCTTTAGGCATGTTTGCTTCTCTTGAGGCTTGTATAGCAGCTCTAAGCCTTGGGTTACTGTTTGGGTCTTTTGCACCTAATTTTGCTGCAACTGTAATTTCTCTAGATAATTTAGCAAAAATTTTAGATCTCACTTTATCTTGCTTTCCCTTTTTATGCTTAATTCCAGCCCAATGTGAATGACCTGCCATATTAATTATTTAAAACTCCCCCATGAAAAAATCTTTCAATTTTTTTTGTTAATCCAGTCTCAATATCTCCTTCAACTATTATTCCTGAAAGTGTCGACTGTCCTGTTGCTGGAAAGTGCCTTTGTGCTTTATCATCCTTCAGAAATTTCATAATAGAGTTTTCTTTATTCATTCCTATAACAGAATTGTAATCACCGCACATACCTATATCTGTTTGGTATCCAGTTCCATGATCTAAAATTCTTGTATCTGCTGTTGGTACATGAGTGTGCGTACCTACTACTGCTGTTGCTTTACCATCATAGTAGTGTCCCAAGGCCATTTTTTCACTAGTAATTTCACCGTGAAGATCCACAACTATAAAATCTGCATCTTTTTTTAATTGAATTGTATTTTGTAATTTTTTTGCAGCAGTAAATAAATCTTCTGTTTTTTTCATAAAAATATTTCCCATTAAATTAATAACAGCTACTTTGTATTTTTTATCTTGAGATAAATAAATACCAAAGCCATTTCCTGGAGATCCTTCTGCTAAATTTTGAGGTCTTAATAAACGTGGTTCAACAGAAATAAAATCTATAATTCCACTTTTATCCCAAATGTGGTTTCCTGAGGTTATAACGTCTACACCAACACTAAATAATTTTTCTGCAATATCTTTGGTAATACCTTTTCCGTCTTCAGCAGCGTTTTCACCATTTACAATAGTAAAGTTAATTTTTTTATCTTGAATGATTTTATTTAAATTTTTTTTTAAATGTTCGACACCAGGGTTACCCATAACATCGCCGAGAATAAGTATTTTCATTTTTGTAGACCTTTTTCAGTTAGAATATAATCTAATTTTATATCTAATTTTGATGTTGGGAGTTTATTATATTTTTGGAACGAAAATGCAATGCCTATAGTTGTAATTTTTTTTTTATTTTTTAAAAATTTAGTTAAATACTTATCGTAAAAACCTTTACCATAACCAAGTCTATTATTTTTTGAGTCATATGCTAAAAGTGGAACTAGCATAATATCTGGAATCAAAGACTTGGTTTGAAGACAAGGATCTAGCATTCCAAAATTATTTACCTTTAATGGATCTAGGTACCGCCATTCTACAAAATTCATTTTATTTTTATTTTTAGTAAATGGAAGAAGTGTCTTTATTTTTTTTATTTCGATAAAATCAAATATTTTTAAAACATTGACTTCATGATTGACGGGATAGTAAAGAGAAAGTGAAATTGTTTTGGTTTTTTTTTTCAATAATTTTATTAAAGGTTCAAAGAATTGAGTGGAGACCTCGAAATATTTTTTTTTTCTATCGGTTAATGCTTTTTTTCTGATAGCAATTTTTTCTTTCATTACTGAAGTTCAGGTTTTGACTCAGTATTTTTAATTATTTCCTGTAAAGAGTTTGTTGTTTTGTCTAATATAAGTTCATACTGCACGTTGGTTTTATCTATCATAATTTTAAACTTATTTATTTCAGAATTTAGACTGGTTATTTCTAAATCTTTTGACTCTTTATAATGAACAGCCAAAGATTTCATTTCTAAAAATTTTTTAGATAAATCATCAAGTCTGCTTTTTTGCAAAGTAACTTTTTGCTTTAGATTAAAATAATCATCAATAAGCTTAATTGTTGTTATCAGGAGTAATTTATTTTCACCAATATTACCTAGTTGATCTTTTAACTCATTATATTTTTTATCTAAAAAACTAGTAAGTTTTTTTAAAGATTCTTCCTGTCCTTCATCACAAGATAAAAGGTAGTCTTTGTTGTTAAATTTTATATTTACGTTTGCCATTTATCTATTTCCTCAACTAACTCTTCTGTTTCTTGACTGAGATCGTCAATTTCCTTGCTAAATTTTTCTTGCTCTTCAGATTTTTTACTCAGTTCTTCCTCTAAATTTTCGAGTTTATTTTTTAAATACTTTTGCTCTCTTAAAAGTTCTAAATGTTTTTTTTCTATCTCATTTTTTTGATTTAGAAAATAATCTCTTTCTTTCTTCAGTTCTTCTGTTTTTAAACCATCATGTGAATAACTATTCGACAAATTGCTTAATTTTTGGATCAAGCTGTTTAAATTTTTTTCTTTATTTTCTAAATTACTCATTTAAATCATATTAATATCTCGTAAAAATAATTCTACAAGGAATTTAAAATAGTGCACACAAATTTAAATCAATTGGCAAATGCGGTAAGATTTTTATCTATTGATGCTGTACAAAAAGCTAATTCTGGCCATCCAGGGATGCCTATGGGTATGGCAGATGTAGCCTCTGTTTTGTTTAAAGAACACCTAAAATTTAACCCTCAGAATCCAAGTTGGGTTAATAGAGATCGTTTTATTTTGTCTGCTGGACATGGCTCAATGCTCCTCTACTCTTTACTTTATTTAACCGGCTATAAAAATTTTCCAATTGATGAGCTTAAGAATTTTAGACAAATGAATTCTATCTGTGCTGGTCACCCTGAATACAAAAAAAATTCTGGTATTGAAACTACAACAGGACCTCTTGGTCAAGGTTTGGGTAATGCTGTTGGTCTAGCAATAGGCGAGGAAATATATAGAAAAAAATTTAGTTCAAAAGTTGTTGATCATAAAACATATGTTATCGCTAGTGATGGAGATTTAATGGAAGGTATTAGTCATGAGGCAATGAGCTTAGCAGGACATCTAAAATTAAAAAATTTAATTGTATTTTTTGATAATAATAAAATTTCTATAGACGGACCTACATCTTTGAGTGTTTCTGATAACTATAAAAAAAGATTTGAATCTTATGGTTGGAATTTTATTGAAGTGAACGGACATAACCACAAACAAATTTCTAATGCGATAAAAAAAGCTTCT
>Ga0307986_10002449_pt1 | contig 13317 bp, 14 predicted proteins | sample EllFjometageno82_FD_203170 | JGI IMG/M metagenome (GOLD analysis project Ga0307986, IMG submission 203170) | Marine microbial communities from Ellis Fjord, Antarctic Ocean - #82 | ecosystem: Environmental > Aquatic > Marine > Unclassified | place: Southern Ocean | collected 2014-10-09
TGGGGAATGATATCATTTTTTTTAAATAAGCTCTTATTGCAAGATAAGCAAAGGCCTGGGACTCTATAAAATCACCATTTATTTTATAATTATCAATTAATTCTAAATGCACATTATAAGGAAGTTTTTTTTTTATAGCACTGATTAATGATGCATTTTTCCTTCCCCCACCACAAACTAACACATTTAAATTTTTTTCTTTATCAAAATTATTTACATGAATTATTGATTCATAAATTACAGAAGCTGTAAAATCTGTTAAAGTTGAAAGACCATCTTCCAATGAAAGTCCTCTTATAAAATCTGAATCAAAATCTTTTATATCAAAAGAAAGCTTATTATTTTTTATCAAAATATTAAAATTATCAATTGCCTGATTTAAAATAGTTTTACTAGTTTTTCCAGCTTTGGCTATGTCTCCATTTTTATCATATCTTTTTGTAGTGTTTTTTCTTACCCACTCATCTAGTAAACAATTACCTGGTCCAATATCATAACTTTTTAAATTATTTTGTTTTTTAGAAGAAATAATTGTTATGTTTGCTATGCCACCAATATTTAAAATACATGCAGGTAATTTAATTTCATTTTGCCTTACTAATAGATCGTGAAAAATAGGTGTCAACGGAGCTCCTTGACCACCATTATTCATGTCATTTTCTCTGAAATTATAAATAACTTTTTTTTTTAAAATGTTAGATAACAATTTACCGTCGCCTAATTGATGTGAAATTTTTTCATCTGCATTATGAAATATAGTTTGTCCATGAAATCCTATAAAATCTATATCTAAAGATTGATTTTCGAGAATTTGCTTGCATATTTTAGCATGAAATAAGGTAATTTTTGTTTCTATCTCATTTATTAAAATTGAATTAATCCTTAGATCTATCGATGAGTTAATTTTACTTCTGATATCAATCAATTCTCTGTATATTTCCTCATCATATTCAAAAAATTGATCAAATACTGCTTCATATCTATCTTCACCATTTGATTTAATGATAGATGCATCTATACCATCCATTGAAGTACCACTCATTAAACCTAAAGAAGTATAAACTTTTTCCATTCTTATTTTTTTTTAATAAATATTGTATATTGTAGTTAGCATATTTATGAATAAATTTTTAACAGAATTTAAAGAAAGGGGCTTCTTCTACCAATGTACTAAGGTAGAGGATTTATCTAACACCCTAGATAAAGAAAAAATCAAAGCTTACATTGGATTCGATTGTACCGCTGAAAGTCTTCATGTTGGCAGTCTACTTCAAATCATGTGTTTAAAATTACTTCAAAAACATGGTCATCGCCCAATTATATTGTTGGGTGGTGGTACAACAAGAATTGGTGATCCATCTGGCAAGGATAAAACGCGAACAATGTTGTCAGAAGATGAAATAGAAAAAAATATTATAAATATAAAAAAAATATTAGAAAATTTTTTAGATGATAAAAACCAAAAAACTAAACCTATATTTGTAAATAATTATTCTTGGTTAAAGAATTTAAATTATATTTCTTTTTTAAGAGACATAGGGAAGCATTTCACAATTAACAAAATGTTAAGTTTTGATAGTGTTAAAATAAGATTAGAAAGAGAACAGTCTTTAAGTTACATGGAATTTAATTATATGATTTTACAAGCTTATGATTTTTTAGAACTAAACAAAAAAGAAAATTGTATACTACAAATTGGTGGTTCTGATCAGTGGGGCAATATTGTTAATGGTGTTGATTTAATTAAAAGATATTCAAATCACCAAGCTTATGGTCTAACCACTCCATTAATTACTTTAGCATCGGGTGCTAAAATGGGGAAAACTGAATCTGGAGCTGTTTGGTTAGATAAAAGATTATTATCTCCTTATGATTATTGGCAGTTTTGGAGAAACGTAGATGATAGAGATGTTTTGAAATTTATTAAAATTTTTACAGATATAAATATTGATGAAATAGAAAAAATTAAAAATAATAACATTAATGAATTAAAAATCTTGCTAGCAAATAAAGCAACAGAAATGCTGCATGGTGAACTTGAAGCAAAAAGTAGTGAAGAAACAGCAAAACAAACTTTTACCGAAAACTCTTTAGGAGACAACCTGCCTACAGTTTCAATAAATCAAAATAAACTAGAGGATAAGATAACAATTGTAGATTTAGTCGTCTTGTCAAAATTAGAAAGTTCAAAAAGTGAGATTAGAAGATTAATTAAAGGCAGTGGGATTAGAATTAATAATCAAGTTGTCATTAATGAAAATCTAATAATTACAAAAGAATTTTTTAAAAATGATTTAATAAAACTTTCGCTTGGTAAAAAAAGGCACATTAAGATTAAATTATCTTAATTCTTTTTAATCTTTTCTAAAGTCCTGGTTATAAATCTTGGTGTTAATGTTTTAATTGGATTTACTGAAGTATTTAAATCTTTTGGAAACCCTTTGATCTTGAAGCTTACCCCAAAAACACCCTCTCCATTTTCTTTGCCTACTAAAATTTTTCCTATTAAGGGTATTGTAGCTATGGATTTATTAATAGTAGTAGCAGGTACCAGTGTTCCCCTTAGGCTTATTAGTTTATTGGAATCAATATAACCATTTAACATTATTGAAATAGCTGGTCCAATTGCATAAATCTCTTCAATAGCTGTTAGATTTTTTTGTTTTGAAAATTTCATTTCAAAATTAGAAAATCTTATACCCTCTCCTGTTAACAGGTCAGCTATACCCTGAAGAGAAGCTAAACTTAAAAGCTTTGCGAGTACCGATACTTCTTTAATTTTAAAATTATCGATGACCAATAATGAATCAGATATTCCATTTTTTTTTACTGAATAATAATTTAAATATGCACCCTCAAAACCTTTAATAAAATCATACCTTTTGACCAAGGGTTTTGGATACTCTGTAGTAAGTCTAATTGTTTCTTCTTTTTTTTGATTTGTTGAAATTAATAAATTAATTCTTTTTTTATTAGGAAAAAAGGAATTTAAATTAACATCGGTAACTTTGTTATTTTTAAAAATTAAGATTCCAGAAAGATCATTAATGAAGTTAATTTCATCGATATAAGTTTTATTAATTTTAATATTAATAGAAGAATTAAAATTATCAAATATAGAAGAGTTTTTATCTTCACCATCAACAATTTTATTAATTAATTTAGTAGCATCGAAATTTTTTCCTGTGATAATGTAATTTGATTTAACTTTCTTTAAAATAAACTCGTTTCTAATTCTTTTATTATTTAAGTAATTAACATCTAAGTTATTTAAACTTATGATTTTAAAATATTTATTTAAATTTAGATTCCTAACTGAAATTTTATTATTTTTTTCTTTGAATGAAATTAAATCAAATTTAATTTCATTATTTTTTTTTAAAATCCCATTTATTAAAATAGATGATTCCACGCCTTCTTCTTTTTCAAAATCTAAAAAATTAATTAAAAGTTTTATATTTTTGAGATTTATTTTAGTATCAAAAAAATATTGATCATTGTTTTTTAAAATTTTATAATTTAAAAAGTCATACTTTTCATTAATTGATGCTTCACCCTGTCCTTTAATATCTAGCTTATCTTTATTATATTTTATTTTTATTTTATGATTTTTAAGTTTAATCGTTTCATTAAATACAGGAAAATAAGACTTCAAAATTAATAAATCTTTTTTAATATTTAGTTGCTTAAGAAACACTTCTGATTCAATATTGAAATCATTGATTCTTAACTTTTTTGTTATATTAAATGAAAAGTCATTTACTGAGCTAAATCTAATTTTTTTTATATCTAGATTTTTCAAAAAATTACTAAATAGAATTTTTAACTGCTCTGTTTCAAAATCTTTTTCTTTTGTTTCAATATTTCCTTTAACTAAAAAATGATTTTTTCTTTCATGAAGCTGAATTAATTTGGATGATATTTTTATATCATTAAAATCAGTTTTAATTTCTGTTAAGGAATATTGATTTTTATTTATATTAAAGTCAAAATTTAAATTTTTAAAATTAAATTGATTTAGGAATTTAAGCTCTCCTTTTTTAATAAATCCATTTATTTGATAATCATCTTTTATTCTTCCTGTATCATCAAAATTTAGTTTGATATCTGTTGTTAAAAATCCACTTTTAATAAACTCATTCAATAAAAATAATTCTGTTGAATTTTTAAAAGATCGCACTAACGAAATTACATCATTAATCTTAATTTCTTTTGTGGTGATTTGTATTTCATCTATCAAAAATTTACTACTCAATAGAGCCTTCAGAGATATGTTGGCCTTCATACTTTTTATTTCTAGTTGTATATCCTCAAAATTAATTTTTGGGTTTATGGTCTCTACATTCACTGTAAAATTATATGGATTTATTAAATAGTTAACATTATCCAAATTTAAGTTAATTCTTTTATCTATTTCTAAAATTTTTTTTGTAATTTTGTTATTAAATTTGTCAGTTTTTATTCCAAAATAACTTAAATAAAAAACTAATAAAATTAAAAATAAAAATATAATAGATAAAGTTTTAAATATTATCTTAATCATTGTCAGTTAATCCAGCTCCAGCTCCACTTTGTTTTGAACTTTCATTTTCTTTAACAAATGTTTCCTCTGAGAGTTTATAAAGTTCATTCCATTCAGACTCATGAAATGAATCTGAATTTTCAATAAATCTAACAATTACATCATTCCCTACTGTTGTAATTCCATCTTGCAGAGCATTGGAATATATACTGTGATTGTAATTTAATAAGAAATTTATATTATCTATTTTTAATGATATTTTTCTCCCTATAACCTCTGAGGCTCTACTTATAAAAGGTAAAAAAAGTATCGGGTATGCTATGTTTTTAAATTTTATTTCATTTAGATTTTCTAACGTTCTAACTTGATCTAAAAAACTTACACCAGTAACAATAGGGCAATACTCAAGTTTTTTTTTTGGATTTAATTCATTTATTAGTTCTATTTTTTCAAAAAATTTTGTTTTTCTTACTTTGTAATAATGATTTAAATTTTTAATGCCTGGCAATCCTAGCATTTCTAACATTTTAGTATTTTTTCCAACTTCTTCAGCTATACCCCAATCAAATCCTGAGGCTCTACTGGCTCTTTTAGATGTAGTGTCTATTTCACTTAATGATTTCATTTAATTAATTATAAATCCAACTATCATCATAGTTTTTTAATTGTTCAGGCAATGGAGCGCCTTGGAACATACATATTCTTAACCATTTATCTGACCTTGGATCAAATTTAAGAGCACCAAAAAATGATAATTTTAGTCTCAACATATCGATAGGGACTATGGATTTACCAATTGTATTATCTTGTATTTCTGAGTAAGGAAATTTTTCGACTATAAATGCTCTTCTAACAACGTGTCTTAAATGGTTATTTTTCATTAGAAACTTGTCGATTGTAGAGCTACTCTTTAAAACCAATAAAGCTTTGTATAGTCTATTAATATCTCTAGCAATAGCTAGTGGCTGTTCTAATTCAGATCCTTTTTCTTCAAACCTATCTGCAAGTCTAGGCTCCTCTTTATTTTTAGAAATAAACCAAAAGTTTTGATTATTTTCATTTTTTGAAAAATCAATTTTTAATATTTGTTTATATCTATTTTCCAAAATATCTCTTAAGTCAGCTACTGTACGATTGGTTGGTATATTAAAATATCGCTCTTCCTCTGAACTCATTTTTTTAATCAGGGGGCTAACTATTTTATCATATGGTTCCATCATCATTGAAACAATATATTCTATACATTCATCACCTGAATTTTTTTCTAACCATAAGTATATTTTATTGAATGAAAATTCATTCAAAAAATTAAAATCTTTTTCTAAAAAAATAATAAAATTATTTAAGTCTTCTAACAAAAATTTATTTTTTTTTTGTTGATACGTGCTTTCTGTATTCCAAGATGTAATATTTTTTATCGATTTTTTTAAATATTCTTTAAATAAATCACTATCTTTCTTTTCAATATTTTTAATTTCTCTAATTTCTTTTAGTGCTGTTTCTCTAGCCAACACCCAGTTATTTAAAAGAGTAGGATGATTGACAATGAATGGTGCCATGCCAAGACCAGTAGAATTACCAATACCAAGATTTCTACAAATTTCAGGATCTAAACTAACTGCTTTTTTGGGATTTTTATTCTTAGCTACGTGGTTAACTTGATCAAAAGTAAACTGTCTGACTAAATAGACCAACATCATCTCTAGTCTAAAAGGTCCATAAATTTCTTCTCTATCTTTTATTCTAAACCTATCAGCTAATCCAAATTTCCCTGATCCATAAACAGCAGTGGTTCTATATAAATACCCAACACTTGAAAGCAAAGAGATATCTGGCTGTTTTCCTTCACTTAAACTTTCCACAACATGATTAAATACTCGTACAGATTTATTGGCTCTAGATAATGTTAACTCTTTACAGGAAAGCCTTCCCACTTCTTGCTTTGGAACTTCATTTCTTAATCTTTCAATATCTTGTTTTTTTGGTACACCATCGTGTAAGGTAAAAGCAGCATCCCATTTTGTTGCTATTACTCTATCTGATCTATCATTTTCATCTAACTGATTTGCAAAACAAATTAATGAGTAGACCCTGTGATTTTTTTTAAATGAATAAACTGCGGTGCCATAACCTAATTCATCTAAATCAAATAAGTCTCTCTTGTAGTTCCAATCCTTAAATTCTTTTAAAAAACTTCTTAAAAAGGATAATTTTGATTGGTGAAAAGATCCAAGTTTAGATAATTTCATTACAATATTTGGGCTTCTTAAATCAATTTTCATTAATTTATTCCTTTATAAAAATTATACCAATTATTTCCTAAAATTCTATTTACCTCTTCATCATTAAAACCAATTTTATTTAAACCGCTTTCTAAATTTTTGAATCCACTTGCATCTGGAAACCAATCTGGTTGTTTTGGAAAACCAGGCCTGTCTTTTGATCCTTCACCATAGTTTTTTACTTTTGTCCAGGTTCCATTTCTCATCCATTCAACAATACTATCTGGTTGATTGAGACATAAGTCAGACCCAATCCCAATATTTTTAACACCCATAATATCTACAGTTTTGGCAACCATCTCACAAAAACTTTCAAGTGTACACTTTGTGCCATTTTTTAAATGATGTGCATACAATGAAAGACCTAACATGCCCCCACTGTCTGCTAAAGTTTTCAATAAGTCATTTGATTTATTTCTTTTAGCAGCGTGCCAAAAAGATGGGTTTGCATGTGTAATTGCAATAGGTTTTTCACTAATTTCAATAGCATCAATTGTACTTTTCTCTGCAGAATGTGACATGTCAATCACAAGACCCAGTTTATTCATTTCCTTAATTACCTCTCTTCCAAAATTTGTAACTCCACTATCTACATTTTCGTAGCATCCTGTTGCTAGTAATGACTGGTTGTTATAAGTAAGTTGCATAAATCTACATCCTAGGTCATAAACTTTTTCAACTAAATTAATGTCATCCTCAATAGGTGAGCAATTTTGAAAACCAAAAAATACTGCAGTTTTATTTTCAGATTTAGCTTTCTCAATATCTTTAAAATTCTTACCATGAAAAATTAAATCTGGATTATTTAAGAAATGTTTTTCCCAATTTTTTACTACTGCTTTTAATTCATCAAAATCTTCGTGATAAACAATAGTGACGTGTATAGCATCGAGGCCAGCTTCTCTATTTATTTCAAAAATATTTCTAGACCAGTTACAATATTGTAAATTATCAATTTTAAAATTCATTATGATCTCTTTTAGTTTAAAGAATATCAATAAGTTAGATAAATTCTATTAATTTTATTGAAATTTTAAGCTTAATTTGAAATAACAATCTGATTAGAATAAAAATACTCCAAATGACTAAAATTAAATCTAAAACAATATCAATTGTAATGGGTAGTCAGTCTGACTTTAAAACTATGATATTATGCCAAAATATACTAAAAAAATTAGGTATAAAATTTGAGACAAAAATTATATCTGCACACAGAACTCCTAAACGTATGTTTGAATATGCTACGAATGCTGAAAAAAACAACATTGGAGTTATAATAGCAGCAGCAGGTGGTTCAGCTCATTTACCTGGAATGATTTCAGCACTTACATCTCTACCTGTATTAGGTGTGCCAATTGAAAGTAAAAAACTTAAAGGACTTGATAGTCTTTTATCAATAGCACAAATGCCAAAAGGTATACCTGTTGGAACATTAGCAATTGGAGAAGATGGTGCAATTAATGCTGCCCTCTTAGCAGCATCTATTATTGGAATTACAGATACATCAGTCAAAAAAAAACTTAATCAATGGCGTCTGAGTCAAAGTAAATCTGTTAAAAAAAAACCAAAATAGTTTTTAAGTATGTCTAAATCAAATCTAGGTATCATCGGTGGAGGTCAGTTGGGTAGTATGCTTGCTATCGCCGCGAATAAATTAGAAATTAAAACTACTGTTTTTTCTGATGATAGGGATGCTCCTGCACAAAATTTTTCTAATGAGTTTATTTATGGGGAGTATAACGATCAAGATAAGATTAAAGAGTTTACAAATAAGGTAGATATTATTACGTATGAATTCGAAAATATTCCATATGAAACATTGCATGAGATGAATAAAATAAAACCTGTTTTACCAAAACCTTCAATTAACAGGATAATTCAACATAGGCTAGCTGAAAAAGATTTCATCAATAATCTAAATATAAAAACAACAAAATATGTTTTGATTGAAAAAAAATCTGAACTAGATTCAGTAGGAAGCTTACTACCTGGTTTACTTAAGACTACCACTTTAGGGTATGATGGTAAAGGACAATACCCTATTAATAGTTTAGAAGATTTAGATTCAATTTATATTGATTATTCAAAAAGTTATATTTTAGAAAAACTAATTAAATTAAAAAAAGAAATTTCAATAATTATTACAAGATTTGGTAATAAACAATATGAAATTTATGAACCTATTGAGAATATTCATGAAGAGCAAATTTTAAGAAACTCTAAAATTCCTGCTGATATTAGTGATAAAATTTTAGAACAATCTAAATTGTGGGCAATTGAAATTACAGAAGAGCTTAAATATGTTGGAACCTTGTGTGTTGAATTTTTTATTGATAGGAATGATAATCTTTATGTAAATGAAATTGCCCCAAGAGTTCATAATTCAGGACACTTAACGATTAATGCGTACAATGTGAGTCAATTTGAGAACCATATAAGAGCAGTATGTAAACTGAAACAAGTTCCATTAAAAAAGATATCTAATGCTAAGATGACAAACATAATTGGAGATCAAATTAATCATTACCGAAATAAAAAATTTACCCAAAAAGAATTTTTTTTTGATTATTTAAAAAAAGAGATTAAAAGAAAAAGAAAAATGGGACATTTAACAACTCTCACTAATTAATTATTATATAAATGTTAAAATCGATAGAAGGTAACTTTGATAATTCTGAGGTTCACAAATTTCTTCTCAAGCATTTTATTGAATTAAGGTCTGTTTCACCTAAAGGTAGTGCTCATGTTCTTGATATAGCTGGTTTAAAGGATCCTTCCATTAAGTTTTGGAGCCTATGGGAAGGAAATGATCTAATAGGAAGTGGTGCTTTAAAGTTTTTGGATAAAGAACATGGTGAATTTAAATCGATAAGAGTTAATGATAAGTTTAGAGGCCAAGGGAATGGTTCAAAAGTCATAAATCATTTAATTAATCAAGCCAAGAAACTAAATGTTAAAAGACTAAGTCTAGAAACTGGTGCTGGTGAATTTTTTTTAACTGCAAGAAAATTATTTAATAAGTGTGGTTTTGAGACTTGTGAACCTTTTTCTCATTACAAAAATGATATTAATTCTGTTTATATGACTATGCTAATTAACCACAAATAAGCTTTAAGTTATGTGATATATTAAATTTAGTTGACAAAACCCCAATAAATCTAAACAAAGCCTGAATTACTTAATTATAAGTAATAAAAGTAACACAACAATAAGTAAGAAGATAAATATGAGTCTACAAGGAAAAGTAAAATGGTTCAATCCAACTAAAGGTTTTGGTTTTATTGAAAGAGAAGATAAAGAAAAAGATGTATTCGTTCACGTTTCAGCAGTAAGAGATGCTGGCATGAATGGTTTAGATGAAGGTCAAGCTTTGACTTTTGAAGTTGAAGATGGTCCAAAAGGTCCTTCTGCAGTAAATTTAAAAACTGCATAATTTTCACACTTTCTATTGGCTGCAATTTTTTAATTAAATTAATTTTTCAATTATTTTGCTAAATGTTTCAGCCAATACCAATCATAAATTTTTAAGAAATTCTGTTACTATCTTATTAAATTCAGAAGGTTTCTCTAAATGTACATTGTGAGAACAGCCTTTAATAATTTCTAAATTACTATTGGGAATACTATTTTTTAGAGTTTGGACTTGATCGTATTTATAAGCTCTATCTTGATCTCCCCATATAATTAATGTTTCACTTTTGATATTTTTTAAATTATCAACTCCACTCCAATTCTTCATAGCAACAAGCCCATTATCAGCAGCCTCTATGGACGTTTGTTTTCCAGCTTGTTCACATAAATAAAAATATTGTGCCCTATCTCCCTCAATAAACCATGTTTTTGCTATTCTATTAGCTGTAACGCTTAACCCATTCAACTTTAATTTCTTTCTTGATTCATCTATTGTTTCAAATCTACCTGGAATATTTCCTCTTGGTCCCGTGCCATAGCAAATTAATTTCAAAATTTTATTACCTGCCAATCGAGTTATCTCCTGAGCTATCATGCCCCCCATTGAATGACCTAATAAATTAAACTTTCTTATCTTCTTTTTTTCTAGGTAATTTAGTATTGCTTTAGCCATACATTCAATTGAATCACATGATTTTACTTCCTTACTTTTGCCAAAGCCTGGTAATGCAGGAGAAATGACTCTGAAATATTTCTTAAAATGTTTAATCTGAGGTTCCCACATTTCTGAAGAACCCATAAAACCATGCACCAAAACTAAAGGGAAACCTTCACCTATATCATCTACATATATTTCTTGCATAATTTATATAACTATTATTTAATTATTATATTGCTTGAATGACTAAAAGACAAATAACAGATATTGATAATCTTAATTTTAAACCGTTTGATAATTATGGTGAAGTTGTGCCAGGAATGAGTTGGCATAAAATTAGCTATAACAAAGAGAATGGCGGACAAGGAACATATGTACTTAAAATGGAACCAGGTGCAAAAAGTTTACCCCATGAACATACTGGTTTTGAAGAATTTCTCATGCTAGATGGAGAACTGATTGACCCTGATGGTAAGATTTTTAAAAAGGGTGACTTTGTATCTTACGAACCTGGGTCACAACACTCTTCCTATACAAAAAATGGTTGCTTGGTTTTAGTTTTTATGAGAGGAATTAATAAAGTAATCTAATTAATTATTTCAAAGTATAATATTATGATCGGAATTTTAGGTGGAATGGGAACACAAGCTGGTTTAGATTTTTGCAATAAACTTGCAATGATTAATAGAGGTAAAGTTGATCAAGAATATCCTCTTTTCATTTTATATAATAAGTCTGATATTCCTGGAAGACCAGAATCAATCAGTATTCATGCGGAATCCTCTTCTGATAAATCAGGAAAACCTAAAGATTTAAAAAAGTACAACAAAGTTTTAAAGAGTTTAATTAATGGATGTAAGTCTCTTGAAAGAAGTGGATGTAAATTTATTGTAATACCCTGTAATACAGCTCATTATTGGTATAACGATCTTCAAAAAAAAATAAAGATCCCAATAGTAAATATGCCTAAAGAAGTTTTTGCTCATACTAAAAAATTTTGCAAGAAAAATTCCAAGATAGGGCTTTTGGCAACTGAAGGAACATTGAAGACTGGAGTGTATAATAAATTTTTTGATAAAAATTTTGAATTAATTAAACCAAATAATAATTTACAATTAAATAGTGTTAATAAAGCAATACAATTTGTAAAGATGGGAAAAATTAAAGAAGCTGAAAAGGCTGTTAAGCCAGCAATCAACTATTTAATAAATAAAAATTGTAAAAAAATAATACTTGGTTGTACAGAACTTCCTATTGCAATTTTTGCATTTAAATCATTTAAAAGAATTAAAAAGTCTAAAATTTTTCTAGATCCAAATTTAATGCTAGCAAACTTTGCTATGAAAAAATACTTACAAAAATAATGAAGATAGACAAAGAAAAGCCTTACGTCATTTATATGGCAGAAGTTATCTATAAAAATATAACTGATATAAAAAAAAATAATATAAATTTATCTAACGTAGATGCTATTGAAGGGTTTATCGGAACAACTCTTTACAAAGAAATAAGCAGCGGTAGATTTCATGATAATTGGTTTGAGAGTTTAAAAAAAAATAAACATATTGATATAAATTCTGGTAAAAAAATTCCAGACGAAACAATCAAGATTTTAGAGATACAAAAAGATATAACAATGAAGCAGTTTATAGAATATCCAAAGTTATATCATGCAAAAAGTTCCTTTCCTCTAGAAATTTCACAACGTGCTTTTAGTCATTTGTGGAGAGTGTGTGAGAGTTACGAACTTTGGTGCAGAGAAACTAAGCAGCTTAAATTAATATCATTAGATATTATTGATTAGCTTCATCCTGTAAATATAAAGCTTTGACTGAAGCATAAAAGTCCTTAGAATTTTTATTTAAATTTTCTTTAGCTGACTTCATAATATTATTATCATTTTTTTTACTATCAATTAATTCTTGGGAATTTTCTTTTATGAATTTTATAGTTTTATTATCATTTTTTTTAGGGACTAATAATTTTTGAATATTTTCAGCTGGTGTTTTTCCAGTTATAGTTTTAACTATATGATTAGATCCATAAGAAAATCCTGCCTGCGCAATACTTCCTGTGCTTGCACCAGTGAAGATTGGTCCTAATAACGCTGTGCTTTGAACACATCCGTTAAAGAGTACCATAAATATTATTCCAATTATTATTTTCATTATTATCGAATCTATACTTTATGTTTTAGGTATTTTAAACTTGAGCACAATATTAAATATACGCTTAATTAACTTTATTAACGAGTCTAATATTCTTTAATTTTCAAGTTGTGGTTTAAATTGTTTTATTGAGAAAGTTTTAATTTTTTTCTTGTTTCTTCAATTCTTTTTTTCACTAGTTTCGTGAAATCATCATCTTCTTTTTTAGGTATTAATAACAATTTAATATTTTCTTCAGTTGTTTTTCCCGTTAGAGTGGTAATCACTTTATTAGAC
>Ga0307986_10002450_pt1 | contig 13311 bp, 12 predicted proteins | sample EllFjometageno82_FD_203170 | JGI IMG/M metagenome (GOLD analysis project Ga0307986, IMG submission 203170) | Marine microbial communities from Ellis Fjord, Antarctic Ocean - #82 | ecosystem: Environmental > Aquatic > Marine > Unclassified | place: Southern Ocean | collected 2014-10-09
GCAATTACATTTCCTGAAATAATAGCATCCTCTTCAGATTTCAACTGTAAAATTGCTGGTGCATTATCAGTAGTATTAACAGTATTTGTAATTGTTAAACCTTTATCGGCAACATGTGTCATTGTAATTTCCTTACTCGCACCAAAATGAATTACAGAGGTATCTGATAATAATATAAGATCGTTTCCTATGACAGCATCCTTAACAACAGATAGACCACCGTCAGTTTGAAGTGAACCGTCTGTTGCTGAGGTGGCGTCTGTTGTATTATTAACATTTAAAATACCATCCGCAGTTACATTGGCTAAAAAATGACCAGTTGTTGTACCTGTGGCAATAGAAAATACAGTAGCATCTGCATCATTTTTAATTGTAACATCAGCACTTGAACCTTGACCAGTTAAAATTAAACCTTCACTAGCAGTATATCCAATAGCAGCATTATCACCTGCGGCAGTATCTCCATCGGCATTTAAAGTAGAACCTGTAATATCACCTGAAACATCTAAGGATCCAATAATATTTCCGCCTGTAATAGTTAAATCACCTGCAATGGTTAAATTACCGTCATCATGAATCCTTAAAGATTCTGTTGCGGTATCACCACTCAACATAGTATAAATTACTAAATCAACGTCTTGATTAGTGTCACTAGCATCTGTAGCAACAGCTTCTATCCTGGCACCTGTGGAGATTTCGCCAGCTGTTTCGATGTCAAACGACATACCAACACCTATATTATTAGCGGGCGAGCCAGTGCTTTGTGATTGCAATTTTAATACGTTAGTAACAGCATCTGTGGTACTTGTTGTTTTATCTATTGTCATTGTTCCAGTTACAGTTGTTGTCCCTGCTCCATCTACCTTTAACTTAGCTGCTCCCGAGTCATTTTGAACTTCAAAAGCTGTAGCAGATGTGTCGGTCCCTAATTGCATGATAATTTTCTTATCAGCATCCTGATTATCAATTGTCATATTTCCACCAGTAACAGTATTCTGCAGTAAAAAGTCAGAGCCAGTGTGCTTTGCTACTGTATCATCACCTGTTCCGAAACTTAACACAATGTTATCATTTAGCTGTAAGTTTCCTCCTGATACTAATACTTCACCACCGCTATTAGTAATACCAGTACTAACAGTTAAGGCTGCCCCAGTAACATCAAGACCCCCTGTTGCATCGACATTTCCAGCAAATGTAACTTGACCATTACCTGTTTGTGTAATTACTTGATCCGTAGTTAAGGCTGCCCCCGTAACATCCAGGCCTCCTGTTGCATCTACATTTCCAGCAAATGTTGTGAGTTGGGAGGAATCAATAGTCATAGCAATAGTTGTTCCATTAGTAGAACCAACACCAATTTCAAGTTTATCAGTGTCATCATCAAGACCAATTCTGTAATCCTGGGCATTACCATCAAATACAAGCATTGCATCTTCTGTCCCAGCATCTCCAATAGTTATTTTTGGAGTTGTACCACCGATTATAACATTCGCATTTATAGTAGTTGCCCCGGTTAAAGTATTTGCGTTTGATCCGGTTTGAGTAATTGATTGATTAGTAGTTAAGGCTGCCCCCGTAACATCCAGACCCCCGGTGGCATCGACATTACCAGAAAAAGTTCCGGTTGTTCCTTCAATTGCAGCAAATGTTCCCGCTGCAGGCGCGTTATCACCAATAACAGTATTGTCAATAGTACCACCATTTATATCAGTTGTGGTCAATACACTGCTGGCTATTGTAATTTTTCCGCTGGAATTTGCTATGGTTGCGGCTGCGGCCCCATCTTTGGCTTTAATGTTAGTCACTTCAATATTCGTTGAATCTAATGTACCTGATATTGTAGTAATGGATGATGCACCGTTACCAATAGTAACATCTACCTCTGTTGCTACACTTCCACCAGTTAATATAAGTCCATTTTCAATACTACCATCGTGGGACGCTACTTGCAAAGTTAATTTACCAGATTCTTGACCATCTGTATTATCATGTATTTCAGAAAGTATACTACTATATTTCGTCCAGGAGGAGGGGATGGCGTCTTGATGCCCATAAAAAGTAATAGATCCTAATTTGTCATTAATACTACCTATGGTAGCCGCTTCTGTATTGTAAAATTGAAGTTCACCACCAGTTCCACCATTATGGGTATTTCTAATCTCTACAACAGGGGTATTTGTAGTATTATTCTCAATTATCATAGAGGGGGTGTTTATAGTAACTAATGTCGCATCTATATCAATACCACCAGCAGGAGCATTTAATTTAATAGCATCAGTTCCAGTTCCTGCTGCTGTAATAATAATTGAAGAATCATAGGCACCTACTTGACTAATTGTAAGATCCTCAGCGTCTGCACTTGATGTAATAGTAATAGCAGAAGAAGCAGTAACATCAATATCTAAAATATTAGCGTCAACATTTAAAGTACCTAGGAGTGCCTTGATATAAATAGCATCTGCACCATCGCCGCCTTCATTGATTAATGAAATTTTTTCGTTATCAGCAACATCATGTGGCATAAATTTCATTTGAGTAGATGCAGGACCTATTGTTAAGATTTTTCTATCTATTAAATTTGGTGCAATAAGCATATTACCAGCAGTAGCATCTAATTTAATAGCATCTAGCCCAGTACCAGCAGAAGCAATCGTTAATGCGCCAGATCCAGCGTTTAAAGAAATACCTACCGCATCTATTGTCGCAGCGGCAGTAACATTAATATCTAAAATACCAGCATCTATTATAACTTTTGAAGCAGCGTCAGCATTAGCGTCAAGGTGAAAAGCATCACCTGATGTATGGGCTGTCGTAATTTTTATATCACTTGCTGTTCCCGTAGTCTCTATTGAAAATGCCCCATTAGAATCTATATCAATACCGCCTGGGCCGCAGGCCACTATCAAACCAGCACCAAGCACCTTAACACCACCATTAGTAGATGAGATTACAAGAGAATCAGCAGCAGCTTCAGTTGATATAAGATTAAGTGATGAACCAGTCGCAGTGATATCAATATCTTGCCCAGCAGCAGTAATATCAATACCACCATTAGTAGATGATATTACAATAGAATCTGTTACACTTTCAGTTGATGTAAGATTAATTGATGTATTAGATGTTATATCTAAATCTTCCCCGGCAGATGCCCCGGATACAGTTATATCCATGCCACCTGCTGACGTGCTTATTTGTAAAGCGTCAGCAGCAGTACCAGTGGAACTTAATACCAAACTAGAATCAGTGCTACCTAATAGTTTTATAGTTAAATCTTGGGCATCGCCTGTAGTCGTCCTTTCAAGATTCGCAACAAGGGTTCCAACTGCGTAACCGGATCCGGTAGTATTAACAGTTGTAGTAGGGGCTTCTTGTAGATCTTTAAACAATTTCCATTTTCCTGAATCATTTGCGTCTCTAAATAAACCGGAATATAAATCTTGAGCCCCACTTGTATCATACATTCCATACATACCAATATCTAAATTATCACTAGAATTATTACCATTTGCTAAAATTATAAGAGGATCCACAATAGTTAAAGTCGTAGAATTAACAGTTGTCGTTGTTCCACTAACAGTTAAGTTACCGACAATAGTAGTTGTTGATCCTGCCCCACCACCTATGGTAACATCAACTTCGCCACCAGTATTATGTTCTCCTTCTAATTTTAGACCAACAGTTGGTGTAGTAGTTATCCCGTCACTTGCAGCAACATAGAAAGACAATTTACCAGCTTCATCATTATTATCTGCTTCTGATACTTCAGCTAATATTTTAGCAAAAGTAGTCTGCGTTTGTGCCGCATCATCACTAACAAATTCAATTGTGCCAATGTCATCATTATCAGCCCCAGCGGATCCGTTCTTATCCTTAATAAATTTTAAGGTTGATGCATTAGCGTCATTCCTTATATTTTTAATTTCAATAGCGGGTTTACTTACAGCATTCGATGTAACTTTTAATTCATTGAAATTTCCTTTTCTAACTCCTGATATAGTTCCACCGTTCCCCATATTTTATATTATTTAATATATAAAATTATAAAAAATAACATTACATTTTAATTATATATGAATAGGTATTCCCGGTTTATAAGTTCTTTGGGTAAAAGGATTTAATACCTTTCCCATGTCTATCTTGTAATTAATATTCTTTTGTTTCTTCCATTCCCGACCATTGGACATTGTAAATATTCCCAATAAAAGAGGTTGACCTGGACCTGAATTAAAAAATGGAGATCCATTGTAAAACGGATAGTCATTGGCTTCGTAGTAACCCCCGGTTGGTTCAGTATCTATTCTAAGCTTTCCTGTTTGAATCTGTCTAACAGTTCTTCTCCTTTTTTTAAACTGCCTTTTATCTCTTTTATCCGTATACTTATAGTATTTTCCCTGCAGAATGCTAGAATCTGAATCTTTGTATGGATTGTAAAAGGTTTCTATATTATTAAATGTATCAATAGGTGTAAATATTATTAGTATTAAAGTTATTAAAGCAAGAGCTTTGAATAGCATTATATAAAATTGAAATATTTTAATATGTAAATTTACTAGTATAATAATAATGGGAAAGAATATTAAAGGAGGAAAAAAAAGCAAGAAGTTTGCTAGCAAACGGGAAGCTGAATATAACAAGCGTCCTTTTCTAACTATTGAACCTGAAGGTCAGGTTTATGCTAAGGTCATTAAAAAACAAGGAGGCTCACCTCCAATAGTTGAACTACTTTGTTCGGATAAAGAAACACGTGTTGGTGTCTGTTGTAAAAAACTAAAAAGAATGAAGATGTGGGCTGATAAAGACTGCATTGTTCTTGTAAATCTAAGAGACTATCAACCTAAAAGATGTGATGTTATCTGGGTATATAATGATGACGAAATTGCGAAACTAGTATATCAAGGTGAAATATCTGCCGCTTTAACCGGTACAAAAACAACGGAATTCAGTAGTAATATGATGGACGAGGTTGATGCTACGTTTGAATTTGCTTACGCAGAAGATAACAAAGATTCAGAAAAATCAGAAAAACCAAAGAAGCCTAAAAAAGAAGGTAGTTCTAGTAGTTCTGAATCTGAAAGCGAATCCGACAGTGAATCAGAAGAATTTAATATTAATGAAATATAAAATATATCATTATACTCTCATTAACATTTCTAAAATATCAGATGGCTGTCGGTCTTTGCGACCTTTGAGTCCTTTACAACCCTTCGACGCTTTTTTCTGTTTTTTCCCCTGTTTTTTAGATATCATACTTTCTAAAAACCCTTTCATACTGTCAAATGTTCTAGGCATTTCGTATTCTTCTCTTTTATTATCCTGAAATGTAAAGATTGTTGGGAAACCAGCGCCCGCGTGTGGTTTTAAGTCTGGATAGCCCGCCTCACATTCAAAGTTTTCAACATTAAAGCCTTTAAATTTTTTATCCGACTTAACGTGTTTTTCCAGTTGTTCAAAATGAGGTAAGGCGTCAGTGCAGTGTGGGCACCACGACACGTGTAACATTACAAAGTATTTCTCACCTGGTTTGTAAGACCCTTTTATGATGTGTTGGTGCACTTCTTCTTTATTATCTCTTGATAAACTAAGTAATTTTTCAACACTCTTTTTATGATGTTTTGTCTTGTTTTTCTTGTTTTTCTTGTTTTTCTTAATTGTTTTTTTTAGACGTCTCGATTTTCTCTGTTTTTTATAGGATTTACTCTTTCTCTCCTTCTTCCCAGTCCGCTTATTATTTTTTCTATTTCTAGTAGAGGTCATTATAAATATAACCCAGATATAAAATTGAATACTATTATTTAATAAATAATAAGTAAAATCTGTATGAATACGATGACTAAACGCGAGGCAAATGGGTTAATGGACCTCGAAGATATGGATAAGGTAGCGGACAAGCTAAATCTTGAAGACTTTTGTAAGGTTCTCTTTAAAAAAGACTTCAAGTCTGGGGATGACCTTCGCAAAAAAGTTAGTAATCTCAGCCGTAGTCTAAAAATTCCTACTCCTAGAATTCATACTCTTAATACCCATTACATGGATAAAGTGAACTTATATCCTCGCAATGAAAGCTGGGAAATGTATGCGGTAAGCGTCCCTGCTCGTAGTAGATCCGGAGTAGTCGTCGTTGCCATTCAATCAGAACCAGAACAGTCCTGCCCTGCCGATTGCCACTACTGTTCTAATGAAACGATTGCTAATGGAGCAAAGATAGATATGCCAAGAAGCTATACCAGTGAAAGTCCGTCTAGCCTAAGGGCCATTCGAAATGGTTTTGACGCACTTAAACAGGTTATTGACCGGATGAGCTCTCTTTATTATCAGGGGCATGATATTTCAAAAGTAGAAATTATGATTCTCGGTGGAACGTGGAGCAATTATCCAGAAGAATACAAACAACTATTTATCCGTGATATATTTCACGCAATCAATAATTTTATTATGGACGCGCCTAAGACGGCAAAATACACAGAACAGAAGCGCCTATCTCTTAAAGAAGAACAGAAAATCAATGAAACATCCAAGCTAAGGGTTGTTGGTTTAACTATTGAGACTAGACCCGACTGGATTAATCTGGAAGAAATCGTTAGTCTTAGAAATCTGGGAGTCACGCGAGTACAGATAGGTATTCAACACACAAACAATAAAATTCTTAAGAAAGTCAATCGAGGTCACACGATTGAAGATTCAATGGCGGCTATTAAACTCTTGAAATACAATGGCTTTAAGATAGTGGCTCACTTTATGCCAGATCTATATGGTTCTTCGCCAGGAGATGATATTGAAATGTTTAGAGAACTACTTTATAACTCTGCTATTAAACCAGATGAAATTAAGATTTATCCGTGTATGGTTGTTCCATACAGCGTCTTACACCGGCTATACAAACAGGGTAGATTCATACCTTATTTTGAACAAGAGGGAGGTCCGCAAAAACTGATGGACGTTATACTTTACTTTCTAGAACGGTGCCCTGAATATACCCGTATTGACCGAGTTATCCGTGACATTCCGCTAACGCAAACAGATGGTGGCGTAGACAGACCTAATATGCGCCAAGACTTAGATAAAATTATGGCAGAGAGAGGAACTAAATGTAATGATATTCGAATGCGAGAAGTAAAAGACACTACAACTAAGCTAACGGACCTGCGATTGGATATCCAAAAATACGATTCTTCTGACGGGCAAGAATATTATATTCAATGGATAAGTGGAAAAAATACTCTTCACGGGCACATCAGACTTAGATTTAACTACTATAAAGAAGACCTCGCTTTCCCGGTGCTGCAACAGTGCGCCATTATAAGAGAACTGCACGTTTATGGAAAAGTGGTAGATATTAAGGATAATTCTAAAACAAGTGCCCAGCACCGCGGTCTTGGAATGAAACTTATGAAGAAAGCCGAAGAACTTTCTATGGTGGCTGGTTATAAAAAGATAGTAGTTATCTCGGGTATTGGAACAAGAGAATATTACAAGAATAAGTGTGGGTATCATCTAGATAAAACGGGAGGTGATTACATGCTAAAAGACTTAACATTTGATTCCTATATTTACGAACTAAAAAGTTTCCCGTGGCTGGCTGTTTCCACTATAATTGGTATGTATGCTGTATTTCATTATTTCCTTGGTTATGTGAGTAATTATTAAACCGATATTCTTTTAAAATTTTTTTCACCTATTAAAGTAAAGATGAACAAACTAGTTTTAGGATTAGCACTATTAGTAGTATTCGGTCTAATATACTTTCAATCTCCATTAGTTAAAAACATTACAAATAAAATTCGTAAAGTAAAATCTGGCGGTTGCGGCTGCGGTGGCGGTTGCGGTGGTGGCGGATGCGGCGGCTGCGGCGGTGGCGGCTGCGGCGGCGCCTGTGGAATAAAAGAACAGTATATCAATCCTATTAAATTTATTGATCAAGTATTCACTTTTTTATCTAGAAATGATAAAATAGTATTAAAAAATAACTGCATTAAAAATGAATACATAACACCGGATGTTCCAAATGAAGTGGAAGACGAAGTAAATGAGGCGTTAAGTATGGTAATAAGTAAAAGTAATAAGCTGTGCTGTTCTTACTTTGTATTAAGACGCAAAAACTTAATAATGGTTGAAAGAAATGAACAAGGTGAAAGATACGTAGTTGACGGTGTTTTCCACGAAACAGTTGGTCACTTCACCATTAGATTTGTACTCGATTATGTCAAGATAGGAAACAATAGATACATAAATTATATTACAATAGCAAATACCTCTGTTTATAACTTAATGCAGCCACCAGCAAATAGTTCTACTTCTAAAAATAATTTAGCCAAAGATAAATCGGCCAGTCTTGTGCCGCTTAAAAAATCACAATTCAATGAAGATTGGATGGATAGATTATCAGATTTATACAATGAAAAATACACAGTTATAGGAATAGACGATTCTACACTTGAATCTAATGCTGTAGATTATGTTGAATTATATGATATATTTAACTTAGAAGATGCTAATAAATGGATTGTTCCATTTGACCAAATGGGTAGAAACAGTGATTTCTGTAAAAAAGAAAGCTCAATGTGGGACCGTTTTGGTGCCAATCTCGCCGTGTCTGTTGGTGACGGTTGCTTAATGAATAACACAGCCTATCAAAAAAGAAATGCGCTACCAAATGTAGGGTCCGAAAAAGTAGGTGTAATTACAGAATACGGTGACCCTGATAATTCGGCTAACGCCTGGTTATTTAATAGTGGTGAATTTGGTAATGTCCGTGTAGAAACCGGTATAGCTGGTAAAGTCGGATAATTACAACATACAAACCGAAGGAATATCTTCTACGTAGTCTACATTTTGAACCTGTTTCGGACCGGCAGGTTTTTTCTTCTTTTTCTTAGATTGGATATGTTCTTTCAACTTATCTTTGCCCTGTTCTTTCCAGTAATTTAGGTCATCAATAAATCGGTAGATTTCAGGGACAATAGCATTAAACCAGGCTTTATCTCGTTTCACCGTATAACAAGAATATACACCGATATACCAATGTGATATGCTGTGGATATCATACACTTCCTCATTAAAGAACGGTTCCATCCATTTTTCTTCTTCTTCGATTGTTAAACCAATTGGACAGTAGTTATACTTCGGGGAGCCGTCGTGTTTTTGTCCCTTAGCCCATGTCCCAATAATCATTCCTTTTTCCTTATTATCTTTGTCTTCAAGATAATCCTGTCTACTAGAATATTCTAGTATTTTAACCTGTAGAAAGTCACAATAATCTAGGTCACATGAATCCAATTGTCCTTGGATTTGAGCCCAGTAATGCCATGGAACTTCACCATGTATAATTTTACGCATCCAAGGACACTTAATTTCAAGCATTCTAGCGGTTAACTCCTTATTGCCTGTATCCGCAACAATACCATCTGGACTTGCTCCAAATACATCAATACCTGGATGCGGAACTAATCCGAATTCTAGAATCTTTACATTGTTTCTCTGTTGATAAACAGCAATGGCAGCGTCTTCATATTTTACTCCCCATTCGGTTGCCTGATTGCCTTTCCAAGGTTTTGGATCTATCTTACTTAGCATTAAATCATCCCTAGAATTAAAATGCCCTTTGTCAAAAGCAGTTGCCAGGTCACTGGCTGTCAGTATTTTTTTACGAAATGCATACCAATCGGGTGTTCTTTGTTCGTATGTTTTTATTTCTAAGAGAGCCTTTAATTGTTCCTGTTTCTTGATATACATTTCTTCTCCATTCTCAATTAAATTAATAATATCTTCAACCTTCTGTTTGAAAACTAAAAGAACTGTATTATAATCCTCCGTTACATACTTTTTAATTACCTTCCTAGTATCTTTATTCTCAAATCCATCAGGTGTATTTGAATAATGTTCAGTGTTTATAAAATCAGTGTAATATCTTAGGAATGTTTCGTCAGCATCATAACAGCCGAGGTCTTCTAGAATATCATCTTTATTAACTTCAATGTAGTCGTCCATTTCATTATTCATTTCTAGTATTTTATAGATTTAAATTAATTCAATTTTATAATATATCGATCTTAACTTTAAATGAAAATTGAAAAAGATACTAGAAATAGATAAATACTAGAATGGCTGTTACAATTTATTTAGATTTTGAAACAACTGGTCTCAATATATTTCATGATGATATTATAGAATATGCCTTATTGGACTCTGCTACGGGTGATTCAGAAACAAACCTTGTCAAGCTACAAAACAAACGTAATGTTTCTAAGTTTATTAGTACACTCACCGGAATAACAGATAAGATGCTAATATCTGAAGGAATCAGTGTTCAAGAAGCCGTCCACCGTATTAAAGACTTTATAATTAAACATTCTAGAATTGGAGAAGATGTTGTTCTAATTGCTCATAATGGAGACTCATTTGATTTTCCCATTTTCAGGCGTCTATTAAAAGAACATATTGGAAAGATTAATCGTAATATAAAATACTTTGATACTTTACGATTTGCACAGGTTCTCCTTCCTAGACTTCATAAATTTAGCCAAGCAAATTTGTGTTTGCTATTTAAAATAAAAAATGAAAAGGCACACCGCGCTATTAGCGATGTAGTAACACTAGATAAGATATATAGACGCCTCACCAGTATATACTCATGCACAAAAACCAATATTTATGATCATATTAAATTGGTTTATGAAAAAATATAATTAGAAACAGGATATTTTACCGCTCGGTTCTTTATCTAGTATTGTAAAATTTAAGTATTCTAGATTTACTTCTTTTAATATTACTTTTTTTTCACCACAAGCACACTTAGAATCAGAACTATACCAACCTTCGCAGAAATTTTTACATTTTTTATTTAACTTTAAAGGTTCATTTGATTCTAGGAGTTTTATCTGGTGTTTTGTGTGAGCTACCTTAATTATTTTTTCTACATCCCATTCTTTAATTTCTTCTTCTGTTTCTAACTTGTTCTTAACAAGATATATCCGACACATATCTATGTATTTTTCTTTATTATTACTAAAATCCTCTCTATAAACAACTTGCCTATTCATTTATTAAGAGTATGTATTCATTGTTTAAGCCATTTTATACCTTCTCCTGATTAAATTTAGTTTTAACAGTTAATTCTGTTAATGTTCAAAAAAATATTTTTATTAAATCCTACTCTACCTACCTACTCTACCCTTTGACCCCCCAGCGCTTTTTATATATATAGCCCACCCTTTTATCGCAATTGCTTAGCCCTTATCATAATTGTCCAGTTCGTGACCGGCAATCCATTTTATTTATACACGTGTCTTATTCTAGAATTCGTCAATTCTAGAATTCTCTATCCCTTCTAGAATAAATATTCCTGGAACTTTGTCCAGTTTCTTTATTCTTAACTTAACGGTTTAACGGTTTTCCCTATTAAATTATATAATTTGTGTGACTGCTGCAAGAAAACCTAATGTATATCTAGAAATTATTTTATTGATTTAAACTTACTTTATAAATAGTGATACTAGATAAAATAAACCGATTAATCCACTTAGGATTAATATCATGCCCCCTATGGCTTGTCTATCTACTCTTATGGTTCTAATATCTTCCATGCTTGTCATTATATTTAATATTATTGTATTAATAACTTTAAATCATTTCTAGGAATATATATTCTATGGAAGGATTGATATTCGCTCCATAGAAAAATAAAAAATCATAATGTGTATACGCCTATCTTAATATTTAGGATTGCTGTAGCTAAAAAAGACCTGGACTGTATACAAACTTACAGCATCTAAAATGCCCGTTCTTAATTGATAAAGTATTTTACCTTATCAATTATATCTAGTATTTAATTACTTGTGATTAAACGCGCTAAGTCCATTTTTAAATACTCTTTTTTACTTTTTTTACTTAGCTTCCTTTTTTTTATTATCGCTTTAATATACTTACTTACAGGCTTTTTACGGGCCTTTTTATGTGTTTTTATACTGCAATGGCTTTTTGCTGGCATTACTTTATTATTATAAATTATTATTATTATAAATTATAATAATTTATAATAATAAATGGTTGAACAAAAAAGAACAACAGATCATATAATTTTTACTAAACCTGTAACTTTCTATAATGTATTTATATCGACGCTAGGTATTTTATGGTGGGTTAGTGTATGGGGTATGGCCTCTGAGATTATATATATAAATGTAAAAAAAAGAAAGTATGTAATATATTTAATATTAGGGTTATCAATTATAGTAGCATCTAAACTATTTAATCTTAGAATTCTTTAAAGATTTTATTAAATGTATCACACTCCTGTTCTTTTTCATTAAATTCACTTTTAATCCATTCTACTTTATAATAAGTGGGTCGCGTGTATTTGTTTATGAAGTCTTCTGCTTCTTTATCTGTCATATCAAACTCTTTTTTGCGCCATTCTATAATACTGGTTATATTAGCCATATTCTCGCAGGCCAACATTCGTTCAATAACCTTTGTTTCAGCGTATTTTTCTATATCGTCAGGCATATTATTTTTAAAGAGATTAATATTTTTCAATTTTCTATAAATAACTAGATATCATATTTTCCCGTTGAACCTGTATCATGAAACATTCCCCAGGTGCATAAATAGCGTACCACCATTTTGGCGGAATGTATAGTATTTCTTTCTCGTGAAGTGTATCGCTCGATATTTTGCTGTTTTTATACAGAGGATACTTTTTGTAATCCGGGGCCCAAATGTCTATCGGGGTTGTGTTGTTCTCTTCATACAAGTTTCCGTTATAAAGAGGTGAAACCATAAAAAACCTAATAGTGCCTTCCATAACTATAATAATATTAGTATCGTTCGTGTTTTTTCTCAGAGGTATCCTTGTATCCTTACTTACTATATGGCTGTAAATATTGGTTTCTGGATAATAAACGAGTTTTCTATTAAATCCTTCTAAAACACTGTTAATACTAGAATTAATTTTGGAATCGGTCACTATATTTGTATTTTTTAATAAGAGCATATCTTTCTTATGTTTTTCTATGTCTTTCATTTTAATAGTATTTTCGGAATCCTTTGTTTTATAAGAATAAGTTATCTGTGTTTCCGGTATATTTTTAGCTAAGTCTTTTAGCGTCAATTGGTCCTTTATCTTGTCTAAAATAACAATTGGGTAGCCATCTTCAACCATTAGGTCAATCTGTTTTTTTTCAGGATCAGTCGCGAATAAAATATCTGTCGTTGGATTTATTCGATATAAGTGCCGATAATCTCTAATAAAAGCAACTAAAACAGCTATAAGTAATAATAAAGGAAGTATATATAACATTTGTTTTTAATGATATT
>Ga0307986_10002451_pt1 | contig 13310 bp, 17 predicted proteins | sample EllFjometageno82_FD_203170 | JGI IMG/M metagenome (GOLD analysis project Ga0307986, IMG submission 203170) | Marine microbial communities from Ellis Fjord, Antarctic Ocean - #82 | ecosystem: Environmental > Aquatic > Marine > Unclassified | place: Southern Ocean | collected 2014-10-09
ATTTTAGAGGTTTATCTCCTAAAGGTTTCGATAAATTTGGTAATTATACTTTTGGAATTAAAGAACACATAATTTTCCCTGAAGTTAATTTTGATAGGATAGATAAAATTAGAGGGCTTGATGTTGTAGTAGTTATTACTGCTATGAATAAAGATCATAGTTATGCCCTTTTAGAGAAATTAAATTTTCCATTCATTAAAAAAGGAGACAATTAAAAATGGCTAAAGTAAGCGCAGTTAACAAAAATGAAAAAAGAATTAAACTTTCTGATAGACTTTTCAAAAAAAGACAAGCTTTGAAAAAAATTGTTATGGATAAGAAAATTTCATTAGAAGAAAGATTTAAAGCACAACAGAAATTATCTAATTTACCTAGAAACTCTGCAAAAAATAGAGTGATGAACAGGTGTCAAATTACTGGAAGACCGCATGGTGTTTACAGAAAATTAAAAATATCAAGAATAGCCTTAAGAGACTTAGGATTGCACGGATTAATTCCAGGCATGACGAAGTCGAGCTGGTAGAAAGGAATATATGAGTTTAAGTGACCCAATAGGGGATATGATTGCAAGAGTTAAAAATGCTTTAGTGAGAAATCACAAAAAAGTAGCGTTACCCTCTTCTAACTTTAAGGTAAAAATTGCTGATATTTTAAAAAGTGAGGGATTTATCAAAGATTATAAAATTGATGCTGAAAACAATAAACCTGTTTTATCTATTGATTTAAAATATTACTCAGGAAATCCAGTTATTAGTACATTTGAAAGAGTATCAAAACCTGGTAGAAGAATATTTTCAAGTGCTGACAGTTTGCCTAAAATCAATGGTGGACTTGGCGTAGCAATTGTATCAACACCAAAAGGTGTTATGACCGATGTAGATGCTAGAAAGCAAAAAGTTGGTGGTGAAATAATCTGTAAGGTATTTTAATGTCTAAAATTGGTAAAATAAGTATTTCAATTCCAGAAAAAGTTAAAGCGGTATTATCTGGAAATATTCTCAATATTGAAGGACCTTTAGGAAAAAAATCTCTTAATGTTGATTTGGAAATGTTTAATGTTGATATTATGGAAGGTAAATCAATATCAATTAAACCAAAAAAAATAGATAAAGATTCCAAAAGATTGTGGGGTATGAATAGGAGTTTAATTAACAATGCTGTGATTGGCTCGAGCACTGGCTATGAAAAGATACTTGAACTTGTCGGCGTTGGATATAGAGCCGCATTAAAAGATAAAGTATTAAATCTTCAACTTGGTTATAGTCATGATATAAATTTTGATATACCTGATGGTATAACTATTATTGTTGAAAAACAGACAACAGTTAAAGTGAGTGGATCTGACAAACAGCAAGTCGGAATGGTTTGTTCCAAAATTAAATCTTTTAGAAAACCTGAGCCATATAAAGGTAAGGGCATAAGAGAAAAAGGTCAGTATATATTAAGAAAAGAAGGAAAGAAAAAATAATGAAATTAAAAGCTATCGATAGAAAAAAGTTTAGAGTAACTAATAAGGTTAAAAAAGTTTCTTCTCCTGACAGATTTAGATTAAGTATTTCAAGATCTTCAAAGAATATTTCTGCACAAATTATTGATGATGTTAAAAATATTACATTAATATCATCTTCCTCAACTGAGAAAGATATTAAAATATTGGATAAGGTTAACAAAACTGAGATTTCAAAAATTGTTGCTGAAAAATTAGCAAAAAAAGCTGTAGAGAAAAAAATAACAAAAATTTATTTTGATAGAGGAGTTTACAAATATCATGGTAGAGTTAAGGCATTTGCAGAAACATTACGTAAAAATGGGATGGAATTTTAATTATGGATTTTAGAAAAAAAAATGATGATGGTATTCTAGAAAAACTAGTTCATATCAATAGAATTACAAAAGTTGTAAAAGGTGGACGTAGATTCGGTTTTTCAGCATTAGTTGTAGTTGGAAACCAAGCAGGTAAAATTGGAGTAGCTCATGCTAAAGCTAAACAAGTGCCAGATGCGATTAAAAAAGCTAACGAAAATGCTAGAAGAGTATTAATTCATATTCCTTTAAGAGAAGGCAGAACTATTCACCATGATGTTTATGGTAAAGATGGAGCTGGCAAAATTATTTTAAGATCAGCCCCCAAGGGAACTGGTATTATTGCTGGTGGCCCTGTTAGAGCCGTTTGTGAAGTTTTAGGAATTAAAGATATAGTTGCTAAATCTATGGGTACATCAAATCCTCATAATATGATAAGAGCAACAATGAAAGCTCTTTCAAAACAAAATTCACCCAAACATATAGCAACAATTAGAAATAAAAAGATTTCTGATGTAATTGAAAAAAGAGGATAATGAGTACATTAAATACTACAGGTAAAGTTTTATATAAAAAAAAGATGAGAGTTGGTAGGGGTATCGGTTCTGGAAAAGGCAAAACTTCAGGTAGAGGTGTAAAAGGCCAAAAATCAAGATCGGGTGTGTCTATTAAAGCTTTTGAAGGTGGTCAAATGCCTTTGTATAGAAGGTTACCTAAAAGAGGATTCAATGCTATTAAAAGATATCAGGCTATTATTGCAATAATGAACTTGGAGAAAATTCAATCTTACATTAATGAAAAAACTATTAATTCAGGAGAGGTAATAAATATAGCTTTACTTAAAAAGTTAAGATTAATTAATAAAAATTCGCAAAAATTAAAAATACTTGGCACTGGTGATATTAAAGACAAAGTTAGTATTGAAGCTGACTTAATATCGAAAGCTGCTGTAGTAAAATTAGAGAAAGCTGGCGGAACAATACAATTAAAAAAATAATTAAGATATTATGAGTGCATCTTCTCAAACTAATGATCTTAAAAACAGAATACTTTTTACAATATTTATTCTAGCTGTTTATAGATTTGGTACTTTTGTGCCTATTCCAGGTATTGATCCAGAGCAACTACAAGTAATGATGAGTGGTAACCAGAAGGGCTTACTTGGAATGTTCAACGTTTTTGCAGGTGGTGCCGTTGGCAGAATGGCTATCTTTGCCTTGGGTATAATGCCTTATATTTCTGCTTCAATAATTGTTCAATTATTAACTGGTGTATCCGAATATTTTAAAAATTTAAAAGCTCAAGGGGAAATAGGTAGAGCAAAAATTACTCAAATAACAAGGTATGGAACTGTTCTATTAGCTACAATTCAAGGTTATGGCTTATCTATTGGTTTAGAATCTTCTGCTGATCTAGTGATTAACCCAGGCTTATTTTTCAAGATAACTACAGTTTCTACTATTGTTGCTGGAACAATGTTTTTAATGTGGCTTGGAGAGCAAATAACTCAAAGAGGTATTGGTAATGGTATTTCTCTGATTATTTTTGCTGGGATTGTTGCTGAAATTCCTAGAGCTTTAGTTACAACTTTTGAATTAGGTAGAACAGGAGCTGTTTCGACAATTATGATTATTGGAATTTTTGTACTTTTGGTTGCAACAATTATGTTCATCGTCTTTATGGAAAGAGCACTAAGAAAAATTCTTATAAATTACCCTAAAAGACAAATGGGAAATAAAATGTATGGTGGGGAGTCTTCTCATTTACCCTTAAAAATTAACCAAGCAGGAGTAATCCCAGCAATTTTTGCATCAGCATTACTGTTGTTACCTGTAACTTTTTCGAATTTTAGTTTTTCAGATAATGATGCATTTTTAAATATAAGTTCATATTTCACTCAAGGTCAGCCACTTTACATGTTGCTATATGCATCTGGAATAGTGTTTTTTACTTTCTTTTATACATCAATTACTTTTAATCCAACTGAGACTGCTGATAACTTAAGAAAATATGGTGGCTTTGTTCCAGGCATTAGACCTGGAGAAAATACAGCTCTATACATAGAAAAAATTGTTACTAAACTTACCACAATAGGTGCTCTTTATTTAACTATTGTGTGTTTGATGCCAGAGTTTTTAATTGCAAATTATCCAATACCATTTTATTTAGGTGGTACATCAATTTTAATCGTTGTTGTTGTTGCAATTGATACCGTAACTCAAATTCAAACAAGATTAATGAGTTCTCAATATGAGCAGTTAATAAAAAAAACAAAATTCGGTAAGTAATTTGTGAATATAATTTTATTTGGTCCTCCAGGAGCTGGAAAGGGCACACAAGCCCAATCTATTGTCAAAAAACATAATTATTTTCAATTATCAACAGGAAACCTTTTAAGAGAAGAGGTTAAATTGAAAACATCTCTTGGTGCAGAAATTGAAACATTAATATCAAATGGAAAGTTTGTCTCAGATGAAACTGTTAACACACTACTAAGACAATCTATTACCAACTTAAAGTTTAGAGATAGAATTATTTTTGATGGATACCCTAGAAATGTTGAGCAAGCTAAAAATTTAGATTTGATTTTAGGTGAATTTGATCAAACTATTGGACATATAATTTTTTTAAATGTTTCCAGGGATATCATTGAAAAACGTATTATGGGTAGACTGACTTGTGAAAAATGTCATATGACAATGAACGAGTTTTTTAATAAAGAGCAAATTGATCTACACCCATGTGGTAAAGAGTTTCTTAAAAAGAGGAAAGATGACAATCTAGATGTAGTTGTGGCAAGATATGACACATATATGAAATTAACTAAGCCTGTATTAGATTTTTATTCAAAAAATGCTAATTTCATTGAAATTGATGGAGCTACTGAAATTGAACAAATAACTAATAAAATCAATGAAGTTATTAAGGTTTAAGGCGTTGACTTTAGAACATCTTCTTATATAAAAGGCTAAATTTATTCTCAGAACTATGGCTCGTATATCAGGTGTAAATATTCCGCAAAATAAACTTGTCCACATCGGACTAACTTATATCTATGGTATAGGTGATAAGTTTTCAAATCAAATTTGTACATCGTTAGAAATTCCAAAAGCTAAAAGAATTAATGAACTAACGGATGATGACATTTTAAAAATTAGAGAATATATTGATGCAAATTTTAAAGTAGAAGGTGATCTTAGAAGAGATTACTCTCTTACCATTAAAAGATTAATTGATCTAGCTTGCTACAGAGGATCAAGACATAGAAAAAAACTTCCAGTTAGAGGACAAAGAACAAGATGCAATGCTAGAACAAGAAAAGGGAAGGCTATTGCAATAGCAGGTAAAAAATTAACACCACTTAAAAAATAATTAATTTATGGCTAAAGTAGATAAAGTAGAAAATCCGGATGCAGTTTCAGAAAAAAAAGTAGAAAAAAAAGCAGCCAAAGGATCTAAAAAAAGTTCGTACTCAAAAAAAAAGAAAATAAAGAAAAATATTCTCAATGGAATCGCTTATGTACAATCAACATTTAATAATACAATAATTTCAATAGCTGACACTAATGGAAATGTTATATCATGGGCATCAGCTGGACAAAAAGGTTTTAAAGGTTCAAGAAAGTCTACCCCTTATGCTGCACAAATTGCCGCAGATTCTGCTGCATCTAAAGCTTTAGAATATGGAATGAAAACATTAACCGTACAAGTTAAAGGCCCAGGTTCTGGAAGAGAAACAGCTTTAAGAGCTTTACAAGCGAAAGGATTTAAGATTCTTTCAATAAAAGATACAACACCAATGCCACATAACGGCGTAAGACCACCAAAGAAAAGGAGAGTTTAAGAAATGGAAAGTTTAAATGTAAATGCTAAAAATTGGAAAGCATTAATTAAACCAGCTCAATTAGATGTTAAAATTAGTGATGATAAATCACACGCAAAAATTATAGCCGAACCATTAGAAAAAGGGTACGGTTTAACTTTAGGAAATTCTTTAAGAAGAATTTTACTTTCGTCTATAAGAGGCGCGGCTGTAACTTCTATTCAAATTGATGGTGTGTTACACGAATTTACTTCTATTAAGGGTGTAAGAGAAGACGTAACTGATATTGTGCTAAATGTTAAGTCACTTGCATTGAAAAGTTCTTCTGACACAGTTAAGAAACTTATTTTAGACGCTAAAGGACCAGGAGAAATTAAAGCTTCGGATATAGAGTCAGTTGCTGATATTGAAATATTAAACCCAGATTTAGTTATCTGTAACTTGGATGAAAATACTCATTTTCATATGGAGATGAATGTTGGTACTGGTAAAGGTTACGTGCCAGCTGTAATGAATAAGCCTGAAGAGCCACCACTTGGTTTAATAGCAATTGATTCATTATATAGTCCAGTTAAAAAAGTTTCTTACGCTATAAGTACTGCAAGAGAAGGTAAGGCACTAGATTATGATAAGTTAACTATGGAAGTTGAGACAAATGGTTCAATTTCAGCAGAAGACGCAGTTGCATATTCTGCAAGAATTTTTCAAGATCAATTAAACATGTTTGTAAATTTTGATGAACCAGTGGAAGCTCCCGTCAAAGAAGTTTCAACTGAGCCAGAGTTTAACAAAAACTTATTAAGGAAAGTTGATGAATTAGAATTGTCGGTTCGTTCAATGAATTGTCTTAAAAATGACAATATTATTTATATAGGGGATCTTGTTCAAAAATCTGAAGGTGAAATGCTTAGAACACCTAACTTCGGAAGAAAATCTCTTAATGAAATCAAAGAAGTTTTAACCGGTATGTCTTTATATCTTGGTATGGAAATACCAAATTGGCCACCTGAAAATATAGCTGAAATGTCTAAGAAGTTAGAGGAGCAAATTTAATGAGACACGGAATGGCTAATAAGAAGTTAAATAGAACTTCTGAACATAGAAAAGCTTTATTAAAAAATATGTTAAATTCTTTGATAAAATATGAACAGATCACTACTACACTTCCAAAAGCTAAATTTTTGAAACCACAAGCTGATAAAATCATTACTTTAGGTAAAAAAGAAACTCTACAAACCACAAAAATGTTGATGACTAAATTACAAGACATTTCTTCAACAAAAAAAGTTACAAAAACTCTGTCTAAAAGATACGAAAAAAGACATGGTGGGTATACTAGAATTATTAAAGCTGGATTTAGATATGGAGATAACGCGCCAATGGCTGTAATTGAATTTGTAGATAGAGATGTTGCGGCCAAAAGAGTTGATAGAAAGAAAAAAGACACCGTAAAAGGTTCTGTTAAAGAAAAAAACGATGAGAAAAAATTAGCTACTGCTTAATTTTTTATATAAAAATACTACATCATGAAAAAGTCATTTAGCGTTGATCTAGCGTTTAACAACATGCGTATTGATCGATGGATTAGAAATAATTTAGGCAATATTCCTCAAGGTTTAATTGAAAAAAGTTTAAGAAGTGGAAAAATTAAACTTAATAATCAAAAAACAAAAAGTTCACAAAAAGTGAAAACTGGAGATGTTGTTGATTTATTTAACTTTGATTATACTGAAACAATAGTTCAAAAGAAAATAAAATTTATACCTTCTGAGGAGGTTATTAAAGAAAATGAAGATTTAATTATTGATAATAATGATGACTTTATTGTATTAAATAAAAGTTCGGGTATAGCAGTTCAGGGAGGAACGAAATCAAAAAAAAACTTGGTGGATATTTTTGCAAGAAGTGATATTTTTCAAGATACCAAACCATTTTCGGTTCATAGACTTGATAAAGATACCTCGGGTGTTTTTATTATGGCAAAGCATAGAGAGTCTGCTCAATTATTAACCTCATTATTTAGATTAAGAAAAGTTCATAAAACATATTTAGCCATATGTCATGGTGAGTTACAAAAAGATTCAGGTGAGTGGAATCAAGATTTAACCAGGTATGATAATGATAAAGAAATTGTGGAAAAAGCTAGAACACTTTATAAAGTTTTAGATAAAAACTCAATTTGTAGCTTAATTGAAATGAAACCAATAACAGGAAGAAAACACCAACTTAGAAAACAACTTTATGCAGTAGGTTGTCCAATTTATGGTGATCAAAAATATAAGTTTAGTAATACAGATAAGGCGATTAATAAAAACTTAATGCTCCATTCTTATCAAATTAAATTTATGATTAATGATAAAAAGTATACCTATACAGCACTCTTACCAGATTATTTTAAAAAACTGTTAAAAATTAAAAGACTTAGCTTTCCAAGTTATTAGTAAAATTATTAACAATTACTTCGCTTAAAGAATCATAGTTTTGATCATTAATTTCTCTAAGATTAGTTACACCTTTATCTGAAATACCACATGGAATAATATTTTGATATTTTGATAGATTATTATTAATATTGATAGCAAAACCATGGTAGGCAATCCATTTACTTATTCTAACACCAATAGCTGCAACTTTCTTGATATTGTTTTTATGATTTATCCATATACCAATATTTTTAGGGTCTCCAAATGTATTAACTTCATATTCAAATAAGCTTTCAATAATAGTTTTCTCAATTAATGATATAAATTTTCTAATATCTTTATCCCTTCGTTTTAAATCTATAACAAAATAACAAACTAGTTGGCCTGGACCATGGTATGTAATTTTACCACCTCTATTTGTTTTAATTATAGTTATATCTTTATTTAAAATCTCTTCATCTTTATAGCTGGTGCCGGCAGTATAAATTTCTTCATGTTCTAGAATCCAAATTAAATCACCTTTTTTATTGTTATTTACATCTAGCAGTCTTTCTTCGAGAAATTTTATAGCATCATCATATTTTATTGGTTTTATGGACTTTTTAATCTCTATATTCATTTATAAATTGTATTATTCTTATTATACACTATTAGTGCAAAATTGATTTATAGGTAAATTTATGTCTTTAATAAAAAAAATAAAAGATAAAAAGGTTAATTTTGAGTTCAATAAAGAGTACTTAAAAGTTGTTACCACTAAGATTGCTAACAACGATGCTCAATTTATTACCAATTCATTTAATGAAATGCATCCTGCAGATGCGGCTGATATTATTGAATTACTTGGTCAAAGTGACAGAGAAAGTTTAATAAAACTTAATAATTTTAATATAGACCCTGAGGTTTTCATTGAACTTAATGAGGCTGTTCAATCTGAAATTATAGCTTATCTATCATCCGATTCTATTGTTAAGCTTTTAAAAAATCTTGAATCTGATGATGCAATTGCTATTTTAGAAAATGTAGACGAGAAAGATAAAAATGATATTTTAAGTTCATTACCACCCAAAGATCGTTTTGCTTTACTTGAAAGTTTAAGTTATCCCGAAGATACAGCGGCTAGAATAATGCAACGTGAGTTTACAGCTACTCCAAGTAATTGGTCCGTAGGACAAACGATTGACTATTTGCGTGATAATAAAGATTTACCAGAAGAATTTTTAGAAATTTTTATTGTTGATGAGGACTTTAAGCCAATTGGAACTGTTCCATCTTCTAAAGTTTTGACAACCTCTAGAGATACAAAAATGCTTTCTATTATGTCAGAATCCCAATTACTTATTCCAGTAGATATGGATAAAGAAGAGGTTGGTAATGTTTTTGAAAATTATAATTTAAATTCTGCAGCAGTTGTTGATAAAACAAATAAATTAGTTGGTATGATAATGTATGATGATGTTTTAACAGTATTGAAAGAAGAAGCTGAAGAAGATGCTTTGAGATTAGCTGGTGTTGGTGATGAAGAAATTACAGATGGTGTTTTTAAAAAAACAAAACGAAGATTCAACTGGTTATTATTGAATTTATTCACAGCTTTTTTAGCAACTTGGGTAATCAGTTTGTTTGGTGCAACAATAGAACAGATGGTTGTCTTAGCTTTTTTAATGCCAATTGTTGCCTCTATGGGTGGAAATGCTGGCATGCAAACATTGGCTGTTACGGTCAGAACTTTAGCAACAAATGATTTAACAAAAAATAACCTTACACAAAATATTTTAAAAGAATTTAATATAGGAATTTTAAATGGGATTATTTTTGCAATAATTAGTGCGTTTATAGTACATGTTTGGTTTCAAGATTCTTTGCTTTCAATGATTATATCAATGTCAATGATTGTAACTATGATAGTTGCTGGATTATTTGGCATTCTAGTTCCTGTAACTTTAAAAAAAATGAATATTGACCCAGCAATTGCATCAAGTGTATTCGTAACAACTATAACAGATGTAATAGGTTTTGTTTCATTCTTAGGTGTCAGTGCGTATTTTCTTTAAAAATTATCGATCAATCTTACATTATTTAAATAATAAGCTACAAAAACTTTAAAAGGTTTATTGTTTATGTTGGTACTTAGGTTAATTAAATTTCTACATTCTAAGTACTGAATTTTGATATTAAAATTTTTACTTAATTCTTTTTTGACTATTTGAACTATATTTTTGTGTTTTTTTTTATCTTTATTAATTGTAAGTTTCAAATTGAATAGTTTATTAGCAACCAAACCAGCTGTTTTAAGACTAGTTTTTTTCAACAAGTTATTTCTTGAGGACAAGGCAACTTTATTAGAATTTCTGATAGTTTTACACAAGTAAACGTTGGACTTATATTTCTTTTCAATATAATTTTTAACTAAAAAAAACTGTTGATAGTCTTTTTCACCCATAAAAATTATTTTTGGACATATTAATTTTGTAAAACGATTTAGAATATCTAAAACACCCTCAAAGTGATTTTTTCTAAACCTAGCACACAATATTTTTTCTGGTTTATTCAATGAAATTTTAGATTTTTTGTCTCCTTTGTAAATTTGAGCCACTGTCGGTAAGTAGACATAATCAACTTTTAGTCTTTTAAGTATTTTAAGATCTTTGTTTAAATTTCTGGGATAAGCCCTGTAGTCTGCTTTATCATTAAACTGAGTAGGATTAACAAAAATAGTAACCAATGTTTTTGTACATTTTTTTTTTGATATTTTAATAAGTGATTCATGACCTTTATGGAGATTACCCATGGTAGGAACAAATCCTAATTCTTTTTCGTGGCCAATTGCCTTATTTAAATCAGTTATTTGTTTTATTAATTTCATTTGTAATAATAAGATTAATAAGTAAAACATTTATATGATTAAACAAGCAATAATTCCTCTAGCAGGACTTGGTACAAGATTGTTACCACTAACAAGTGTTTTCGCCAAAGAACTTTTACCTATCAATGGAAAACCTGGAATAGAATATATTCTAGACGAGTGTATAGAAGCGGGAATTAAAGAGGTTATTTTTATTATTTCACAAAAAAAGTTAATGATTAAAAAATATTTTTATAATGATAAATTTTATAAAGATATTATTAAACATAAAAATGATCCACGTATACTAAATGAATATAAAAAAATTTTAAAATATAAAAAAATGATCAAGTTTGTTTATCAAGACAAACCCCTAGGAACAGGAGATGCAGTTCTTAAAACTAAAAAACTTATTAAAGATAAGTATTTTTTAATGTTATTACCTGACGATTTGATAGTAAAACAAAATTGCTCAAAGTCTATGATTGCAGTGCACAAAAAATTTAATACATCTGTTATGGCAAGCATGAAAGTGAATAAAAAAGAAGTTTCGAGATGGGGTATATACAGTGTTAAAAAAAAAATTGATAATAAAAATTTTACAATTAAAAATGTAATTGAAAAACCTTCCATTAAAAACGCGCCGTCTAATAATGCGGTAATTGGTAGATACATATTACCAAAGACAATTTTTAATAAATTATTAAAACTTAAACCTGGTAAAGGTGGTGAAATTCACATCACTGATGCTATTCAGTCTTTAATTAATGATAATGATGAATTTATAGGGCATATTTTTTCAGGAAAATATTTAGATTGTGGAACAATGCAAGGTTATGTTAATTCAACACTGGATATCGCTAAAATATGAAAATATGTATGATAGGAACTGGGTATGTTGGGTTAGTAAGTGGTGTTTGTTTTTCTGACCTTGGAAATGATGTTATTTGTGTAGATCGTGATCTGAAAAAAGTTGAAGGATTAAAAAAAGGCATTATTCCAATCTATGAACCAGGTTTAGATGAATTAGTTTTAAAAAATTATAATAATAAAAGACTAAAATTTTCTACTGATTTAAAAAATTCAATTATAAAATCTGATGTTGTGTTTATTTGTGTTGGTACACCTACTAAAAAAAATGGCAATGGTGCTGATTTAAGTCAAATTTATAATGTTGCTAAAGAAATAAGAGATTCTATTACTAAATTTAAAGTTATAATAACTAAATCTACCGTTCCCGTTACAACAGGTGATGAAATTGAAAAAATTATTTCACAAAAAGTATCTAAAAAACTTTTCTCAGTTGTATCAAATCCTGAATTTTTAAGAGAAGGTGAGGCTATAAGAGATTTTACTTATCCCGATAGAGTTGTAATTGGCACAAAAGATAAAAGATCTAATAAAATTTTAAAAAATCTTTATTCACCCCTGATATCAAAAGGTGCAAAATATGTTAACACATCAAGAAGAGCGGCTGAATTAATCAAGTATGCCTCTAATGCATTTTTAGCTACAAAAGTAACTTTTATTAATGAACTTGCAAACTTATGTGAAAAAATTGATGTTAACATTGAAGATATCTCTATTGGCATGGGTCTAGATAAAAGAATTGGCGGACGTTTTCTTAGAGCCGGTCCAGCTTATGGTGGTTCGTGTTTTCCAAAAGATACAAAGGCCATTGCTGCTACTGCAAAAAAATTTAATACAAATTTATCAGTTATTAAAAGTGTAATTAAATCAAATGAAAATAGATCTTTATTATTATTAAAAAGAGTTTTTAATATTTTGAAGGGCAAAGTTAAAAATAAAAAAATATGTTTTTTAGGTGTTACCTTTAAAGCTAATACTGATGATATGAGAGATTCATCAAGCTTAACTATGGTACCTTTGTTGATTAAAAAAGGTGCTAAAGTAAATTATTTTGATCCAACTGGTGAAAAAAAAAATTTCAAGAAATTAAAAAATGTTAAATTTTCAAATAATATTAGTTCTGCTATAAAAGACTCAGACTTAATAATAATTCATACTGAATGGAATGAATTTAAATCGATAAATTTTAGAAAATTAGTAAAAAACAAAAAATTTACAATATTTGATATGAGAAACATTTATTCACCAACCAAGATGAAAGAATTAAAAATAAAATATTTTGGTGTGGGCCATTAATTTAATTCAAAAATAGCATCAACCTCTACAGAAACACCAAGAGGCAAACTATTTGTGCTAATAGCAGCTCTCGTATGCATACCAGCGTCACCAAAAACAGAAACTATTAAATCAGATGCTCCGTTAATTACCTTTGGTTGTTCGATGAAATTTTCTGTTGAATTAACAAAACCAGTTAACTTTATACAGGATTTTATTTTTGATAAGTCTTCATTACAAGCTTTTTTAACTTGAGAGATTATGCTTAAAC
>Ga0307986_10002452_pt1 | contig 13298 bp, 12 predicted proteins | sample EllFjometageno82_FD_203170 | JGI IMG/M metagenome (GOLD analysis project Ga0307986, IMG submission 203170) | Marine microbial communities from Ellis Fjord, Antarctic Ocean - #82 | ecosystem: Environmental > Aquatic > Marine > Unclassified | place: Southern Ocean | collected 2014-10-09
GTAGTCCTGAAAATCAAGAAAATATGGGTGAGTTTGTAGAATGTGTTCAAGGCTTAGGTCAAGCCAGTTTGTATTTAGATTTCCCAGTAGTTTCTGGTAATGTATCTTTTTACAATCAAACAAAAAATATTGGAATAAAACCTACACCAACAATAGGTGGTGTTGGATTAATCTCAGACTATAAAAATATGATTACAATGGATCTTAAAGAGGCTGAAAATATTATTTTAGTGGTTGGGAAAACTGAAGGACACTTAGATCAAAGTTTATTTTCTAGAGATGTCTTAAATGAAAAGAATGGCCCCCCTCCAGAGATTAATTTATTCAATGAAAAAAATAATGGTGAAACAATATTAAAGCTTATAGATCAAAAATTTATTAAAGCTGCCCATGATGTATCTTTAGGAGGAATTATTACAGCTTTAAGTAAAATGTGCATTAAAGGCAAAAAAGGTGCTGTCCTTAAAAAACCTAATTATTTAATTAATCAATTTGAATACTTGTTTGGAGAAGATCAAGGAAGATATATAATAGAGATTGATAAAAATAACTTAAAAGATGTGGTTAAAATACTTTCAGAAAATTCCGTTCATTTTGATGAACTTGGAACTGTAAATGATGCTGATCTTATTATTGACGATAAGTCAAAAGTTTCAATTGACGATTTAATTAAATCGCATACAACTTGGTTAACTAACTATATGAGTGAATAAATGGCTATGAATTTAAAAGAAATTGAAACACTAATTAAAGAAGCTTTGCCAGATGCAGTAATCGAAATTCAAGACTTAGCGGGAGATGGAAATCACTATTCAGCAACTGTTACTTCAAGTGAGTTTGCTGGAAAAAGTAAAATTGAACAGCATAAATTAGTATATAATTCCCTTAAAGGAAAAATGGGAAATGAACTCCACGCTTTAGCAATTAAAACAAAGGAACAATAAATGAACCAAGAGACTAAGGATTTAATCAATAACGAAATTACTAACAATGAAGTTTGTTTATTTATGAAAGGAACGCCTGACGCTCCACAATGTGGATTCTCTATGGCTATCTCAAATATGCTAAAAATTTTAGAAGTAAACTATAAGGGTATTAATGTTCTTGAAGCTCAATCGTTAAGAGAGGGTATAAAAGAGTTCAGTGATTGGCCTACTATTCCACAAGTGTATATTAAAGGTGAATTCATAGGTGGCTGTGATATTGTTAAAGAAATGTATGAAAACGGTGAACTTAAAAAGGTTCTTGAGGATAAAGGAATTAATTTTAAGAAATAAATTTTTATTATCTAGAGTAATATTCAATTACTAGATTAGGCTCCATAACAACAGGATAAGGTACTTCATTAAATTTAGGTGTTCTAACAAAAGTAACTTTTTTATTCTTTTCATCCATTAGTATATATTCTGGAGTTTCTCTTTCTTTGCTTGCTAAAGCTATATCAATAATTGCTAGTTGTTTAGATTTATCTCTAATTTCAATAACGTCCTCTTCTTTTACAAGATAGCTTGAAATATTGACTTTTTTTCCATTCACTTTTACATGGCCATGATTAATTAGTTGTCTTGCTGAAAAAACAGTTGTTGAAAATTTTGATCGATAAATTATTGAATCTAATCTTCTTTCCAATAGACCAATTAAATTTTCACCCGTATCACCTTTCAACATGGAGGCTTTTTTATAAATATTTCTGAATTGTCTTTCGTTAATATTTCCATAATAACCTTTTAATTTTTGCTTAGCTTGAAGCTGAATACCATAATCAGAAGGTTTTCCTTGTCTAGATTGACCGTGCTGACCTGGGCCATATGCTCTAGTGTTAAAAGGACTTTTGGGTCTACCCCATAAGTTTATCTTTAATCTTCTGTCTATTTTATGTTTAGAACTTATTCTTTTTGTCATTTGATAGTTGGGGTTATAAACTTACTCATTATTTTGTCAATCAACCTTTTTTGGATAAACTAGCAAATACACTGGATAAAATGCGAGTTTCTTTCTCAGATAGCTCCATTTTGGAAAAAATACTTCTTAAGTTTTCTAACATAATAGGCCTCTTCTCCTGAGGTTTGAAAAAGTTCTTTTCTTCTAATTTTTTTATACATAAATTGGTCATTGCCTGAACATCTCTTTTACTTGCAGGGGAAACTTTTTTAGATTTAACATACTTAGAACCTTCTAGACTAATAATATTGGCTACAGTATGCGCTACAATGATAACACTATGAGATAAATTTAATGATTTAAAATCAGGATTAGTTGGTATTTGCATAGTATAATTTGCATAACTAATTTCATTATTAGATAGTCCAGATGCCTCAGAACCAAACAAAAATGCAACTTTTTTATTAAAATCAATTTTCTTTAAACTATCTAATTTTATATGTTTAATATTTTTATTTCTAAATCTTGCTGAGGTAGCAATAACATAGTCTACTTTTTTTATAGCAGATTCTAAAGTTTCATAAACTTTTGTATTTATGATTAGATCTTTAGCACCAACAGCTGTTGCTAAAATTTTATCATTTGGGAAAATTGGCTTTGGTTTAACAATTATTAGCTTTTTAAAGTTAAAATTTTTTATTGCTCTAGCACAAGCGCCTATATTTTCAGATAACTGAGGCTGATGTAAAATAAATGAAATATTATTAAATAACATTAAAGACTAGCGGGGGCATTATCTTTGAATAGTTTGTAATCCAGACTATCAACTAGTGCTTTAAAAGAGGCATCTATGATGTTTGCAGAAACACCTATAGTGAACCAATTTTTTCCTTTTGAGTCAGTGCTTTCAATTGAAACTCTAGTTACAGCTTCTGTTCCAGTGTTTAAAATTCTAACTTTATAATCTACTAATTTAAGATCTTTTAAATATTTTGAATATTTATTTAACCTATCTACATTTTGTCTAATCGCATTATCTAAAGCATTTACTGGTCCATTACCTTGACCTTCACATATAATTTTTTCACCATCTACTTCTAGTTGGGCTTTTGCTAATGAAATAATTTCACCTGTAGAGTTTTTTTTTACAGAAACATCATATTCTTGAATTAATATATATCTTGGTATTTCACCTATAATTCTTCTAGCCAGCAACTCAAAAGAGGCATCTGCACCATCATAACTATACCCTATAAACTCTCGATCTTTTACCTCTTCTAATAGTTTTTTAATTTTGGGATCATTCTCTTCTATTTCAATTCCAATAGTTTTTAATCTTGAAACAATATTTGATTTCCCCGATTGATCGGAAACAACAATATTTCTAGAATTACCAACTTCCTCAGGGTTTATATGTTCATATGTTTTTGGATCTTTTTGAACAGCTGAAACGTGTAATCCTCCTTTATGAGAAAATGCAGCAGCACCAACATAAGGTAAATGTTTATTTGGTTTTCTATTTAAGATTTCATCTAAAAGTCTTGAACATTGAGTTAAATTTTTAATATTTTCTTGTTTAATCTGTATTTCAAATTTAGAAGAAAAATCTTTCTTTAAAAAAAAGGTAGGAATTAAAGACATTAAATTAGCATTACCACACCTTTCACCAAGACCATTAATTGTTCCTTGAACCTGCCTAACACCAGCCCACACAGCTGCTAATGTATTTGCGACCGCATTACCAGTATCATTATGTGCGTGTATACCCAAGCTTTTTCCAGGAATTACTTTAGACACCTCATTAACTATACGGGTAATTTCATGAGGTAGTGTTCCACCGTTAGTATCACATAAGACTATCCATCGCGCACCTTGATCAAAAGCTTCTTTAAGGCAGGATAATGCATATTTTTGATTAGCCTTATACCCATCAAAAAAATGCTCTGCATCAAACATGAACTCTTTTTTTTCTTTAACAAAGTGTTTTGTACTTTCTCTTATGTTTTCTAAATTTTCCTCATTGGAAATACACAATGCAATATCAACATGAAAATCCCAAGCTTTTCCCACCAAACAAACTGCGGGTGTTTTTGAGTTTAAGAGTGCAGATAATCCAGGATCATTACCAGCACTACGACCTGTCTTTTTGGTCATTCCAAATGATGTGAGTTTTGCATTAGTAAATTTATGTTTTCTTTGAAAAAACTCAGTATCTGTGGGATTTGCTCCAGGCCACCCTCCTTCTATATAATCTACACCTAAATTATCCAAAGCTAAGGCAATCTTTACTTTATCATCAACAGAAAAATCGACACCTTGAGTTTGTGCTCCATCTCTTAATGTTGTATCAAATATATAAAGTCGTTCTTTGCTCATTTAATTTTCCAAATTGTTTTACCATCTTTATCTTCTATTAAAACACCTTTATCTAAAAGTTCATCCCTAATCTTATCAGCTTCATTATAATCTTTATCTTCTCTTGCTTTATTCCTTAGTTCAATCTTTATTAAAATATTCACCTCACTAATTAATAACTTTTTCTTTTTAATAGATAGCCACTCTTCTTTAGTTTTATTTAGAATACCAATAAAATTACACGCTAAAACAAATAAACATTTATCATTATCGTTTCCCTTTAATGCTTTTTCATAAAGTTGGTGTAAATTTGCTATATAGCCTGGTGTATTTAAATCATCATATAGTGGAGATAAAATGTCTTCATTAAGAATAATTTTTCGATCAACACTTAAGTACACCTCATACCATTTTTCAATCGTATTTTGACAATCATTTAAGAGCTTTTCATTCCAATCCAGTGGCTGCTTGTAATGAGCGCTCATAAGAGCAAGTTTTAAAACCTGACCATCAATACTTTCTTTAAAATCTTTAATTTTTAATATGTTGCCAGTTGATTTAGACATTTTTTCATTCGACATAGTGATAAAAGCATTATGAATCCAATAATTTGCAAATGATTTAGTATCATTTGCACATCTTGATTGGGCTATTTCATTTTCATGATGTGGAAAAAGTAAATCAATACCTCCTCCATGTATGTCAAATATATCTCCAAGATATTTTTTGGACATAGTAGAACATTCTAAATGCCAACCAGGTCTTCCCTGTCCCCAGGGTGAATCCCAAAATGGTTCATCATCAGATGAGGGTTTCCATAAAACAAAATCTTCAGCATTTTTTTTATTATCTGAAACTTCTACCCTTGATCCAGCTATTAAATCTTCTAATTTTTTATTTGATAATTTTCCATAATCTTTAAATTTATTTACCTCAAAATACACATGATTATTTTTTTTATAAGCAAAACCTTTTGTTATTAATGATGAAATCATCTCAATCATTAGGTCGATATGATCTGTTGCTTTTGGTTGTTGATTTGGTTCATCTAAATTTAGGTATTTACAATCATCATTAAAATCTCTAATTATATTACTGGTCAATTCAGATATTGAAATATTTTTTTCCTTTGAGGATTTTATTATTTTATCATCTACATCTGTAATGTTTCTCACATAATTTACTGAGCTATTTCCATATTTTGATTTTAAAATTTTAAATAAAATATCAAATATAACTAGAGGTCTCGCGTTGCCAATATGCGGGTTGTCATAAACTGTTGGACCACACACATACATTCCAATTTTTTTTTTATTTAAAGGAGTAAACTTCTCTTTTTTGTTATTTAGATTATTAGTTAAATAAATATCTTTATCCATTGTACTAGAATTATACTTTAATTAAGGATTTGTGAATCTTTAAGATTTGTTGGGAATCTTGCAAACTGGAATGGGTAGCATTTTATGTAAGTTCATCTGTCTTATTTTTTCGTATTTTTCTCTATTTACTGAATTGCTATTGTTCATAGCTTCTTCTAGTTCTTCATATTTAAGCCCTAATTGACCTTCATCAGTTCTTCCATCATCCCATAAACCATCCGTTGGATCTGCTTCAATTATTTCTTTTAATATATTCAGCTCTTTACCCATTTCCCAAACTTCTGTTTTATTACAATCAGCTATTGGAGAAATATCAACACCACCATCACCATACTTTGTGTAAAAACCCACACCAAAATCCTCAACTTTATTTCCAGTACCAACTACTATTCCTTTATTAGAAGCAGCTACCTGGTAAAGTGTAGTCATTCTAATTCTTGCTCTTGAATTAGCCAAACCAAGTTCGTTGTGAAAACTAGAAAGTGTGTTTTCAAACTCTTCAAATAACTTGTCTAAATTTATAGTGTGTACTTCAACGTTATTAAAATTTTTAAGAAGCCATTCTTGATGCTTAAGACTTAAATCATGTTGAGATGATTTTTGTTTAATTGGCATGGATAAAACTATTGTTTTTAAACCTGTCATGGCGCTTAAAGCGCTTGAGACTGAAGAATCTATTCCACCTGAAATTCCTATAATCAAAGATTGTGCCTTACTTGGCATCATTTCAATATAATTTTTAATCCAACTGCTTATGAATTGTGCTTTTTCTAATGGTTTCATTATTTTAAAATTTAAACGAAATTGTATTTAATACAATCTATTATGATGCCACTTTAATATTTTTACTTGAATATGTGGTATTTTTTTTAATTTCGTCTGAAATTAAAAATGCTAGTTCTAAAGCTTGATTGGCATTAAGTCTTGGATCACAGTGTGTGTGATATCTATCAGATAAATCTTGATCTGATATTTTTTGTGCTCCACCTGTGCATTCAGTTACATTTTGACCAGTCATTTCAATATGTAAGCCACCAGCATAACTTCCTTCACTTTGATGGCATTCAAAAAAATTTTTAACTTCTTTAACAACATTGTTAAATGGACGAGTTTTGTATCCAGAGGTAGCTTTTATTGTATTACCATGCATTGGATCACATGACCAAATTACATTTAAGCCTTCTTTCTTTATAGATCTAATTAATTTTGGTAAATGTTTTTCAACATTATCACTGCCAAATCTTGAAATTAATGTAATCTTACCTTTTTCATTGTTAGGATTAATTCTGTTGCATAAATTAATTAAGTCTTCACTTTTTAAGGTAGGACCACATTTAATTCCAATAGGATTTTCAATTCCCCTACAAAATTCAACGTGTCCACCATCCAATTGTCTAGTTCTATCACCTATCCAAACAAAGTGAGCAGAAGTAGCGTGGTGCTCACCAGTTGTAGAATCTACTCTTGTCATTGCCTGTTCAAATGGAAGTAATAAAGCCTCGTGTGAAGTCCAAAAATTTACAGTTTTTAACCTTCTATTAAAATCTGAGTTAATTCCACATGCGTCCATAAATGCTAGCGCGTCAGCAATTTTATCTTCTAATTCTTTGAACTTTTTTGCTGCAGGTGTTTTTTTTATAAAGCCTAAATTCCAAGTATGAACTTTTTTTAAATCAGCAAATCCACCATGAGAAAAGGCTCTTATAAGATTAAGTGTTGATGCTGACTGTGAATAAGCTTTATATAATCTCTTTGGGTCCGGTACTCTTGATTTTTCATTAAATTCCATACCATTAATATTATCTCCCAAATAACTAGGTAATTCTACACCATCAACATTTTCAACTGGTGAACTTCTTGGTTTAGAAAATTGTCCAGCTATTCTTCCTAGTTTAATTACAGGAACGGATGCGGAATAAGTAAGAACCAAAGACATTTGAAGTATCAATTTAAATGTATCTCTAATATTATCTGGATGAAATTCTGCGAAGCTTTCTGCACAATCTCCACCCTGTAATAAAAATGCTTTTCCATCAACTACTTGGGCAAGTTGCTCTTTTAAATGTCTTGTCTCACCAGCAAAAACTAATGGAGGAAAATTATTAATTTTATTAAGCACTCCATCTAAATCTTTTTTATCCGGATATTCCGGAATATGTTTTACTGGATAATTTCTCCAGCTATTTATTTTCCAATTTTTCATTTTCAACCTAGAAGTGTTCTAGCAGAATTTGCTAATTATTCAACTGTAACTGATTTAGCTAGATTTCTTGGTTTATCAATATCATAGCCTTTTTTAAGAGCTGAATAATAAGCCAGTTTTTGCAAAGGAATTGTTAATAAAAATGGCAGTAAGTCATCATTAGCACTTTCAACCTCAATAGTTTCCCAAATATTATCTGATACAACTTCGTCTTTACTTTTGTTAGTGATTAATAAAACTTTTGCACCTCTTGCTATAACTTCCTGCATATTTGAAATTGTTTTTGGATAATAGCTATCTCTTGGAGCTAAAACTACTACTGGCATTCCATCTTCTATCAAGGCTAACGGGCCATGTTTCATTTCACCAGCTGGATATCCTTCTGCATGAACATAGGCTAACTCTTTTAATTTAAGGGCACCCTCTAAGGCTATAGGATAAGAAAAGCCTCTTCCTAAAAACATTGACCCTTTAGCATCAGTAAATGTGCTTGAAACTGTTTTTATCTTACTTTCAGTTAACAAAGTTTTTTCAACTAGTTTTGGTAATGCTTTTAGATCTTTGATTTTATTTGAATATAAATCTTTATCTAAATCTTTTCTTAAAATTCCTATTTTTAATACCAAAATATAAAGAACTAGCATTTGTCCCAAGAAAGCTTTTGTTGATGCTACACCAATTTCTGGCCCACAATGAATTGGTAATACAAAGTTTGAATCTCTTGCTATTGAACTTTCAATAACATTGACCACACAGCAAGTTTTCATATCATTTTTGTTACACAAATCTAAAGCAGCATAAGTATCTGCTGTTTCTCCAGATTGGGAAACAAAAATATATAGATTGTTTTTTTTAAATCTATTATTTCGGTATCTAAATTCTGAAGCAATATCAATTGTAACATCTAATTTTGTTAATTCTTCAAACCAATATTTTGCAATTAAGCATGAGTGGTATGCCGTTCCACATCCTATTAGTGTTATGCAGGAAATTTCTTTTAAATCCCAAGGAAAATTATGAATATTAATATCATTGTTAATATTATCTATGTATTCTCTGATACAATTTTTTAAAGTCGTTGGTTGTTCTTCAATTTCTTTTGCCATAAAATGCTTAAAATCACCTTTTTCATAGTTTTGTTCATCTGTGGATAATTCTAAAACTTTTTTATTAACTTTTGCACCCTCTTCATCAAAAAATTCAACTTGATCTTTTTTTAAAATACAAAACTCACCATCATTTAAGTATGAGATCTTATTCGTCATTGATTTTAAAGCATAAGAATCTGATCCTAAGTAATTCTCATTAGAACCATATCCTACTGCCAGTGGAGAGCCTCTTCTTGCACCGACGATTAAATCTGGCTGATCTTTAAAAATTATACCTAGAGCAAAGCTTCCCTGAAGCTGTTTAAGCATTTTTATTACAGATTCTTTTACAGTATCTTTCTTTAAGTATTCTGTAATTAAATGAACAATTACTTCAGTATCTGTTTGAGATTTAAATACATGACCCTTAGCAGTTAAATATTTTTTTAGAATTGTAGAATTTTCAATAATTCCATTGTGTACAATTGAAACATTTTCAGAAGAATGTGGGTGAGCATTAATTGTATTTGGTATGCCATGCGTTGCCCATCTAACATGTCCTATACCAACAGATCCCAACATTTTTTTAATGGCTAAATCCTTTTCTAAATTATTTACACGTCCTTTAGATTTGACTTCATGAATAACATTATTTGATAATGTTGCTATACCTGCAGAATCATACCCTCGGTATTCTAACTTCCTCAGTGATTTTATAATTGCTGAAGAAACAGGTTTGTTACTAGTGATGCCTATAATTCCACACATATATTATTTCTTTTTTCTTTTATAATTTTGTATTTCAACTTGTGCTCCTCTAGTTAGAGTTAATGATTTTTTTCTAACATTTTTTGTGATTACAGATCCTGCACCAATAAAGCTATTCTCATTAATTGTAATTGGTGCAACCAAAGATGAATTTGAACCTATAAAAACATTATTTTTAATTTTTGTTTTGCTTTTATTAATACCATCATAGTTGCATGTAATTGTTCCTGCTCCAATGTTAACATCTTTTCCTATTTCACTATCACCAATATAAGATAGATGATTTATTTTTGATTTCTTGCCAATTATACTTTTTTTAACTTCAACAAAATTTCCAATTCTAGATCCTTCTTTTAAAATAGTGCCTGGTCTTATTCTTGCATAAGGTCCTATATCAACTTTATTTTCTATTTTACAATTCTCTAAATGTGAAAAAGAATTTATCGTTACATTGTTTCCAATTTTGACTTTGGTACCAATCACAACATATGGGTTGATTGTTACATTTTTACCCATTTTAGTATCTTCTGAAAAAAAAATTGTTTCTGGACCAATCATTTTAACTCCAAGTTTGATAAACTTATTTCTCAGTTTTATTTGAATTTTTTGTGAATTTATTTGTTTCATAATTAAAAATCTTTATAGTAGATGGTGAGTTAACTTAATTCACAAATTATTTCTTAACAATACATTATAAATGACTAAAAATTATATAATCTTATTTGATTTAGATGGGACACTGGTTGATACAGCTCCTGATTTAATGAATGCGCACAATCATGTAATGAAGAAATATGGTTATCCGACTAAATCTACAGAAGATATTCGAAATCTCGTGGGACAAGGTGCTGGTGCAATGATTGGAAGATCTATTTGGGGCCAGGCAAAACAAGAATTTGGAAAAATAAATGATCAAAAGATAAAAGCTGAAATGGTTAAGGAATTTGTTAGTTTTTATGGAAATAACATTATTAACGAAAGCACTCTTATTAACGGTGTTAAAGAATTTTTAAGATGGTGCAAGGAAAGAAATATTTCTATGGCGGTATGCACCAATAAACAAGAACATTTAGCTATTGATCTTTTAAAAAAAATTGGAATTTATGATTACTTTGAATATGTTGCAGGCCATGATACTTTTGATTTTTGCAAACCTGACCCTAGGCACTTAACAAATATTATTGAAATTTTAGATGGTGACATAAAAAAATCATTAATGTTTGGTGATAGTGAAACTGATGCAAATGCAGCTAGAGCAGCTTCAATTCCTGTGATTTTACTAGAAAATGGCTATACTGAAAGAAATACTGATGAGATTTATCATAATCATCTAATAAAAGACTTTATTAATGTTGAAAAAATTGTTTCTACCTACTTAAAAGATTGATTTAGTTTTTTTTCTTATTATTAATACCTCATATAATAACAAGGAGAAGTTCTGATTTCACATAAAGTTAAAGTTTACCCATCTAAAATTCATCTACCTAAAAAAAATCAATTAGCTTGGAAAATTGCTGAGATTGCATCAGACAATGCCAAGTTAGATAAAGAATCAATCGAAATGGTTATCAATAGAATAATTGACAATGCATCTGTAGCAATTGCCTCTTTAAATAGAAAGGCTGTTATTTCATCAAGAGAAATGGCTTTAAAACATCCAAGAAAAAATGGTGCAACTATATTTGGTATTGATCCAAAATTAAAATTTGATTGTGAGTGGGCTGCTTGGTCTAATGGAACTGCGGTTAGAGAACTTGACTTTCATGATACTTTTTTGGCAGCAGACTACAGTCATCCAGGGGATAATATTCCACCATTACTAAGTGTTGCTCAACAAACTAAAAAAAATGGTTTAGATCTTTTAAAGGGAATTATTACAGCATATGAGGTTCAGGTGAATTTAGTAAAAGGTATTTGTCTTCATGAACATAGGATAGATCACATAGCTCACTTGGGGCCTAGTGTTGCAGCTGGCTTAGGTGCAATGCTTAAATTAAATACTGAAACAATATATCAGTCTATTCAACAAGCTTTGCATACAACTATATCAACTAGACAGTCACGAAAAGGTGAAATTTCTAGCTGGAAAGCTTTTGCACCAGCTCACGCAGGTAAACTTGCCATTGAAGCAGTTGATAGATCAATGCGAGGAGAAGGTGCACCAAGCCCAATATATGAAGGAGAAGACAGTGTTATTGCCAGAATCCTAGATGGTAAAAAAGCTTTATACAAAGTTCCACTACCTAAGAAAGGTGAGAGTAAAAAAGCAATTCTAGAAACTTATACTAAAGAATATTCCGCTGAATACCAAGCTCAAGCACTAATTGATATTGCTAAAAAATTAAATAGAAAAATATCAAATCTTAATCAAATTAAAAAAATTGATTTATATACTAGTCATCATACACATAACGTAATTGGTACAGGTGCAAATGACCCACAAAAAATGGACCCCAATGCAAGCAGAGAAACTTTAGATCATTCTATTATGTATATTTTTGCCGTAGCTCTAGAAGATGCAAATTGGCACCACGTTAAATCTTATACAAAACAAAGAGCTAACAAAAAAAGCACTATTAAGATTTGGAAATCAATTATAACTCATGAAGATAAGGCATGGACTAAAAAATATCATGACCCTAATCCGAAAAATAAATCATTTGGAGCAAAAGTAATCGTAACATTAAATAATGGTAAAACAATTATAGAACAACTCGATAGAGCTGATGCTCACCCTTATGGAGCACGTCCCTTTAAAAGACAAAATTATATTCAAAAATTTTTAACACTTACAGATGGTATTTTAGATAAAAAAGAAAGTTCAAGATTTCTAAAAACTGTTCAGAATCTAAAAAATCTAAAATCTGGTGAGTTAAATAAATTGAATATTCAGATAAAAAGAAGTCAAATAAAGAAAAATATAAAAAAAGGAATTTTTTAGTGCATTTTGTAGATAAAGAACCTGGTCAAAAAAGAGCTGACTTTGTAAACAAGCTTAAAACTAATAAAATTCTTAGGGTTCCAGGTGCATATAACCCATTAACTGCAAAGCTTATTGAGGAAATTGGCTACGATGCAGTTTATGTGTCAGGTGGCGTTATGGCAAATGACTTAGGATTTCCTGATATTGGTTTAACAACATTGCAAGATGTCAGCACTAGATCTTATTTAATATCAAGAGTTACAAGTCTTCCAACAATTGTTGATATAGACACCGGCTTTAAATCTTGTGAAGAAACCATTAAAACTTTTGAAGAATTTGGTATAGCTGCTGTTCATTTAGAGGACCAAGTAGAACGCAAAAGATGTGGTCACCTTGATAATAAAGAATTAATTTCAACAGAAGTAATGGTTAAAAAAATTAAAGAATGTGTTGCAGCAAAACAAGATGAAAATTTTAAAATTATAGCAAGATCTGATGCTAAAGGTGTTGAGGGATTAGATAAAATGATTGATAGGTGTAAGGCTTATATTGATGCTGGTGCAGAAATTATTTTTCCTGAAGCGTTACAAGATGAAAAAGATTTTGAAAAAGTTAGAAAAGAACTTTCGTGCTATTTACTTGCTAACATGACTGAATTTGGAAAATCTAAACTTTTTAACTACAAAGAATTAGAAAACTTT
>Ga0307986_10002456_pt1 | contig 13292 bp, 13 predicted proteins | sample EllFjometageno82_FD_203170 | JGI IMG/M metagenome (GOLD analysis project Ga0307986, IMG submission 203170) | Marine microbial communities from Ellis Fjord, Antarctic Ocean - #82 | ecosystem: Environmental > Aquatic > Marine > Unclassified | place: Southern Ocean | collected 2014-10-09
CTCCAAAACTTTAATTTTATCATTTGCAAAAGGAACGTTATCGAGAGTACCTGGGGCTTCTAGTTTTCTAAAAAGTGATTTTGCGACTTCAATTTCAGGTGAGATAATCACATCTATAGGTAAATTAGATTTGTTAAAAAGATTACTCCATTTACCATCTAAAAACTCTTTAGATCTTATTCTGGCTATCTTTTTATTAATATTAAACAAACTATGTGCTAATTGACATATGATCATGTTGGTTTCATCATTTTTTGTGACAGCTATAATCATGTCAGTATTAGCAGCACCAGCATTCTCAAGAACAGAAGGGAAAGTAGCTCTTCCTACAATACCTTTAACATCTTGAGTTTCATTAATTTTTTTTATGTCATCTGAAGATTGGTCAATTACAGTAACAGAATGATCTTGTGCTGAAAGTTGTTTGCTGATGGAAATACCAACCTTACCAGCGCCACAAATAATTATATTCATGATTAGTTGATGCCTTTTATGCCTAATATTTTTAATTTTCTGTGTAGAGCACTTCTTTCCATTCCTATAAAATCAGCCGTTTTAGAAATATTTCCATTATTTTTTTTAAGCTGGTTTGTTAAATAATTTATTTCAAACTGTTCTCGAGCTTCTTTTAAAGGGTATGACAAAGTATCGTTTATAGCATGACCGCTTGCAGAATCGGGATTCTCATTTAAGATATCAGTTAATATTTTGTTTATATCTTTTTTGTTTTCATGAACCGAAAGTATTGTTACCCGTTCAATTAAATTTCTTAACTCTCTAACGTTTCCAGGCCAGTCATAGCTATACAGAAGATCATTATTAGCGTCTATTTCTGCCTCTGGTATACCGTTTAATTCAGAAACTTTCTTTTTAAAATATTTAATTAGCAATGGTATATCTTCGGTTCTTGATTGCAATGAAGGTAAATTGATAGGTACAACGTTTAGTCGGTGGTAAAGGTCTTCTCTAAATTTTTTTTCTACAACCATTTGTTTTAGATTTTTTGAAGTGGAAGAAATAATTCTAATATTTACATGAATATCTTTAGATCCATTTATTCTTTTGAATTTTTGATCTGTTAGTGTCCTTAAAATATTTGACTGTATGTCAAAAGGTATCTCTGAAATTTCATCTAACAATAAAGTTCCATTATTTGCTTTCTCTAAAATACCATAATCAATATTATTATTGTTATATACTTCTCCATATAAAAGTTTTTCATAGTTTTTTTCCTTTAGTAGTGCTGCATTAAAAACTACAAAAGAACTTTCAGCTCTTGAAGAAGTTTTGTGAATTTTTCGAGCAATAAGTTCTTTTCCTGTGCCAGTTTGTCCGGTAATCAAAACTCTGCTTTCGGTCATAGCAAGTTTGTCTATAGTTTTTAAAATTTCTAAAATTTTAGGATTTTTTCCAATAAAGTCAAAAGAATGAAATAATTTTTCTTCAGCGCTACTTTTTTCATTCTTTAGCGCAGTTGTCTCTAAAGCGCGTCTTACATAGATTAATAACTTTTCAGAAGAAAAAGGTTTTTCTAAAAATTCATAAGCTCCAATTCTAATTGCATCAACGGCTACTTGTACGTTGGCATGTCCAGAAATCATAATCACAGGTGTGCTTCTATTGATGTTTATTATCAATTTTAGCAGATCGATTCCATCTCTGTCACTTTTGTCTAATTTAATATCTATAATCGCTAAGTCAGGTAATTTTGATTTAATTTCTACAATAGCTTGATCATAGTTAGCTGCAGAGCGTACATCGAAATCATTTTCTTTCAAAATGTTACAAATTAAAAATCTTATGTCTGAGTTGTCATCAATTACTAGAATTTCATTTTTCATTTATTTAATTTTTGGGAGTGTGATTAAAATTTTCACTCCTGGTTTGTTGTCTATTATAACAAAATCTCCAAGATGTTCGCTGATAATCTTACTGACGATTGGAAGGCCCAAACCAGTTCCTTCTTTTTTTGTTGTAAAATATGGTGTCATAATTTTAACGTTATCTTTTATGCCTACGCCATTATCGATCTGTGTAATAGTTATATAATCATTATTATCTACAATTTCTATAGAGATTTTACCCTTAAAATTGATATTTTTAAGCTTTTTTTCTAAAATGGACTCTTCGGAATTTTTAATCAAATTTATAAAAACTCTATACAGTTGCTCTTCATCTCCGTTAATCTTTATTTTTTTTTCAGATGCTTGAAAGGAAATTGTATTTAAAGATGACAATTTATAGAAATCAATAGCTCTTTTTACAATTATACTTATTTCAATTTTCTTAAATATAGGACTAGGCATTCTAGCAAAGCTTGAAAATTCGTTTACCAATTTTTCAATATCTTGAACTTGTCTGTTAATTGTTGTTAAGTAATTTTTAAATTCATCCTGCCCATCTGTAATTTTTTGATAAAATTTTTCTTGAAGTCTGTCTATAGATAGCTGAATGGGTGTGAGTGGATTTTTAATTTCATGAGCTAATTTTCTAGCTACCATTTCCCAAGCTGAATATCTTTCTGCTACTAAAAGTTTATCTTGCTGTTTTTTTAATCTTTCTATCATGCTATTAAAGTTTTTATTTAGCATTAAAAATTCCTTATCAGCTTCAATTTCAGGCACCTTAGAATTTAAAATACCCTTACTGATGTTTTCAGAAGCGCCGATTAAATTAATTATTGGTTTAGTCAGCCTGTCTGCAAAAGAAATTGCGACAATTGTTGAGATAAATAAAAGCAAACCTACAAGTAGAATGTAAATTATTACAAATGTAATTTTTATACCAAGTTGTTTATTTTCCACGGCATAATAAAAGTTAACTGCTTGTTTTGTATCATTTAAATATGTAACAATTTCAGAATCCACATTTCTTGATATAAGCAAATATGTATCAATTAAGCTATTAAGCTTAATTATTGCAGAAGTTTTACTTTCTATAGTGTTGGTTATAAGAACAGGTATGCCCTCTAGCGCTTGATCAATTTCTTCATCACTCGGATTTACAAAGCTGTTGTTGCTATCGGTATCTGAAAAAATAATATTTGAGGAACTATCGATTAAAAAAATATCATCTACTCTTCTAAGTATTTTTTCAGATCGTGCAATATTTTTAAATCTTTCTGGCGCTGAGTAGAAAAAAGAAGACGCTCTATTTAATCCAACACTCATGAGAAATACATCTGATTCTAAAGTTTTTTTATTTTGTTCTGAATAATTTCTTGCTACATCGTAGGAATTATTTACAGCTTTTGAAATTTTATCATTAAAAAAATTTTGTAGACCATAATTAAAAATAAATAGAGAAAAAACTGCTATTAAAAAAGATGGTATAAAAGTAAACAAAGTAAATAAAGATATATACTTAGAGCTGGTAAGTGATCCTATTTTTTTCTTTTTATTTGCTTGATAGAGGTCGTAGCTTTTTTTAAATAATATAGACAAAGATAGAAAAAGTAAGATTAAGTCTAAAACTAGTAAAATTTGTAAATTTATTTTTATAAAAAATAATAATTCAGGGTTAATGAAACTTAAAAATGTAAGTATACACATGAATATACATACAAATGTAAGCACAATGACTAACTTGATATTTTTTAAAATATTTAACATACAAAACAATATTTAATTTATACAAATATAATATAGTTTAAAACAATGAGATTCTCTTTTATTTTACTTGGTGGTGGAAATAGTAATAGATTTAATTCTTATACACCTAAACAATATCATAAAATAGCTGGAAAAACTTTGGTTGATATTTCGCTCAAGAAAATCAAACAATTTAAAGAAATTAAAACAATTATTTATGTCTATAACAAGAAACATAAAAAGCATTTTAAGGACACCGATCTTAAAGGTGTTAAATTAATTGAAGGGGGAAAAACAAGGCACGAATCTACATATAATGCTTTAAACTATTTAATAAAGAAAAAAAAAGTAGGTAAAGTTTTAATTCATGATGCTGCTAGACCTAATTTTTCTCAAAAACTAATAAAGAGCATTCTTGTAAATTCAAAAAAACACAAATCAGTTATTCCTTTTTTGAAAATTCAAGATGCCTTAAAAAAAAAGAAAAAACAAAAATTTGTAAACCTAGATAGAAATAAATTTTTTTTAACTCAAACACCCCAATGTTTTAATCTAAATCAAATTTTTCAACTGCACAAAAAACTAAAAAAAGAATACGTAGATGATGACTTTTCATTATTAGGGAGTTTTAACAATATAAAATTTGTACGCGGGGAAAAAAGAAATTTTAAAGTTACTGATCGTGAAGATTTTAATTTATTAGAAAATTTTTATAACTCTAAAATAAGTATTGGAATAGGTTTTGACGTGCATAGATTAGTCCCAGGGAAAATACTTTTTTTAGGTGGCGTTAAAATTCCGTCCAACCTTGGTACGCTTGGCCATTCTGACGGTGATCCAGTTTTACATTCGGTAATAGATGCAATATTAGGTGCGTGTAACATGGGCGATATAGGTGAAAAATTTTCTGATAAAAATAAAAAATACAAAAATATAAGATCGCCTGAGCTAATAAAAAATGTAATTAGTGAAGTTAAAAAGCAAAACTATGCAATTAGTAATATTGACATTAATATTATTACAGAAACTCCGAAATTAAAAAAGTTTAAAAAAAAAATATCCAAGAATATTGCAGATTTATGTGAGATTTCTTCAAATTGGATTAACATTAAAGCTAAAACAACAGAGAAACTTGGTGTGATAGGTCAAGAGAAAGCCATAGCTTCAGAAGTTGTTGTTTCGGTTGTTAAATATGATTAAAAAATTTAATATTTTAATTCTTTCCATGTTTGCTGTCGGGCGTTCTAAGTATGCTCCTGGGACTGTGGCATCGTTTATTACTTGTTTAGTTTTTATTCCTTTGTATGACAATAAAATAAACATTATATTTTTAATTATAATTATAAGTTTTTTTTTTATCTATTCAGTTTATGCTATAGATCGATTTAAAAATTATTTTGACGAAGTGGACTCAAGAGAGATAGTAATTGATGAGTTTGTGGGTCAATCAATCCCAATTATAACAGTATATAGCTTGATTACAGATAATATTAGTAATTTTATATTTTATACTGCTGTCTCTTTTTTTTTATTTAGATTTTTTGACATTATAAAACCCTATCCTATAAATAAAATTGATGAAAATATTAAGAATGGGTTTGGCGTTATGTTAGACGATGTTGTTGCAGGAATTTATTCTTCAATAGTGCTAATAATTTTTATTTTGTTAATTTAAACTAAATGTATAAAAAAATTAAACAAATTTTAATCAGTCTTAGGAGAAAAAAAATAAAATTATCAACAGCTGAATCCTGTACTGGAGGTATGTTGGCTCAAGTCATCACCTCTGTAAGTGGTGCTTCTGATGTCTTTAAATTTGGAGTTGTTACTTATTCTAATCAATCTAAAACTAAATATCTTAAAGTACCAAATAAAATTATTAACAAATATGGAGCTGTAAGTGAGGAATGCTGTAGCTTTATGTTAAAAGGACTTGCAAAAATATCTAAAACAAAGTTAAGTTTAGCTATTACAGGCATAGCTGGACCCAATGGTGGAACTAAACAAAAACCGATTGGTTTGGTTTACATAGGTATTAAAAAAAATAAAAAAATTAAAATCAATAAATTTTTTTTTAAAAATCAAAATCGAGAAAATATTAGAAAAAATTCAGTCAAAAAATCATTAGAATTAATAGCAGAATTTATTTAAATAAATTTTTTGCTCTTTTTTCAAAAGCATCAGTAATTTTAATTAATCCAAAGTTAAATGAGTTTTTCATTATTATGTTTAAAAAACTATTTTTTAATTCAAAATCAATAGTGAATTCAAGCTGGGTACTGTTGTTAATTTTTTTAAATTTCCAAACATTCTTAAGATATTTTAAAGGTCCATCGATATTAGTTACAGTTATTAGATCTTTTTTTTTAGAATATAAAACGAAACTTGAATAAACTTCATTTATAAATTTTTTCCCTACCTTGAGATCTGCTTTAATTTCGATAAAATCTTTAGATTCTTTTTTTTCGAGTATTTTTCCTTCTATACACCAGGGCACAAAGTCGGGATATCTTTCGATATCTAGAACCATATCAATTAATTGTTTTTTATTACAACTTATAATTTTTTTTATTGATGTTGATGACATTCTAAATATTTATCTCTAGCTTTTTTCAATATTTTAAAATCAGTATCGGCATGGTAGGAAGATCTTGTTAATGGAGTCGAGGAAACAAGCAAAAAACCTTTTGAGCTTGCTATATTTTTTAACTCTTGAAACTCATCTGGATGAACGTATCTGTCTAACGGAAAATGTTTTATTGTAGGTTGTAAATACTGACCGATAGTTAAAAAATCTACATCAGCCATCCTTAAATCATCCATCACTTGAATAATTTCATCTTTTTTTTCTCCAAGACCAAGCATAATCCCTGATTTAGTAAATATATTTGGTTTTTTTAATTTTACAGACTTAAGCAGCTCTATAGAAGTGAAATAACGAGAACCAGGTCTTACCTTTAAATATAAACTTGGGACTGTCTCTATGTTGTGATTGAAAACATCTGGTCCTCCTTCTAAAACTTTTTCAAATGAATTACCTTTTTTTAAAAAATCTGGCGTTAGAACCTCTACAGTAGTCTTGGTATTTATTTTTTTTACTTCTAAGATCACTTTTTTAAAATGATTTGCTCCTCCGTCTTTAAGATCATCTCTATCAACAGAAGTAATTACAACATGATTAAGTTCCAATTCCTTGACTGCCCTAGAAACATTAAAGGGCTCTAGAGAGTCTAGAGCAGAAGGTTTTCCAGTTTTTACGTCGCAAAAAGCACATCCTCTTGTACAGGTATCTCCCATAATCATAAATGTTGCGTGTTTCTTACTCCAGCATTCCGTTATGTTAGGGCAGTTTGCCTCCTGACAAACTGTAGTTAATTTATTTTTGTTTACTATTTCTTTGGTTTTAAAAAATATTTGACTATTTGATATTTTACTTCTAATCCAATCTGGTTTTTTTTTTAGCGGACTAGGTGTGTTTTTTATTTTTTCTGGGTGCCTGGGTTTCATTAGTTAAGTTTAATTAAAACCTCATTTTTAGTTCCAAATTTAAGCTTTGACCTATACAGATAGTCTAAAAAATCAAGATCAAGATTTTTAGATAGTAGTTTGTTCTTATGTTCCGTTAATTTTAATTCTTTTTTTAATGTAAAACTTTGCATAGAAATTTTTTTATTATAATTTTTTTTTTCAAAATAAGAAATTAATCCTCTTTCTCCACCAATTAAATTAATTCCAATATAAAGTGTTAAAAAAATTTGGAAGAAAAATATTTTTTTAGTTTTCAATAATTCAAAAACATTCATATTTAGATTCTAGCTATTTTAGAAGATTTACCAAGCTGTTCTTCAATTCTTAATAATCTATTATACTTTGCAACTCTTTCAGATCTTGCTAAAGAACCTGTTTTAATTTGAGTTGATTGCGTCGAAACAGCTAAATCAGCGATAAAAGTATCTTCAGTATCACCAGATCTGTGTGAAATAACTGTACTAAAATTATTTTTTTTCGCTAATTCAATAACATTCAATGTTTCAGTTAAAGTTCCAATTTGATTTACTTTAATCAAAATAGAATTAGCAGATTTTTCCTTTATGCCTCTTTGTAGTCTAGCGACATTAGTTACAAATAAGTCATCGCCCACAATTTGAACATTCTTACCTATTTCTTTTGTTAATTTTGACCATGCATTCCAATCATTTTCTGCAAAAGGATCTTCAATAGATTTAATAGGATATTTGGATATTAATTTTTTATAATAATTAATGCATGCTTCTGTCGAAATAAATTTAGATGAATTAATTGAATACTGACCATCGTTATTAATCAATTCATTTGCAGCCACGTCTAGGCAAATATTAATATCTTTCCCTGGTTTTAATTTGGATTTTTCAATTGCGTCAACGACCATTGCTAAAGCTTCTTCGTTAGAGTTAATTGACGGTGCAAAACCTCCTTCATCTCCAACGTTAGTTAATAAATTTTTAGATTGAAGAATTTTTTTTAAGTTTTGAATAACCAGAAAACATTTTTCCATTGCGTCCATTACGTTTTTGGCAGAATCAGGTCTAATCATAAACTCCTGAATTCTTAGATTGTTATCAGCATGTGCTCCACCGTTAATAATATTAACTAATGGTTTTGGAAGTAAAAATTTTTTTCCAAGGTGTTGGTACAGTTCTTTTTTTTTTGAGCTGGCTGCGGCTTTGACTGCTGCAAGAGAAACAGCCAGTAAGGCGTTTGCTCCTAGTTTTTTCTTATTTTCTGTGCCATCTAAATTTATTAAAATTTGATCTATTTTTTTTTGATCTGATACTTTGATATTTTTTAAATTTTTATTAATTAAAGTATTAATATTTTTAACTGCCTTTAAAACACTTTTACCTAAAAAATAATTTTTATTTCCATCTCTTAATTCGTAGGCTTCGTGGGCTCCTGTTGATGCGCCAGAAGGAACAATAGCTGAGGCTTTTGTTTTATCGCTTAAATAAATTTCGGCTTCTACTGTGGGGTTGCCTCTGCTATCAAAAACTTGTCTGCCAACTACTTTTACGATTTTTGTCATTTATTAGTTCTTAATTAATGTATCGATCGACACCAGTTGCTTTAAAAGATTTTTTATCTCATTTATTGGAACCATATTGGGCCCATCGGAAGGAGCATTGTCTGGATCTTCGTGCGTTTCCATAAAGATAGCTCCTACACCAACGGCAATGGCTGCTCTGGCCAAATAAGGAACAAACTCTCTTTGTCCCCCGCTTTTTTCTCCCATTCCACCAGGTTGTTGCACTGAGTGAGTTGCATCAAATACAATTGGGTAACCGAATTTAGCCATAATGGGTAAAGCTCTCATATCTGAAACTAAAGTATTGTATCCAAAACTAGCGCCACGCTCTGTTATCATAATATTTTTATTTCCAGAATCTTCTAATTTTTTTATTACATTTGCCATGTCCCATGGCGCTAGAAATTGACCCTTTTTAACGTTAATTATTTTTCCAGTTTTTGCAGCCGCAATTAATAGATCTGTTTGTCGACATAAAAAAGCTGGTATTTGTAGTACATCTACATGTTGAGCTACTAAGGAACATTGTTCTGCTGTGTGTACATCTGTTAAAACAGGTATCCCCACTTCATTTCTAATTTTATCAAAAATTGATAAAGATTTTTCTAAACCCATGCCTCTTTGTCCTTTAAGACTTGTTCTGTTCGCTTTATCAAAAGATGTTTTATAAATTAAATTTATTTTTAAATCTGAGGTAATTTTTTTTAATTCTTTAGATATATCTAATGCATGTTGTTCGCTTTCAAGCTGACATGGTCCAGCAATTAAAGTGAAAGATTTGTTGTTTGCTATTTCAAAATTAGCGCACTTAACTTTGTAGTTAGTCATTTGTATTTTTCGAATTATTTTTTGCTGCTTTAATAAAAGAAGAGAATAGAGGATGAGGAGCAAAAGGTCTAGACTTAAATTCAGGATGGAATTGAACGCCAATAAACCAAGGATGATTTTCAAGCTCAATTATCTCAGGTAAAGAACCGTCAGGCGAAAGTCCAGAGAAGATTAAACCTTTCTTTTCTAGTTTTGATTTTAAATTTTTATTTACTTCATATCTATGTCTGTGTCTTTCATGAATTAAGTTAGAGCTATAGATCTTGCTTATTAAAGAATTTTTCTTCAATTTAGCTTTGTACGAACCTAGCCTCATAGTGCCGCCTAAGTTTTTCTCGCTACCTTTTTGAATACCTTTTCCTTTAATCCATTCGTGCATTAACCCGATGACGTGTATTCCACCATTGCCAAATTCACTAGAGGTTGCTTTTTTTATGCCTAACATGTTTCTTGCTGCTTCTATTATGGCCATTTGCATTCCAAAACAAATTCCAAAAAAAGGTACATTATTTTTTCTCGCATAAGCTATGGCTTCAATTTTTCCTTCTGTGCCTCTGGAACCAAATCCTCCAGGTATAAGTATTGCGCTATATTTTTTAAGAACATTAGTTACGTTTTTTTTGTTAATTTTAGTTGAGTCTACCCATTCTGTATTTAAATCTACATCATTATTTAAAGACCCGTGTATCAACGCTTCATCTAAAGACTTATATGCATCTTTTAAATCAACGTACTTTCCAACTATTGCAATCGAAACTTTTTTTCTTTTTGATTTTATTTTATTGACAATATCTTTCCATATTTTTAAATTGGGTTTATTCTTTTCTTTAAGTTTAAATATATTTAAAATCTTTTTATCTAATCTCTCTTGGTTGTACTTAATAGGAACTTCATAAATGGATTTAGCATCGACGGATTGAATTACATGGTCTGGTTCTACGTTACAAAATAAAGATATTTTTCTTTTTTCTTCACTGGGAATGTCTTTTTCAGATCTACAAATTATAATATCTGGTTGAATGCCAATGCTTCTTAGTTCTTTAACTGAATGTTGTGTTGGTTTTGTTTTTAATTCCCCGGAAGCACTTATGTAGGGAACTAAAGTAAGGTGTATGAATAAGCTTTTATTCTTACCCTCTTCATTTGAAAATTGCCTAATAGCCTCTAGAAAAGGAAGGCTTTCAATATCGCCTACAGTGCCACCAATTTCACATATAACAAAGTCTTCTTTGGAAACTTTATTGGAAATAAATTTTTTTATACTATTTGTAACGTGTGGAATAATTTGAACTGTGCTACCGAGATACTCTCCTCTTCTTTCTTTTTCTATTATGTCTTTGTATATCTGTCCTGTAGTAATATTGTCTTCCTTTGCAGCTGGTCTGTTTGTGAATCTTTCGTAATGACCTAAATCTAAATCTGTTTCCGCACCATCATCTGTGACAAAAACCTCTCCGTGTTCAAAAGGGTTCATTGTTCCTGGGTCTACATTTAAATAAGGATCTAGTTTTCTAATTTTTACCTTATAACCTCTCAATTGAAGTAAGGAAGCTAGTGAAGCTGAAGTTAAACCTTTACCTAAAGATGAAACCACGCCGCCAGTTACGAATATATATCGCGCCATGGAAAAATAGTATAGCGATTTTTATTTAAAAAACAAAGATTATTTTTAATTTTTTGGAATCTGTGGAAGACTTTTATTTTGTTCTTTTTCTTTTTCAGTGTCTATAACCGATTGAACTTCTTTTATTTCGTTGTGCGAAATTGCAACTAAGACAACGCTTGTAACAATAAAGAAAATCGCGAGTATTGATGTAAATTTAGTAAGAAAATTACCAGCAGATCTTGACGTTGTGAAATTATCTTGTGAAACACCAAGACCTAATGCTCCACCTTCAGATCGTTGAAGTAATATCACGATCACCAAAAGAACTGCAAAAATGATGTTCACGGTAAGTAAGATGCTTTCCATAACTCTTATCTATAGTAATTCTTTATTATATCAATAAATTTTTTATCTGATTTTGAGGCTCCGCCAATTAAAAATCCATCTATTTCATTCAAGCTTTTGAACTGACTAATGTTTTCAGCATCAACAGATCCGCCATACAAGACTGCAGGAGAAATTGATTTCTTAAAAATATTTTTTAATATTTTTTTAATAAATAGAGTGGTCTTTAACAGGTCTTTTGCCTCAGGAATTTTCCCTGTCCCAATAGACCAAATCGGTTCATAAGCAACTATAATATCATTGTGGTCAAACTTCTTCTCTAAGACGCTCTCTATTTGTTTCTTTAAAACACTAAAAGTTCTATTTTTTTTTTTTTCGCTTTTGTTTTCACCTATGCAAAAAACAACTTTTAGTTTGTTGTTTAAACAATTATCAACTTTTTTTTTAAGCATTGTGTCTGTGTCGCCTTCAGATCGATTATCTGAGTGACCTACAATCACATATTGAGCTCCAACACTTTTGATCATCAACGAACTAACGGATCCAGTGTTAGCTCCAAAATTATCATTATGATAGCAATTTTGAGCTCCAATAGAAATTTTTTGCTTTAAGAAAAATTTTGAATAACTTTCAACTAAAGTGTGTGGAGGTGTAATAATTGCCTTATACCTCTTATTAAATTTTTTATCAGATTTAACAAATTTATTTATCTTATTGAGAATATTTACAGATTTAGGAACCCCAAACATCTTCCAGTTTCCAATAAAATACCTTATGTTATTTGCCATATTTAATGTTTTAATCTATAGGTGGTAAAATATAACGTTCTAATAGATTAAAAAAATGCTTACTTCAATAAGAAAAATTACTACTTCTTTTTTGGCTAAAATCTTAATAGTCATAATTATTCTACCATTTCTATTTTGGGGTATGGGTGATGCCTTCAGAGGAGGCAATCAAAATATCTTGGCCACAATAGACTCTGAAAAAATAGATGCTCAAAATTTTGTTAATTATGTAAACAGACTTAACTTAAACGAAAAACAAAAAAAAAATTTAAGTAAAAGCAGCTTGCTGGATAAAATTTTATCAGAATATATTGGTAAAAAAATTATTTCACTAGAAATAAAAAATCATGGAATTGACTTAAGCAATCAGTCTCTTAAAGAAATTATAATTACTGACGAAATTTTTATAGAAGGTAATAAATTTTCTAGAACAAAATATGAAAAATTTTTACTGGAGAGCGGAATAAGCGCTACAATATTTGAGCAAAACATTGCAGAACAAGAGAAAAAAAGACAGCTGCTAACATTTTTATCTGAAGGAATTCTTTTGCCAGAAGCATTAATAAAAAAAGAATTTGAAAATGAAAATCAAATAAAAATAATTCAATACTTGGAATTAGATAAATTATATAAAAATTTTCAAATTAAAAATGAAGAAATTAAAAAAAGCTATGAAGCCAACAAAAACCTTTTTTCACAAGAATTTAAAAAAATAAATTACACCGAGCTTTTACCAAACGATATAACTGGACAAAAAGAATATAATGAAGCTTATTTCAAAAAAATTGACAAAATTGAAAATGCTATTTTAGACGGTACAATGATGTCAGAGTTTGTCGAAGAGTACGGTTTATCATTAACAACTATAAATGAAACAAACAGACTTAGAAAAGATAAGGCTAATAAAGATATATTAATAAATGATGAAATTCTTTTTTCAAAATTTTTTAATTCAACCAATTTAAAAAAACCTGAGTTAGTAAATGCTAACAACAAATATTACCTAAGTGAAGTTACAAAAATTGAAAAAATAAATAGAACTTTAGATGATAAGGAAATTAAAGATGCAATAA
>Ga0307986_10002457_pt1 | contig 13291 bp, 14 predicted proteins | sample EllFjometageno82_FD_203170 | JGI IMG/M metagenome (GOLD analysis project Ga0307986, IMG submission 203170) | Marine microbial communities from Ellis Fjord, Antarctic Ocean - #82 | ecosystem: Environmental > Aquatic > Marine > Unclassified | place: Southern Ocean | collected 2014-10-09
GCAAATTATTTCTGTAATAAATCAAAAGGGTGGGGTTGGAAAAACAACAACAGTAATTAATCTTGCAGCGGGTTTAGCTCAACAAGAGAAAAAAGTTTTAGTAATTGATCTAGATCCACAAGGAAATGCTACCACAGGACTTGGTTTATCCAATTTAGAAAGTTCGAGTGATACAATCTATGGAGTGTTGAATGGAACAAGAGCAATATCTGATGTAATTAGAAAAACAGATTTTAAAAATTTAGATATTATTACTTCGAATGTAGATTTATCTGGCCTCGAGGTCGAGACAGCTGGTGATAGTATGAGAGCCTTCATTTTAAAACGCGAATTAACCTCTTATTTAAATGATTCTAGAGCAACCTATGACTATATACTTATAGACTGTCCACCATCATTAAGTTTGCTCACGGTCATGGCTTTGGTGTCTTCTCACTCGCTTCTAGTGCCACTACAGACTGAATTTTTTGCGCTAGAGGGTTTAACGCAATTAATAAAAACCATAGAACGAATAAAAGCTAATTTAAATCCTGAATTAAAAATTAGAGGAATACTTTTAACGATGTATGACAAGAGAAACAAACTTTCAACACAAGTTGAAAAAGAAGCAAGAGATTATTTCAATGAAAAAGTTTATCTAACAGTGATCCCAAGAAACGTCAGGCTGTCCGAGGCCCCATCACATGGTATGCCAGTTTTAATGTATGACAAATCTTGTCCAGGCAGCAAATCATATTTTAAATTTACAGATGAATTTATTAATCAAGAACAAAAAATAGGGAGCGCTGCATAATGGATACAAAAAAAATAAAAAAAGGCCTAGGTAGAGGTTTGTCATCTTTGATAGGTGAATCAAAAGCAGAAATAAATATTAATAAAGTTTCAATATCTGATCTTGTAAGCAATAAGTTTCAACCTAGGAAAACATTTGATGAGGAAAGTTTACAAGATTTAACAAAATCAATAAAAGAGAGAGGCATTATTCAGCCAATTATTGTTAGAAAATCTAGTGATGATAATTCAAAGTATGAAATAATTGCAGGAGAGAGAAGGTGGCTATCAGCACAAAAAGCAGGGTTACACGAAGTTCCAGTTGTTGTTGCTGATGTAGATGATTTAAAATCTTTAGAGTTTGCCATTGTCGAGAATGTTCAAAGAAATGATTTAAATGCGGTAGAAGAAGCACGTGGCTATCAACGTCTTATTGATGAGTTTTCTTATGATCAAGAAAAAGTAGCAAAATTTATTGGAAAAAGCAGAAGCCATATTGCTAACTTTTTAAGAGTGTTAAGCTTACCCGAAGCAGTTCTAAAGTTAATTGAAACTCAAAAATTGACCCCTGGTCATGCAAAAATTTTAGTTGGTTTGGATAATGCAGAATATGTAGCAAATAAAATAATTGAAAAAAGCCTGTCAGTAAGACAATCAGAAAATTTTGTTAAAATTTTTAAAACTAAAAAACATTCTCTTAAACCTTTCAAAGATACAAACTTAAAAGCCTTAGAAGACTCAATTAGAGAAAAGATCGGTCTTAATGTTTTAATTAAAAATAAAAGAAATAATTCAGGATCTTTATTGTTGGAATATAAAGGTTTAGATCAGTTAAATAAAATAATTGAAATAATAAAATCTAATTATTAGGTTTTTTTGAATTATTAATTATAAAATCTGACAATATATTTTTTGCTACACTAGAGTTTTTCTTAATCAAAAGTTCAATTTCATTTGTTTTATAAATTAAATTTTTTAAATGATCTTTCCTCCAAGACCGCATTTGTTGAATAACAAGTGGTTTGTCTTTCCAAAAAATTGGAGGTTTACATGTGGAAATTGCTTGTTCAATATTATTTTTTTTATCAACTAATTCATAAATTTTAACCAATCTCTTAAGTTTAGCCAATAAAGTTCTAATAATTATAATATTATCTCCATCAGAATAGTTGTTTTCACTCAAAATAGTGACAGTTTTCCTTGTATTTTTAGCAAGAGAGTGGTCAACAAGCTCTGAGGCACTATAATTGTCTGCTAGGTTAGTTAGCTTTATTATTTCTTCAAGATTTAAGTTTTTTTTATTTAATGAATAGTTTTCAATTTTTTTCAATTCATTATTTAAATTTTTTCTATCTCCTCTACTTCTTTCTATTAAAATATTTATTAACTGTTGAGATATTGGAATTTTTTTATTTCTAAAAAAAAGACTGATTATTGAATTTAATGTTTGATTGTTATCTTCATAAAATGGAACACATATAATTGATTTTTTTTTCTCAAAAATTTTTCTTAAGGTAGATTTCCTTTCAAGATTTTTAGAGTTTAAAATTATTTGAATATCTACTGGGTTTTTTTCTATTAAGTCCTCTATAGTTTCTTTAATTTTGTCTGTAGTTCTATTAATGATTATGAGTTTTTCATTATCAAAGAAGGATTTTGTAAAAACAGAATTAAAAAAATTATCTCTATTATCTAATATTTCTTTCTCCTCATACCTATAAATTTTATCTTGATATTTTTTTTCAAATAAATTTTTTATAGCCTCTTCTTTTAGGCCCTCATTATCACCATAAAATAAATAAAAATTATAATTACCTAGTTTTAATTTATTTAGTTCAAATGATTTTAATATCATTGCATATTTGATAATTTGAAAATTAATTTATCTGTAGCTGTTTCAGTTAGATTAATTTTAATTTCTCTTTCATATCTTGTTAAATCAAATTGATTTACAATATTATCATAGGTAAAATTTTCAACTATTTTTAAATTTCTTACTAAATCATTTTCTAATGTAACTTGCGCATCAATTTCTATAGTACTTTTAAAACTAGTAGCATCTCCAGCTGTATCCTTCGCAATTATAATCTTTTCAGCACTGCTTGATATTCTTATGATAAAATTTTTATCTTTTTTAACTAAAGTATAATTATTTAGTTTTGTTTTCATTTTTATATTAACAACTCTATCTCCAATAAAAGTTAATTCACTTATAAAAAAATCATAATTGGCACTATTTTTTATTGAATGCATCGCCTTGTATCCACAAGAGGATAGAGATAAAAATAGAATTATAGTAAAAATTTTTTTTAACATTTTTATATTATTATATTTATAAGTCTATTTGGCACAAAAATTGTTTTTTGTATTTGCTTATCTTTTATTATTTTTTTAATCTCAATAATTGATTTAATTTCATTTAGAATTTCATTTTTGTTTATATCTCTTTTAACCCTTAAAATAGACCTTTTTTTACCATTTATTTGCACAACAAAATTGATTTCCTCTTCTATTAGTTCTTCTTCTAATACAGTTGGCCACTTCACTTCTTTTTGATCAAGCATACACAAACATTCACTTGTAAAGTGAGGAATGAATGGACTCATTAAAACTAAAATTTTTTTATAGTTTTCAATTAAAATTTCCTTTTTTATGGGTTTTTCAATTTCTCCAGATAAAAAGTTATGCATCTCATAAAAATTAGCAACTATTACATTATAGTGAAATTTTTCTAAGTTTTGAGTTACTTTATAAATTAATTGATTGGTAAATTTAGTTAAATTTTCACTTTCACTACTAACATCATTATTTTTTATTTTTTCTGAAATTTTAAAATTTAATATCCATAATTTTTGTACAAATTTAAAAGATGCCATCATACCCTGATCAGACCACAGCACATCTTTTTCTGGGGGACTATCTGATAGAATAAATAGCCTGACGGAATCTGCTCCATAATTCTTAATTATATCTTTTGGGTCTATGGTATTTTTTTTTGATTTTGACATGGATTCTGTTGGCCCAACAGTCACTTGTTCTGAGGGATTGTCTTTTTTAAAAAACTTTTTACCATCTTCAGAGGATACTTCTTCAGGACTTAACCATGTATTATTTTTGTCTTTATAAGTTTCGTGACAAACCATTCCTTGTGTAAATAATCCATCAAATGGTTCTTTTAATTTAAAAGTATCACTCTTATATGAAAGGGCTTGCATAAAAAATCTTGAATACAATAAGTGTAAAATGGCATGCTCAACTCCACCAATATATTGATCAACTGGCATCCAATAATTTGCCTCTTCTTCTGTGAAACCATGATCAGTATTTTGAGTAGAACAAAAACGCAAAAAATACCAAGACGAATCAACGAATGTGTCTAAAGTATCAGTTTCTCTTCTGTATTTCTTTCCATCTAAAGTAAAATATTTCCACGCATTTTCAGAATCCAGAGGATTGCCCGTGTTGCTTAATTTCTCAATCTCAGGAAGCTTAACAGGTAGCATTTCCTTTGGTATTTTGATGGGCTGATCATTTTCATCATAAACTATTGGAATAGGACAGCCCCAATATCTTTGTCTTGAGATACCCCAATCTTTTAATCGATAATTAGTTTTTTTCTTTCCTAAATTATTTTTTTCAAGAAATTCTATTGTTCTAATAATAGATTCGTTTGGAACTTTTAAACCATCTAAAAATTTTGAATTATAAAGATAGCCTTCACCTGTATAAGCCTCATTATTTATTTCAAAGTCTTTATCTTTTTCAGGCTTAACTACTGTTGTGACTTTTAAATCATATTTTTTTGCAAAATCCAAATCTCTTTGATCATGTGCTGGACAGCCAAAAACAGCACCTAAACCATAATCCATCAGCACAAAGTTTGCAAAATAAACTGGAACTTTCATGTTTTTATCTAGTGGATTAATTGCAACCATGTCAGTTTTAAAGCCTAGTTTTTCTGCAGAGGCAATAGATTCTTCTGTAGTACCAGTCTTAGAACACTCTTTTTTAAATTCTTGAAATTTTTTATCATTCTCATAATATTTTGCTAAAGAGTGATCTACAGAAAGAGCAAGAAAGGAAAAACCAAAAAGAGTATCAGGTCTTGTTGTGTAGCACTTAATACTTTCAATTGGTTTATCGCTTTCAACTTTAAACTCAACCTCACAACCAAATGATTTCCCTATCCAGTTTTTTTGCATAACTTTAACTTTATTGGGCCAGTTATTTAGATTTTCTAATCCCTGTAAAAGTTCTTCTGAAAATTTTGAAATGTTAAAAAACCATTGATTTAGCTTCTTTCTTTCAACTATAGCCCCAGACCTCCAACCTTTTCCATCTACTACTTGTTCATTTGCAAGAACAGTTTGATCAACAGGATCCCAGTTAACATATTTTTCTTTTCTGTAAACTAGTCCCTTGTCATAGAGATCTAAAAAAAATCCTTGTTGATGTTTATAATATTCTTCAGAGCAAGTTGAAATTTCCTTGCTCCAATCGATAGACAACCCAAGCTTTTTAAGTTGGGATCTCATAGTTTTAATATTTGATTCAGTCCAGGCTTTAGGGTTTAAATTATTTTGTCTTGCTGCATTTTCAGCTGGCATGCCAAAGGAGTCCCATCCCATAGGATGTAGAACGTTGTAACCTTGTAATGCTTTAAATCTGGCAAGCACATCACCGATTGTATAATTTCTAACATGCCCCATATGAATTTTACCAGATGGGTAAGGAAACATTTCTAAACAATAAAATTTCTTTTTGCTTTTATCAACCTTGGTTGAAAATGTTTTTTCTTCTTCCCAAAGTTTTTGCCATTTTTCTTCAACTATCTTAAAATTATATCTGTCCACAAAGTTTAATCTTTTATTTTAAATTTATTAAAACTTCTTTCTTTGCTTACCTTTATAAGGCTTAAGATTTTTTAATTTCATCTTAGCAGCATAAACTGCAGCTGTTCTTAAAATTTTTTCCTCTAATTCAGGAGCTATATTACCTTCTTTCTCTGAAATTATACAGTTTGATAGAGCTATACATTTTTTGCTAAAGACTTTAATATCTAGAGCGTCAGATCTTATTTCATTTGTTAAAAATCTAATTGAAATTTTAATACTTTCATTAGAATTTTGGTCAGTTGAATACCAGTCTGTAATTATAATTCCTCCACTATAATTAACAGAGGCTAAAGGCATAAAATCTATAGTATCAAGTGAGGCTCTCCATAGTTCATTAGAGCTTGCAAACTCAAAAGTTCCATTAGATTTCTTAAAAGACTCTGAAAGTCTAAACCCTCGACCTTCTTCTAAATTTTTGGCAACTCTTTTTTTTGGATCTGGATCATATTTTCTAGCATCTGCGCCAGGAAGCTTACCGCCACATGAATTTAAAAAAATAGAGGATATAAATAGAATAATTATAATTTTGAAGGTTTTAAAAGTGATCATAATAATTTTTTTGTTAATTTAATGCTTTTTATACAATATAATAAAAAAAAAGCTAAAAATATAAGAAAATAGCCATTTTTATAGTGATGTAAAAATACAACACTCGGTAAATTATTTAAGAAAATGAGATAATTTTTATAAATTGTCCTGGTTGAACCGATATGTATGCAGTGTTTATTATTAATAATAAAAAACAATAACAACAAACAAAGGAAAAATATGAATAACTTTAAAAAAATAGGTATGACTGCTTTAGCAGCTTCACTTGTTTCTACATCAGTATTTGCTGGTGAGATGGCAGTGACTGGTTCAGCGTCAATGGCAATGGAAGGTCACTCTGGTGGTGATAACTTACATGAAGCAACTACGTTCTCTATGGGAAACCAATTGACGTTTTCTGGTTCAGGTGAATTAGATAATGGAATGACTGTTTCACTATCTTTCGTAATGGATCATGGTGATCCAGGATTTGATGGTCACTCAGTATCAGTTGCTTCTGATACTATGGGAACATTAAAGTTTCATGGTGAAGGTGGAGCATCTGCTGCATCTGCATTAGATACTACTGCTGCAGGCGATATGTGGGATAACTTTGACTCTAACGGTGGTGTTGCAGTATCTGATTCATCTCCAGGAGATAACAGTATAATGTATACTGCACCTACTGTACTTGATGGTTTAGCTGTGAATATTTCATACAATCCACAAATAGCAACTGGTACTGGTCATGCAGCTCAAACTGCAGGAAATGGTTCTGAATTAGGATACTCTTTCGCATATACTGGTTTTGAAGGCTTAGCAGTTAGTTACGGTGTAACTGATCTTAAGAGACAACCTGTATCTACAAATGCAATCTCTTCAGGTGAACAGACAGCATTTAAAGCTTCGTATGCTTATGGTCCGGTAACTCTTACAGCTACTAACTCTGAGTATGATGTAACTGGTACAGCTTCTGACCAAGAAGTATCATCACTGAAACTTTCTTACACAGTATCAGATGCCATTTCAATTGGTTATGGAACTGAAGAAGTTAAAAGTGGTACAACTGGTGATAAAGATGCTGAGTATGAAGGCTTAAGTGCTTCTTACACTGCAGGTGGAATGACAATTTCTGCTAACATGCAAGATGGTAAGAACATTAGCAACACTACTGCTGCAGCTGAACAAGTTGAGTATTGGGGTTTAGGTCTATCATTTGCATTCTAATTAATTTAGAATATAAATTAATAAAAAGGCCCCTTTTTAGGGGCCTTTTTTTTATTCAAAAAAAGAAATACCAGCAAAACCTACACAATCAGTTAAATTTAACTTTTTTAAATTACTAGTTGAGATACCACCAAGTGCAATGAGTGGTTTTTTACTTAAAAGAGATAGTAGTTTAAACTTATAGACACCTAAGTAATTTTTATTTTTTTTAAATATAGAAGATAAAAAAATAGTATTAACTTTTTGTAGTTCTTTTGTTCTCATATCATAAATATTATGAACCGAACCCAATATAATAAAATTTTTTTTAAACGAATAAGAGCAGTGCTTTTTATCTTTATTAAATGAAGGAATATAAACACCATCTAAATTAAGTTTTATTGCTAATTTTATATTATTAGAAATTAAAAATTTATTCCCCTTTTTCCTGCAATAATTTTTTATTGATAAAATTAATTTTTTGTCAATTTTTTGATCATAATTTCTAAATATTATGATTGTTTTTTTATCCTGTTTATCTATGTGACTTTGGTCAAATTTTTTTATAAAGTAATATCTATTCAAAATTTTATTATGCATAACTCTGTTAAAAATTTAATTTATATAGAAGAGCTTATTAAATCTAAAGTAAATCATGATAAATTAACTAATATTATAGCTGTATCAAAAACTTTTCCTATTGAAAGCATTTTACCATTAATAGAACATGGCCACCTTCATTATGGAGAAAATAAGGTTCAAGAAGCCCTAGATAAATGGAGCAATATAAAACTAAAAGATAATGCTATTAAAATTCATTTGATTGGAGGACTTCAAACTAATAAAGTTAAATTTGCATTGAGAATATTTGATTATATTCATTCCTTAGATAGTGAAAAATTAGCAACTAAAATTTCAGAAGAACAGATAAAACAAAAAAAAAAACCCAAGATATTTATTCAAGTTAATATTGGTAATGAAGATCAGAAATCTGGAATAAATAAAGACAACTTGATAGACTTTTATAAATTTTGTAAAAAATTGGATTTAGATATTATTGGCACAATGTGCATTCCACCAAATGATGGTAATGCAGAAAAATATTTTTCTGAGATGAGTGACATAAACAAAGAATTGAATTTTAAAGAATTAAGTATGGGTATGTCAGCAGATTACCTAGAAGCAATTAAATATAATGCAACACATGTTAGAGTGGGCTCAAAAATATTTGGTATTAGAGATTAACCTATTTTAATTTTGGTATTTTTATTTATTAATTTTAATAATATTTCAAAATCCTTCTTTTTTAAAGCAACACATCCTGCGGTTGGTTTATAATTATCTGTTAAATGAATAAATATCGCACTCCCTTTGTCGGGAGTTTTTTTTTCATTGTGACTAATTGAAATTATATAATCATATTTATGATCTTTTCTGTGTAGAGTTTCTTTAAGATTTTTATTACCTGTTTTGATTTCTTCATTATATTTTTTATGTTTTGGGTCATCACACCAGGCCATATCTCGTTTAATGATCTTTTTATTGATTTTGCATTTTGGAATACCAATACGATCTTTTCTAAAATATAATTTTCTTAAATTAAATAACCCTTTAGGTGTTGAATAATCACCCTCTTTTTTATTAGAATTTATACCATTTTTTCCAATACAACATCTCAATTTAAAGTCGTCAATTATAAGAGTGTTTTTATTTGGCACATGAATTATCATAAGTAATATTAAATATAATTATGCAAAATGTTTTTATTATAAATTTTAATTCACTATATGAAATTTTAGATGAGATAAAAGAAAATTTATCTTTTAAAGTTTTAAAATTTGAGAACGAAGAAGATTTTAAAAAGAAATTTGATCTAGATAGATTAGATTATTTGATAATTTCAAAAACTGATCATAAGCTACTACCAAGTATTAATATAACTAATAAAAACTTTTTAGGTTTTATTGATTTGCCCTTATCTTTTAAAAAATTATTAGAACTAATCAATATTAAATTAATCAAATTAAAATTTAACCAACAATCTAAAATTACAATTAAGGGCTATGAATTAAATTTAAATTCTAAATTTTTTTCTAAAGGTAATTTAAAGTTAAAGTTAACAGAAAAGGAAATTGAAATTATTTTGTATTTAAATGATAAAAAAATTAAACATAATGTTGCAGATTTACAAAAGAATATATGGGATTACTCAACAGACATGGAGACCCACACGGTAGAAACACATATTTATAGATTAAGAAAAAAAATAAGCGATTTATTTAAAGATGAAAAATTTATATTAAGCCATAAAAGTGGCTATTTTATTGACTACAATAGTTTAATCTAGTCTAGCACCAACTTTTTGAATTATCTTTGAAGACATTTCAGTTCCTTTTTCGAGACATTCTTTTGTTGAGGTATTATTAATTAACCCATGAAGAAAACCAGCTGCAAAGAGATCTCCAGCGCCTGTTAAATCTATAATTTTTAAATTGGGTTTACTTTGACATTCTATAATTTCTTGATTTTTAATAGCAATGCTTCCTTTTTCACCACGTGTGATAATTAAAAGTTTTCCTAGTTGTTTGCCAAATTCAATAACATCTTCAAAACTTTTAGCATCAATTAAAGATCTAATTTCTTGTTCGTTAGCAAAGGTAATATCAAGTTTATTTTTAACTAAATTTAAAAAATCACCTTTATGTCTCTCCACACAAAATTGATCTGATAAAGACATTGCTTTAGTATTAGACATTGACATTGCTTTATCACAAGCTGACTTTGGTTCTCCCTCATCCCACAAATATCCTTCTAAAAATATCATTTCACTTTCTTGTATAGCTTTTTCATTAATATCATTTTGGTTAATTTTTCCTGCAATTCCTAAAAATGTAACCATAGTTCTTTCTGCATCAGGTGTGATTAAGATTAAACAAGTCCCAGTTGGTAAAATTTCTTTTTTTTTATTATAAAAATATTGAACTTTTTCTTTAGTTAGACCTTCTTCGTATTTTTGTCCCAAATCATCATCAGTAACTTTACCTATAAACCCAACATCATTTCCTAATTGTGATAATCCAACAATAGAGTTTGCAACTGACCCACCAGAGATAGTTTGTTCTATCTTAAGAGTTGATAAAAGTTTTTGAAATTCAGTCTCATCAACCAGTTTCATTGTACTTTTTGTTAATCGATTATCTATTAGATATTGATCATCTACTTTACAAATAACATCAACAATTGCATTACCAATTCCAAGTATTTTCATGTTAAGCTTTTTTTATTTTAACTGGATTTTTTCGATTAGGATAACAAGTCGTGCAAATTTTACAAGTCAAACCATAACATTCCCTTGCCTTACAAAATTCTCTTCCATAGTAAATTATTTGTAAATGTAATTTGCTCCATGTTTTTTCTGGGAATATTCTTTTTAAATCTTTTTCAGTTTGAATAACATTTTTGCCATTCGTTAAACCCCATCTTTGAGCCAATCTATGAATGTGAGTATCAACTGCAAAGGCTGGTATACCAAAACCTTGAGACATAACCACACTTGCTGTTTTATGGCCTACACCTGGCAGTTTTTCGAGGTCTTCAAAGCTTTTAGGCACTTTACCTCCATGCTTTTCTAGAAGCAGCTTAGACATCAAGTAAACACTTTTTGCTTTAACCCGAAAGAGACCAATACTTTTAATCAATTTTTCTATTCTTTTTATGCCTAATCCTACAAAATGCTCGGGTCTATTATATTTTGGATATATATTTTTAGTTACATTGTTAACATTTAGATCAGTACATTGAGCCGATAAAAGAACTGACATTAAGAGAGTGAAGTTACTAGTGTGATCTAGTGGGATAGGGGTTGTTGGATAAATTTTATTTAAAATCTTTAGTATCTTTTTAGCTTTTTCTTTTTCATCCATTATTTAAAATTCAATAGATCTCTCATTGAATAAAGTCCTGGTTTTTTGTTAACAAGCCATTTTGCAGCTGTTAAAGCTCCATCTGAATAAAGCGCCCTATCAAAAGCCTCATGATTTAATTTTATTATTTCTTTTCCACTAGAAAATGTAACTTCATGTTCACCAATAATTTCATCTTTTCTAATTGAATTAAAATTAATTTTTTTTCCATAAGGAAATTTTTTTTTATTTAAAAATTTTTTGCCGATTAAATTATAAAGGTTTTTATTTTTTCCATCTGCTATTCCTTTTCCCAACATTAAAGCTGTTCCTGATGGATAATCTTTTTTGTGTTTGTGATGAACCTCAAATACTTTGCTTAAATATTCTTCATTTAGTGATTTGGAGGCAATTTCAGTCAAATACATTAATAAATTAACACCAAGACTCATATTACCTGCCTTTAAAATGGGAATTTTTTTAGAAAATTTTTTAATTAGAACTTCTTCTTTCTGTGTAAATCCAGTTGTTCCAATTACTACTCTTTTTTTTAATTTAGATGCAATTTTTAGAATATCTAAAGTACAGTTTGGAACTGTAAAATCTATTATTACATCAGTTTTTTTAAAAGCTTTTTCAGTATTTATATCAAGCTTGATACCAGCAATTTTTTTACTGATAGCCTTATTTTCTGTAAGAGCAGCTAATTTAAAGTTTTTATTATTTTTTGAGGATTTAATAAGCTGTTGACCCATTCTCCCTAGACAACCAGAAATAGCTAAATTAATTTTTTTCATCTAAGAAAATATTAACCTTTTTTAGTTAATTAGTCTTTAGTTTTTCCAAAAACTTTTAGCTTTTTGAAAGAATTGTTTGATACTTGGATTAGATTTTTCGTTTTCAATTTTTCTAAATTTTTCAAGTAACTCTTTTTGTTCTTTATTTAAAGAAATAGGAACTTCAGTATTTACTTGGACATAAAGATCTCCATTTCCACTTCCTCTCATATAAGGCATGCCTTTACCCTTTAGTCTAAATTGTTTTCCATTTTGAGTTCCGTCAGGTATTTTAATTTTTGCTTTTCCACCATCAATTGTTGGTATTTCTATTGTGGTCCCTAATGCTGCATCAGCAATGGATATAGGAAATTCAAAGAATAGGTTTTCATCAGATCTTTTAAATAAGTCGTGTGAATGAACATTTATAAAAAGATAAAGATCACCACTTGTTCCACCTTTAGATCCTGCCTCACCTTTCCCAGCCAATCTGATCCTGGTGCCATCATCAACACCTTTAGGTATTGTAACTGATATTTTTTTTGAAGCTTGCTTGTTACCTTGACCATTACAGTCTGTGCATGGATTTGTTATTTCTTCACCAGAGCCCACACATTGAGGACAGGTTTGTTGAACAGTAAAAAAACCCTGGTTAGATCTTACTTTACCATTTCCACCACAAACTGTACATCTGTCTGGAGAATGACCAGGTTTAGAGCCATTACCTTTACAAGTATTACACTTTTCTGTTGTTGAGAATTTTATATCTTGTTTTTTACCTTCATAGGCTTCTTCAAGAGTAATAGATAAATCATATCGTAGATCTGAGCCTTTATTGTTGGTTTTTCTTCTTCCCCTTGATTGTCCACCACCAAAATCTCCGAAAAAATCTTCAAATATATCTGAAAAATCAGCTCCACCAAAACCACCACCCTGTCTTCCACCACCTCCACCTTCAAAAGCAGCATGGCCAAAGTTATCATAATTTTGTTTTTTTTCTTTATCTGAAAGGATGCCGTAAGCTTCACCAGCTTCTTTAAATTTATCTTCAGAAGCTTTGTCGTCTGGGTTTTTGTCTGGGTGATGTTTTACAGCTAATTTACGGTAAGCAGATTTTAATTCTTCAGGGCTTGCATTCTTGCTAACACCTAAGACGTCATAAAAATCTCTTTTAGCCATAAGTTACTTTAAGATGATAGTTGTTTTAAGTCTT
>Ga0307986_10002460_pt1 | contig 13264 bp, 14 predicted proteins | sample EllFjometageno82_FD_203170 | JGI IMG/M metagenome (GOLD analysis project Ga0307986, IMG submission 203170) | Marine microbial communities from Ellis Fjord, Antarctic Ocean - #82 | ecosystem: Environmental > Aquatic > Marine > Unclassified | place: Southern Ocean | collected 2014-10-09
AAATCATTACAAACAAATGTACCAGTATTATAATCATTTATTTGTATTGCTGTTGTACTCATAGAATTAGCATTAATATTACCTGTTGAAGTTAAATTAACACAATTCAAATCTTGTATAGTGCTTGTTCCAGTTGCTTCAATTTTATCACTAAAAACTGCTGTTAGATTACAATCTAAATTATCTACGTTTATGTTGTTTGCTATAAAATTGTTTGCTGTAAAATCTCCTGTAATATTTACATTTCCATTTATATTATTTTTATCTGGAGGTGTTAATGTTAATAAATTATTAAAACCCGTTCCTGAAGTTAACGTTAAATTACCCGTGCCTGATTGACTTGCTATTACTGGACTATCTAATACAACTTGAGCAGATGATGGATTAGAGTTTATCCATTCTTGTTCTAAACTATTATATTGTAAAATCTGACTATTAACAACATTTTCAATGTTAACATCTTTTAATCTACCTAACGAGGTGAGATTACCTCTAACTGAAAAGGGTATATCGCTCATTTATTAATAGTGTTTATTTTATTTTAATCATTATATTATTTATTTTTTCATATAATTTTGCTATTTTTATATCTTCTAAAATTAATTCATTATTTAATTCTTGGATTGCCGAAATATTGTGTGTAAAAATAGCACCATAATCTAACCTTAAAGGTGTTGGTTTATTATTATCATCATATAAATCTCCTCTTACAAAATCTTTAAAATCAGGAATTTCTTTAATATCTTGAGCGATAAATCCTGCTGACTTTTTAGTATCATCGGGTTTTTCATCTAATATCTTATGAGTTGCGTCATAAGTCTTTGGTTTTAATTTCATTATTTTTTCCAATCCATTTATAATTGGTTGTTGATTCCATTTCAACCTCGAATCACTTACTTGTAGCCAAATGGGCTGACCCGCCCAATTTATAGTATTTCCAAAACCAAACCCGGCTACTGTTAGAAAACTACAAGTAATAGTAGTAATACATGTTAATGTACCCGTTGCTAATGCTCCAGCAATTGTCAAAGAATCGCACGACGCTAAGCTAGTAGACGTTGTTGAAGTTGTTGAAACTGCTTGTAAATTAGATGCTGTACCACCTGGAGGAACACTTATAGCACCTATTGATGCTGAAGTAGCTGATTTAATTTTTGCTCCTGTGCTAAGAGCAACGCCTGGAGTTATTAAATCACCAGACCCTGGTGTTATTGTTATATTATTAGCAAATGTAGCATTTCCTGATATATTATTTTTATCTGTTGGTGTATATGTTAATAAATTATTTACTAATGTGCCATTTGTTAAAGTTAAATTTCCTGTTCCTGATGGACTGGATACGACTGGCATATCTAAAGGGTCTTGGAAAATTCCACTACTACTATTTATCCATTTATTAGTACTTGCGGAATATTCTAACACTTGTTCGTTTGTAGGGGATTCAATCTTAGTATTTTTTAATCGAGATAATAATTTGGTTTTTCCTCTGTTAGAGAAAGGGATTTCCATTTACTATTAATATTTATTTTTATTTTATCATTATATTATTTTAGTTGCCCAATGGTGATTTCATCCATCCAAATGCTGAGTTCATCGGTTGAAGTAATGGAGCATTTAAAACATAACCTGGTAAAGTTGCTAAACCTCTAGGTTGGTCTCTGGCATAACCCATAGGGTTTTGTAATCCATCACCTTGTCCTGGAGGTCTTCTTAGTGTTTTACTTGTAAGATTATGACAACCTAAAACAACCGAATCCATAGAATAATCATTAGTTGCGTTCATAATCGGCGGTGGTAATTCATATTTCTGTAGTCCTAAAAATGGTGTTCTTGATGATAAAACTCCTTGCCCTCCGGTCCTCATTGGGGGAACGGCATAAGGTATTTGTTTTTTAGCAGAAAATCCTTGTTGGATAGTGTGAGAGTTCATATTTTATATTAATATTTATTTTATTTAATTATTAATATAATATTATGTTTTTTAGTAGAATGTACCTATTTGCTTAGTTAATAATTTCAATTTGGCGTTGAGCCCCAATTCTTAAAATTGAAGTACATTCTACAAATAAACTTACGGTGCGAGCCGCATTAAGGTTATACATATTATAGTATGCAGACATAGTAATACCCCTGGAATTGAGTCCCGAAACAAGACGCTGGGACTCGCTGTGAGGAAGATTTAGACGTATACATGATACAGAATAATTGTCTTTCATAGTTTTTAGTCCAACATCACTTACCATTTTACCTTGGATAGAGTTCTGGGAGATTCCAAGGAACTGCTCTGTTGATGCTCGGTAATTAGGAAGTACAGCACCATTAATAGAGTACTGGAACGATGGAAGAGTAGCACTTGGTGGCTCAACATAATTGAAATAAGCAGGTAAATATTTTTCTTTATTGTAGGCCAAAGAGCCACCAGCATCAAACTGACATATTCCACCAAGAGTATTAGTTGAGGAATAAACTTTATGTCCCGATACAAGAACCGGAGCTTTAACCGTGTCATATCCCGACGCGTGATGTACCGCCCATAGACGGTCAATTGAACCACTCGCCACTCCGAACCTCATAGTGGAACTGGTAGTGTCTTGAAAAGAAAAATACTGTTTAAATGGCAGTTCTAAAGCACCAGCACTACCGGACATAGTAGCCTGGACCATATTGTCATAAAAGTCGTCTTGGAGTCCCATAGTTTCAATAGAAAAAGATACGTTGTTTAGTTCGTAAGTGCCTCCACCCGCACCGTTATCTGTAAAATCTGTATCACCAGTGCCGGTAGTAGTGCCTTTTAGAGTAATCCCAGCAGATGAAGTTAATACTGTGTTATCTGCTAAGGTGATGGAAATCTCAAGCATAGGCATAAGAGATAAATCAAGAACAGATGGCTCACACGAATCGATAAATCCTTCCCAATTATCAATACAAAACTGAGTCTGTCCGTAAGCAGACGAGTATGTTTCATTGTTAGTTCCAGCAATGAGAGAGCCATCAACATAGGATTTTTCACGCACCATATCTTTGTGGTTTAAAACACCAGAGCATTTATCATCACCCATTAAAGCCTCTTTAGCACGAACGAGTGTATTGAAACCGATTGCGCCAGAATTTAACGAAACGCCACCAGAAGTCAGCTCAATTCTCTCTACAATATCTGAAGCTTTTCCAACGCGAGCTCCTGCGGCAGCACCATTAAGTTTTAAATTGAAAAACATTTTTAGACTTTTGAGATTTACTAAAGAATTATTAGGAAGCGATGTTCTTATAATAGAGTTGGCGGTTAATCCAGAAGACTGATTCTGCGGCTCAAGTCTAAAATAATTTGTGGAAAATCCATTTAAATGTGAAAGGCCATATTGAAGGATAGACGAGTTCATTTTAATATAGAAATAGTTTTTATTTTTATTATTATAACATTTAATTAATTTAATTAAATATTATCTGGTTTTTTTAAAAAGGTGGTTTATCCGGAACTGTTAAAACACCTGTTTGTCTGGCAGAAACATCAATAGGAGCAGGTTTGCTAAATCTTTCAGCAGGGAGTCTATCTCTAATAACATCAGCCCTAATAACACAATTGAAATTCAGATTTCCTAAAGTCGATTGGGATGTACCACTTCCTGATGCTGTTTTTTGTGCTATTTGTGCTGGTCTTCTGCCTATGCGTCTATTGTGTTCGTCAGTTAAATATAATTTAACATTGCTAATATGTTTTTGTTTTAGATCAATATAATATTCTTTACCAGTATTAGAATTAAAAACACAAAATTCTGTATTTACTGGTATTTTTCCTAAAATATTAGAATACATCGCCTCATTAGCAGAAACTATGTCTGTTTCTGAGTTTAATGAAGCAGTTTCTGTTGCTTGAGTCGCTAAACTTGTTCTTAAATATATATGAGATGTTGTTGATCTTTGAGCAGGATATAAACACTGAATATTTATTGAGTTAGCATCAGAAGTGTCTATAGTAATCGAATTTAAAACTGATGGAGTTGACCCAATAACTCTATTACCGCCTAAAAGAGCAAATGTGTCGCCTTCTTCTTCAAAAAATTGAACTAATAAGCCTGTTATTCCGTGAGGCGTAGGTGCACCACCACCATCTTTAAAATTAATAGTGTAAGATATTATGTTATCAGTTGTTCCGTTAATTCCGGTCGACGAATCTGGTTTTAAATCAGATATAACAACTGACCCAAGAGGGGTTGTCGCTTGAGTTAATAAATAAGCACTTAAAACAGAAGCAAACTCAGTTGCTAAATCAAATATAGTATCATAATTTTGGTGTGTTAATGCTAATTTACCTTGAGCCGCGCCAATATCAACAATAAAAACACTATTATTTTTATTTACAGATGTAAAATTTTTATAACAGCAAAAATCATTCAATGTTAATCGAAGAAACTCACCTTGACTCGCATCTAATGTTTGTGTATTTAAATTTAAAATAAAATTATCCCCTTCGGTATGGTTTCCTTCTGCCGCCCTACTTGTGTCAATAAAGATATTATGAGTGCTAATTAGTTTTTCAGTAGAATTCATATTTTATATTAATATTTATTTTTATTTTATTTTATTACTTTTTAATATATTTTATTACCTCCTATATCTGTTATATCAGTCTTTTCTAAATCATTTATTAAGTTTCCCCAACCGTCATATGTTCCTGGTTTAGGTCTTTTTTTACTTAAAACACCTTTTTTTCCCCATTTGCCATCTTCTATTTCTTTTTGTAATTGTTCGGCTGGAGTAGTAGCAACTATATCCCACCAATAACCAACCATTAAATGGGACATGTTTGGATAATCTTTTAAACTGTCATTTATAAATTTTTGTCTGTCTGCTAATTGCAGGTCTGAAAAATTATGAGGATTCGGTGCTTCATATCGTGGCATTCCAAATGTTAAAGACGCATCTTCTTGTTCATTATCAACTATAGTAATATTATCACTCTCTGTCATTATTCTATATTATTACTAAAGATAATAATTTTAGTAATAATACTACTTTTTTATATTATTAATATTCACTCTCCCCAGCAAAGTTTGAACTCGTACCTGCTTCACTTGATGGTGCTTGAACGTCTTGAGTTGTTAATGCTGCTGGTGGTTCTGACATTTCTATTCCTGTTAATTCATCATCATTATTAAATGATTCTTCATCTGCTTGAACTACTAATGACATAGGTGTAAATGCTGCTAATAAATCTATATTTGTTCCTAAATCATATGCTTTGTCAATTAAAATTCTTATTTGCTGTTTTCTTTCTGCTTTAGAACCACGTTGAGCGGTATTCCAATCTATTATTTCATAAGCATTAATTCCTTCCTTTGCTAATCTATCTATTAAATCATTTAACATATCTTTCTGTTGTGTTGCGTTTTGTAATGATGTATATCTTTCCAAAACTTCGGAAGTTGAAGGAATGTCTGCTTGTATTGCTATTTCAACACCTTGGGTTGTTCCTTGAGTTAAAGCATTTCTTATTTCACTATTTACTGATAATAAATTTTTATCTGATATTGACACTCTTGAACGAGCAGATACATTTAATGGTAATGGATTATAATCAACAACTCTTTGTTCTTTTATTATTAAATCTTTTTTTTTAGGTTCTTTAAATCTTTTGTCTAATTCGGTTATAAATTTAGCAGACAAATCTACACCTGTATTTTTTTTAATAGAGTCTAACATAATTGCCGGATTTACTGGTCTAATTAATCTGTTTAAATAAGGTGTTCTTCTTACATATAACCCACTTGTATTTGGAGGTGGAGATACATATAAATCTAAACGTCCTAACGGAACAGCGTTATGTAGAGCACATTTTCTTAATGCTTCAGCATCACTTAAGACTCCCTTTCTTGATTGTCTTGTCATTTTTAATATAAATAAATATTTTAATTATAATGTGTTAATCTTTTCTCTCTTCATTATCTTTTAAAACTTCCAAAATTTGTTTTTCTTTTTCTTTTTTCTCTTTTACAGGGCATTGACAACCTCCCAATTCGTCAAAAATTATTAATTCTCTTAAATTCTTTCTAAAGGTTTTACATGGTGTTTTAGGATTAAAATCAATTGTTAATGAACCATATTTATCTTTTGTAGCATAATTATATGCTCTGTCAAATAAAGACACATCAACAACATTTGCTAGTTCGTCTTTTATTGATTCTATCTGTTTTTCTTGTTTGTTTTTAAATAGTGTTAATAAAGAAACATTCTCACGCAAGGCTCTTCCGATACCCGCGCCTCCCGCCATTTTATAAGTTTGACATAATATAATGACTGCTAAACCACAAGCGGATCTATTTGAGTGTGTTTCTTTTAAAGGAGATTGATGTCTGTTGGTCATTGCTAATCTTGTTAAACCCGATGACTGTAAAATAGCTGGAGTACCCAAGCAATCATCTAAAATTAATAGAGATTTGGGTGGTTCTTCCTTTTCATATTTCCAAGTGGGTTTTTCTCCATCAAGAAAACCCATATCTAAATAAAAAATCAATGTGTCATCATCATATAAATCAATATTTTTTGTTTTTATATCTTTCTTGTATTTTTCATATTCTTTCTTTTTTTCTAAAAAGGCTTCCCATTCATCGCGTTCGGCGTCAACCAATTTCATCACTGTATCTATGGAATCTTTAGTTGGTAAAAATACATCTTCTTCCAAAACATATTTACCAAAATAAGTTTTATTAGAGGCAAAGGATGGGCTAATTAAATAAATTCTGTTAAAAGTTTTATCTTTATGTGCTTGTTCCAACATTATATTAGTTAAGTAAGATTTTCCACTATTTCTAACACCGCAGACCATATTCAATACAGGTTGTCTAAATGAGTTCGGTGGAGTTGGATATTCATTATTTACACCCTCAGGAACAGAGGAATCATAAGAATTTAATTTTTTAGATTTCATTTATTATTAACAAATATTTTTATTTTATTTTGTATATATAAATATGTCTATATTACCCATAACTGAGTCCTTCATGATAACTGTCCTTGCTGGCGGGTCGGCTGTCATTGCTATGGTTTTAACCTGTGCTTTAAAATCAAGATGTATCAGAATAAAGGTCTGTTGTATCGAATGTGATAGGTCAGTATTAAATGCCGATGATTTAGCGACTGTATCAATTGATAGAACTCCCAATGTTTAACCTCTGTTGATATTACATTTATTTATTCTTTTACTTCTAATTGTTCTGCTACTTGAGGGCTATCCATATTATGATAAACTATTTCTCCTTTATCTGTGATTTGTGGCATTGTAGTGTCGCCATATTCGATTACCTCACCAAAAATATGTTCTGTTTCAGCCCTGTCAATATATATCTGTCTTATGTGTTTATTAGCAGTGTAAGCGTCCCCAGCTTCTAACGCTGCTTTTACTTGTTTGTCTTGTCGAATTATATTTAACACATAATCATTTGATAAAGGTGGTAAATCAAAACCTTCCTTTTGTCTGATTTTATCTAACTCATCAGCCCTATCTAAACCTTCTCTTTGGGCTACTGCTCTTGTTGTAGTTTTATAATCAAAATTACCAGTCATATAATTCTTTTCACCTGTTGAAGTAATTGATGTGTTATATGGTTGTACTTCAAAATTTACCCGATAGTCATATTCACCACCCCATAAATTCATTTCATTTACCCGATTTTGTACCATTAATTGTAAAACATTAACAGAGTCAGTATCATATTTAGCAGTGTTATTAAAATTAGTTAATATTGAAACAACCTGCGGGTCTGTGCCAATTATTGTATCAATCGCTAAATTCCCATTATTTTCATTAGGTTTTAATGCTAATTCAATTGTTGGAGGTGGTGGATTCAGTTGATTATATAGCAACTCACTACCAGCAATCCCAAGCCCTAAAACAGTGCCACCAATAATACCAGCAACACCACCTGTAGCACCACGAATAGAACTGAGCCCAATTCGACCAAGAACACTAGCAATATTTTCAATGCCTACAGCAGTCCCTCCACGTATTGCTGTTTGTAAAGATGCGTTATAAGCCAAAGATCCTAATGCCGGAGCAGCAACAAAAGCACCACCACTAACACCTCCGCCTATTAATCCACCTATATCTTCTGATACTGTCTCATCAATTCCAACAGCATCTAAAAATGTTGTTATTCCAGAGTCGGCTATTTCTCCAGCAGCAAATCCAAATAAAGCCTGACCTCCACCACGAGCAAAAGCAGTTCGCAACAAAGAAGGATTAATATGTTTTGTAATTACTGATGCTAAAGCCGCTTCACTGATTGACCCGGACTCAAATGATAATAAAGCTCCTTGTATTTCTTGTGATTCAATTCCCATAGGTTCTAATCCTGCTTCATGTAGACCATAGGATACTAAAAGCCCAATCCCAGCAGATTTAGCAGTGTTTTTTAGTTGTCCTACATTAGAAACGGCTTGGCCTACTGCTCCTGTTATGCGTTCAGTAGTGTTTAGAGCCGTTCTTAAAGCAACTCGTCTGGCTGATGAAACTAACCCTGTTCTTGGTTCAACAGAATATCCTGCTTCTTTAGATATAATTTCTCGTTCATGCGCTGGTGTTGATGCTACTTCGGTATATTGTCGTTCTAATTCTTTATACATATCACTATTTTTATCATAGCCTAACTCTTCTGCTATGTCATTTAAATTTTGTTTTGCATTAATGCGTTCATTAATAAATGCTTTATCTTTTAGTTCATTATTAAATTTTGTAGTTCCACGACTTTTATAATCAATTCCTGTTTTTACATTTAGGTTATGAGACTCAAGCAATCCCAATCCTTTATCGGGCCTAATTGATATAACTTCTACATTATTTCCTAATGCTTGAACTAACGGTGCTTGAGATGAAACCCAATCAGTTGGCGTTCTAACAATAGTGTGGCTGGTAGTGCTTGTACCTTTTATTAATTTTTTAATTAGTGTTGCTGGTATGGCGGGGTCTTGTGTGTGTGTTGGAATGCCGAATTTTTCACCTGTTATTATTGAACTACCGCCTCCTTTACTATGCCCTGAAAGAAGATCTGGTAATTTACCATATTTTAATTTTATTTTTTTTATTTGATTATCAATTGATTTTATCGTTCCAGACCGTTCTTCTAAACCAGTTGCCTGTTTAATATTAGTTTCCCAGTCTGCTAAATTCTGTGTTCCACGATAAGCAACTCTAATTTCATTAGTTTTTTTATTTACAAAAACCAAACCGTGTTCTGTGCTTAATGCTTGATCTATTGTAAAATCTGGTATATGTTGTTTAGAAAATAATTCTGATGCATGTCTACCTTCTGTTAAATTAATATAACCTGCTTTAGTCATTTTAGCAGATAAAATATGAGTTGGTTCTTGCTTATCAAATGTGCGTTCTAATATATTTTGTTTTGCGGTTTTTTTTAATGATGATTTTAATACATTAACATATAAAGGGTTATCTTCATTTTCGTCTAATGAGTCTTCAACGCGTTTGTTAAATCTTTCTGTTAAATTTATTGAAATTTCATCAGGTATGTTATCTAACTTATTATTAAATCTGTAATAATTAGGCATTTAATAATAAGTAATATAAAATAATTTGGTTAATAATAAAAGTTTAATATCTTGGTGTAGCAAAATAACTGGTATTAAAAAATGGTTGTTGTTTAACAACTGGAGGCTGTTTTAAAACAATTGGTTGCGGTTGCGGTTGCGGTGCTGGAGGTGGTCGTTCTTTTATTGGTGATGGTTTTGCTATTTTTTTTTTAGAGCGTTTTTTAATATAAATAACACCATTATCACTGGAATCACTAGAATCACTCGAATCATCTTGAACAATTATTATTGGCTTCTTTTTCTTCTTCTTTGGTTTTTTTTTAATAATAACATTAGGCTCTTCGTCGTCGTCTGATTCTTGTTCAGGAGCAGGAAGTTTTTTAACTGGTATAGGTGGTAATATTTCTTTCTTTTTTAATTCTAATTTACTCATTTTAGCAGCCAATTTTTTCTCGGCTTCTAAAAGTTGTTTCTTCTTATTTGGAGCAGCATTTGCCTTTCTAACTTCTAAAGCCTTTTGTCTAGCAATAGCAAGTTTAGCCTTACCTTCTTCAGTCATAACCCGTTTAAACTTTTCTTTAACTACGTGTACATCTTCTTCAATTTCTTCAAAATCTTCTTCGACATCGGCTTCGCTCATATATCTAATAGAAATATAATTAATAATTTTCTATAACATATTATTATTTTCTATAAGGAATTTTAAAGGTATTAATTGTTAAAGATTGTGCTTGTTTAACGGATAATTCTTCTATCCCTTTAACAGGGGGGGTTATAAATGGTTTTAGCGGAGGAAGTACGTATGGTTTCATTATATATTTACTCTGGATTTTTTATATTTATTAATACAATTTTCAGTATTGTTTATATAATATGATTCGGTCTTACTAACTAAGTGTACGGGGACATTATCTTCCATTAATTCTATCTTATAATCTTCATATTGAAATAACATGGAAGAAGAACAGCCCCTATTATGAATAGCATCATATTTATGTTGTGATAATCGTTGGTTTAAAGTTGGTTTAACTGTTTTACCTATATAAGAACATTTTCCTAAAATAGATGATATTTTATAAATTTTAATATTCATATATATTAGTAAATATTAAAATTAACATTTTTTTTACTTATTTAAATCGGGTTCATTCGTTCATATTGATCCTTATATAACTTATCTCTTCTTAATTTTGCGTCTTCATAACAATTGAACGTTCCTTTTTCAATTACATAAAAAGAATAATCTAAAATAAAATATTTAAACACTTCTCTATGTGTCAATTCTTCTGGATTTAATATGTATTTTTTAAACTGTGATTTTAAAGCAGATAGTCTTAATCGTGCATCTTTCATAGTGCTAATATCAATATAAAAATCCTTACATGGATTGTTATTATTGGAGATTTTAATAAATTTTACATTTTCATATTTATTTACCATTTATATAACTAAAGATTTAAATAAGGTATTTAAAAAATATATATATATTAATATTATCAATGTCTGTCTTTTATAAAGAATTACAAAAAAATAGATCTAATCTCCACAGCGAGTTAGATGTTGCTAAAAATGTCATTAAAACTACTAATTTAGATGATGATATGGGTGGTAAAATAACGGCTACAACCAGGCATAAAATATTTAAAGATGCTATTGGGATCTTTAAACTCATAAGACATAACAAAAAAAATGAGGTAGCTGGTCGAACTATATATTTAAACAAAAGGATTAGATTACATTTATATCAATTAAAAAAATTAAAGCAGGACAACTTGGCTGAAAACCAAAAATATTTTAAAGGATTGTTAATGTTTTTATATGTTTATTTAAGTAATTAGTAATTACTAGTTGCCTAATTAGGCAAGTGTGTAGGGTATGTAGTGTAGAGTCTGTTTTAAACTCGGTTGGCTATAAAATGAAAAATAAAAAAAGAAATGCTTTTAAATTTATAAATTTCCATAGCAAATTGATAAAAACCCTACATACCCTACATACCCTACATTTATATATATTTAATAATTAATATATATATATTATATAGTAAATAGGTAAGGAAATTAAAAAGTTTAAAAAAGTCTTGGGTGTAGGGTTTGTTTTCAGCCCTACATTAGCCCTACATTAGCCCTACATTAGCCCTACATTCCAATCTTCTTTAAATTCAAAAGTTAATATATTATTATAATTAAAAGTCCCCATTATAATTTAATGTATTTTCTATATAATCAATCATTTTATCAATATCAATTATATATTTAATACCAACACTAGTTCTAATTTTTTTAATACCACACTTTATAAAATCAACTTTTAAAAATTCTTTAGTAATATCTAACCCAAATTTTGTATTTGTAAATTCATATTTAATTCCATTAGATAAAAGCCAATTACAAAAGTGATCATAAAGTTGAGTCCCACTAACTGTGTTATCAAGATTATCTAATTTATCACTAATATTAGCACCATGAAAGAACTTAACAATAAAAGGGGCATTAACAATTTTTAACATTTCATAATATTTAGTAGCAGGTCTATTAATTTGAAAGTTATATTTTTCATCAATATTGTTAGCAATCAATTCATCATAAAACATTCTTACAATATTTTTATCTCTTATATCAGCATAAACATTAGTAAAGAATTCTAATTTTTCTTTTTTATTATCAATATTATAAGGGTTCAATACAATCCATCGTCTATCATTTGGTCCAATATCAATAATATCAACATCATTAGATGAAACTATTAATCGTTGAAAGCAATTCATCGCTTCTAATCTGGGTTCTTGCTTCTCTTCAATATTAACTTTATCATTAGTAATCATATTTAAAATGTGTTTGTTATTTTTTTTCATATTACTTGCTTCATCTAAAATTCCTATTATTTTATTTAATCTCATAGATTTATTAAATCTTCCAAATAAAGTATCAGCATCAGTTGGTTCAACATATAAATTCTCACCTACTAAATTATAGATTAATTCTTTTAATGTAGATTTACCAACTCCCATATCTCCAGTAAATAAGAAAGCAACTTGTTCTTTAGTAGAAGGATATTTAAACATATGACTTAAAAAGTCCATAAAATAGTTATAATTAGTTTCATTCCTTTCACATAAATTTAATATTAATTCTTTTATATTTTTTGTTTTATCTTTTATATCAATATCATCAGGTAAAATAGTCTTTTCACATGCAAAACCGTCCCATAAATTATATATATCATCAGGACATATTCTATCGTGAGGAATGACTTGGGCGGATTTTAACACTTTTTTATTATAATCAGTCATCCAAACAGTAATAAATGTTTTAGTTTTTCCCATAGGATATTCTTTTTGTATATCTAAAAATTCTAAATGTGCGTATTTTTGTTTAAACAATTCTAATTTATACGGTAGGAATTTTTTATTACCATTATTATCTTTTTCATTACATATAAAAATCATTATATCATCTAAAATAAAATTCTTTGTTTCAAAATCTTCTTTAATTTTTAAATATTCTATATTTTTGTGTATTGGAAGATATGCAAAAGAATTAACTTGTTGTTGTGGTTCATCTCTACGCCAAGATGATTTATTTAATACATAAGCAATACCCCAAGAATATTTTAAAGTGTTCTGTTTCCAAGTAGCACTAAACCATACATTATTAAAATCTTCTCCAGCCTTCATACATAAATCTTTTACTTGTTTTCTTGTAGCCCCAGCCTTTTTTAAAGCACA
>Ga0307986_10002462_pt1 | contig 13262 bp, 9 predicted proteins | sample EllFjometageno82_FD_203170 | JGI IMG/M metagenome (GOLD analysis project Ga0307986, IMG submission 203170) | Marine microbial communities from Ellis Fjord, Antarctic Ocean - #82 | ecosystem: Environmental > Aquatic > Marine > Unclassified | place: Southern Ocean | collected 2014-10-09
TAGTACTTTCGGGAAGTAGATTTGGCAAACTCAACTCAAAATTAGATGTATAAGAGTAATTACCACCGACATAATCTAGTCCGTCTTTAGGGCCAACTCCTCCATTTTTAAACCCTCTTAAACGATTACTAGACATGTATAATCTTTTACTCAACCTTACATCTTTGTCGTTCAATCCATTTATAGCTGACATGTTGAGTTTAAAACTACCGATCATGTCTTTAGATAAAGCTCTATAACTACTTAATCCATATTCATTTTTAATATAGGCTGAGTCAGTGATAATTGGGAAAGATTGAAAAAATCTAGAAGAATAGCCAGCTGTAGGTGCGAATACTCTGTCACGTTTATCTAATGATATACCATAATCGAAACTTAAATCGGTAAATGTTCCTTTTTGTTTTTTCATTGATTTCGAAGCGGTATCTTCAACAGTAAGATCGTCGTATGAAAAAACTAACTTAGGTGATAAGTAAATATCTTTATATTGTTCAAATCCAACTCCAACACCTGCTGAATAAATATTATTTTTATATCCAGAATCTGACTTATCATTTTTAGTATTCTTGACAAAATAATTTAATGCATTTCCAGTATTATCGTAATTAGGATTTCCAACATCAATACCACCCTCAAAACTTTCTGCACTAACGTCAACATTTGTCGATAGAGAGATACCTCTACCCAGCCAGTTACTTTCTGTAATGTTAAATGCAAAACTTCCACCAGTAGTTCCGACGCCTGCACCAGCACTTATTTCACCAGTTGGTTTCTCCTCTATGGTAATATTAATAATTTTATTATCTTTATTTTCTCCTTCAACTATTTCTGTCTTAACTTCATTAAATATATTTCTTGATTTAAGTTTGGCTACAGAACGATCAAGTTTTATGGTGCTAAAGGGATCTCCCTCGTCAAGTAAAAGTTCACCTCTTATTACAGATTCATCGGTTATAGTATTCCCTAAAATATTAACTTGTTCAACTAGTAGTTTTTTTCCTTCATAAATATTAATTTGAATTTCTAGAAAATCTCCTTCTAAAATTTCATTAACTGAGTGTTCTACGAATTGTAGATCGTTTTCTTCAATTAAAGCTTCTACCTCATCTAATAGTTTTGTTACTTTAAAGGGAGAGTAATATTTACCTATAATTTTAGCATAACTATCTACCAATGGTTTGAATGTTTTTTTGTCTAAAACATCGCTAACATTTGTACTAATTTTTTTAACACGAAAGCGTACACCGGCATTAATGGTGTAAGTAAGATTTGTGTATTCTTTTTGGCTGATCTCAGCATTATTAGATAGAACACGGACGTCATAATAGCCTAAAGATTTATAATAATTAATTAACAGTCTCTTGTCTAATTCTATATTGCTACTGCTCAAGCTAGTGTTTCGAGATAAAAATTTCCAAAATCTATCTTCTTCAGATGCAATAACATCTCTCAATCTTTTGCTCTTAATTTTTTTATCTCCTATAAAATTAATTTTAGCAATCTTAGTTTTTTTTCCTTTGTCTAAAACATATGAAAGATTTATTCTATTTTGATCAAAATTTTGTATTTTACTTTCAACAGTTGCAAAATTAAATCCAATAGATGCGTACATTTTTTTTATTGTATTTATATCGTCTACTAATTTGGATTCTATAAAGCTTGATTTTTCTTGGAGCTGAAGTTTTTCTAGAATTTTTTCTGCTATGGATGAAGATTTTTCTCCAACAAGTTTGATGGAATTTATACTTGCATACTCTTTGACTTCAATGTTTAAAACTTTGTTGTCTAAAGAAATTTTAATATCTTCAAAAAATTCTGTATCGTATAGATTTTTTAAAATTTTATTTATTTCAAATGAGGTATAATCTTTATTTATTTCTATTTCACCGTAGACATTGATAGTTTCGGAGCTAATTCTAGAGTTTCCTTTTACTAGAACTTTTTCAACAATTTCAGCATATGAAAAAAAGGTCAAAGAAAAAAAAATGAAAGCAGAGTGTTTTAGGATTTTTATCATTTATTTTTTCTTATAATTTCAAAAGCTATTGTTCTTGATATTTTATCAATTTTATAGATATTTTTTACACTATTGGAAGGCATTTTTGAAGTTTTTATATAGCTTCTGTCTCGCAATACAAGATTCAAATATGTGAAAATCTCATCAAAATGTATATTTTTTTTTAAAAATTCATCAACAAATATTTCGTTTGCTGCATTCACAATAATTGGTCCTGATTTGCTTTTGTTCATTTTGGGTATTAGCTTTAATGTTGAAAACTTTTGTACGTCAGGTTTAAAAAAATCTAATTTTTCATTTAGAATCTGAGGCTTGGAGTTGTTTTTGAAATATTTGTTATAGTCAAATTTGCTATCGAACAATGCGTTGGCAATAGGTATTTTCATGTCTGGCAAATGATATAGAAAATATGTGGTGCCATTTTTAAATTTAACTATAGCGTGTATGAGTGATTGAGGATGAATAATAATTTCATATTTTTTTAAATCAAAAGGGAACAATTTTACAGCTTCTGTTAATTCTAAAACTTTATTCATCAGCGTAGCTGAATCTACTGATATTTTTTTTCCCATATTCCATTTGGGGTGCTTCACAGCTTCTTCAGGTTTTATATTTTTAAATTTTTTCTTTGGGACATTCAAGAAAGGCCCACCAGATGCCGTTATATAAATTTTATCAATTTCAGATTCTGAATATTGTTTTGTTAATTCTGATATTGAAAAATGTTCAGAATCAACCGGCACAATCTGAGTTTTATATTTATTTGCATTTCTTTTAATCAGCTCCCACCCACAAACTATTGACTCCTTGTTTGCTAGAAGAATCTTTTTACTCAACCTTATAAAAGTTAAAGTAGGTTTTAAACCGTCTATACCCGGTATCGCAGAAATAGTTATATCAACTTTTTTTATATATCTATGTAAGTTATCAAGATTATTTAAGATAACGATATTTCTAATATTTTTTTTTTTTATTTTTAAATAAACCTTTAAGTTGTTAATCACAATTATTTTTGGCTTAAAGTTTTTTATTTGTGATAAAATTTTTAAATAATTAGAATTTGCTACAATTAAAACTACCTTAAATTTTTTAGTTTTTTTTATTACTTCTAAAGCCGTACAACCTATGGAACCTGTAGACCCGAGTATAGCTACTGTTTCTAGACTCATGTTAAATTAAACCTATTTTTTTAATAGCAAAACTAAAAATCAAAACAAAAATTAAACCATCAATACGATCAAGCATACCGCCATGTCCCGGTAAAATATTGCTAATATTTTTTATGTTAATTTGTCTTTTCCAATATGAAACATAAATATCTCCTATTTGACAAATAATTGAAAATACAATGGTTAGACATAGGTATTTTAATTCGTAAAAGTTAATTAAATTTTTAATAAAAAAATAGTTTTGAAATGAATTTACTATTATCACAGAGATTAAAGACAAAACAATAGAACCGATTGAACCAGAATAAGTTTTATTTGGGCTTATTTTAGTTAGCTTTTTGCCTTTAAACATTCTTCCAAAAAAATACCCACCAATATCAGAAAGAAACGTAGCCAATAAAATCCAAATAATTATTATCAATGAATAATTTGTATAACCACGTAAATAGAAAAAAGCATATAATGCAAATATTAGTATTATCTGGGATTTAAAGTTAAATATTAAATTTTTAGTATTACTGATTATTTCATAAGAAGAAATTAAGTAAATAAAACTTAAAAAAGTTATCAAATAATAGCCTGAATTGTATAGGCAAAATACTAAAGCAGGCAAGAGGACCAAAGAAGTTAAAATTCTATTTATTACCTCATTTTTCATTGCTTAGATTCCTCCAAAATTTCTTTTTATTTTGTAATATTTTTTAATAATTAAATTTAAATCTTTTTTTGTAAATTCAGGCCACAATTTATCTAGAAAAAAAATCTCAGTATATGCTATTTGCCAAAGCATAAAATTACTTAATCTTTTCTGTCCACCCGTCCTAATTAAAATGTCAGGGAATGGTAGGTTTAAATACAAATTACGCTTAATATTTTCTTCGCTTATTTTTTGTGATTTTAAATTTATTTTTTTCATAGAATCTAAAATTTCTTTTTTTGACCCATAATTAATTGCTAAATTTATTATTAATTTATTATTTTTTTTTGTTTTTTTAATAGCTGCAGTTAAGGTTTTTCGAGTTTCTTTTGGTAGTTTTGATGTTCTTCCAGAAATATTTATCCTTATTTTATTTTTAACAATATTGTCAATTTCCTTTTTAAAATATGTATTTATTAAACTAAATAAATAATTAATTTCGTTTTGAGGTCTTTTCCAGTTTTCGCTAGAAAATACATAAAATGAAATTATAGGTATCTTAAAATAAATTGAGGCTTCAACTATTTTTTGGACAGTTTTAATTCCCTCTAAATGTCCATAATTTCTACTTTTTTTTTTTTTTAAACCCCATCTTCCATTGCCATCCATAATAAAGGCAATGTGATTAAGCTCACTCATACTTGTAGGATTTCTTTTTCTTTTTCTTGGGAAATTTTATCAATATTTAAAATATTATCATCGGTGGTTTTTTGAATATTTTTTTCAAAAACTTTATTTTCATCTTCACTAATTTTTTTATCTTTAATAAGTTTTTTTAGTTCGTCGTTTCCTTCTCTTCTGATGTTTCTGATGGAAACTTTATTTTTTTCAGCTATGTTTTTTAAAACTTTAATTAAGTCTTTTCTTCTTTCTTCAGTTAAATCTGGAATTCTGATTCTTAATACAGATCCATCAATTTGAGGATTTATACCTAAATCAGATTTTTGTATAGCTGCGTCAACTGCTTTTATGTTTGTTTGGTCCCAAACTTGAATTGTTATTAATCTTGCTTCAGGAACACTTACACTAGCCAATTGATTTATCGGCATCATTTGTCCGTAGACATCGACTTTTATCATGTCTAACATTGATGCATTAGCTCTACCAGTTCTTAGCGAAGACAAGTCTTTTTTGTAAGATTGAATTGTTTTATCCATCTTAGTTGCATAATTTTTCTCATTAAATTCTGAGCTCATAATTAAACTCCTTCACCAACTTTATATCTTATAAAATCTATTATTTTAACATCACTAGCTTTTAGTATATCTGAAACTTTCTTTTTTGGGTCCATAATCCATACTTGATTAATTAGAGTATTGTCAGAAATAAATTTATTTATTTTACCTTTTGCTATTTTTTCGATCATTTCAGGGGGTTTTCCTGAATTTAAAAGTTCAGCTTTAATAATTTCAATTTCTTTATCTATGATATTTTTACTTAAAACTTTTTCCTCAAGAGCCATCGGAGATAAAGCCGAAACATGCATTGCAATTTTTTTTCCTATATCATCTTCTTTTGAGATTTTAACAATTGATATTATTTTACCAATTTTTTCTTCTAGTGCTCCGTGAATATAGAAAGAATTTTTTCCATTTGAGTTGTCAAAAAAAATAGATCTTCTTATTGTAATTTTCTCACCCATTTTAGCAATTAGATCTGTTAAATTTGTTTCTACTGGTAGGTTGTTTTTCATGATAGCTTTATTAACGTTTGATAAATCAGACTTGTTTTCAAAATTTATTATTGACACTTCTTTGCAATATGAAATAAATGTTTCATTTTTTGCCACAAAGTCAGTTTCACAATTAATTTCTATTAGAGATACTTCTCCGTTTTTTTCATATAGTAAACACAAACCTTCTGCAGCAGTTCTGCTCATTTTAATTGAAGCTTTTGCAATACCTTTTTTTCTCAGAAATTCAATTGCTTTTTCTAAATCACCGCTACATTCATCTATTGCAAGCTTGCAATCTTTAAAGCCTACACCAGTGGCCTCCCTAAGTTTTTTTACACTTTCAAGTAAATCTTTGCTGGACATATAATAAAGTTTTATTAAATACTCTTTTTTTCAGTTTTTTTAACTGTTTCAGTATCTGTTTTTTTTAGTTTTGTTTTTTCTTTTTCGTCAGATTTTATCTCAATAAATTTTGAAGCGTTAATAATAGTGCCTTTTAACAAGTCGCAATATAAATTGATTGATCTTCGTGCGTCGTCATTACCAGGAATTGGGTAGTGGATATCTGTAGGGTCTGAATTAGTGTCTAAAATTGCTGCAATGGGTATGCTAAGTTTTCTTGCTTCGTTTACCGCAAGAGATTCTATGTTTGTGTCTATAATAAAAATCATTTGAGGTAGTTTTTTCATGTCAGCTATACCTCCTAGAGACCTTTGAAGTTTGTCTTTTTCCTTGCTTCTCTTTAATGTTTCTTTTTTTGTGAAACCAGTGTCTTCTTTCGAAAGACTCTCTTCAAGCATCTTTAATCTTTTAATTGAATTTTGTATTGTGTTCCAATTAGTCAGCATCCCGCCAAGCCATCTATAGTTTACATAATACTGATCGGTTTCTTTAGCTAGGTTTGTAATTTGTTCAGATGCTTGTTTTTTTGTAGATACAATTAAAATTTTTCCGCCACTTGAAATACATTTATATATCTCTGTTAAAGCGTTTTTGAAATAAACAACTGTTTGTGTGAGGTCGATTATGTGAATTGAGTTTTTTTCACCAAAAATATATCTCTTCATTTTTGGATTCCACCTTAGGGTTTTGTGTCCTAGATGTACTCCTGCTTCTAATAATTGTTTAATATTTACTTCTGGTATATTCATATTTTTTCCGGTTAATCCACCACAGCAAACCTCTTTCGAGACCGGTAGGATTTTACTCCTTAACGCTGTGTGCGAAATTACGCTTTCATATATTTAAAAAGAACACAAATCAAGCAACTAAAAACTTATTTTTTTGACGTATGTCTTGTTTTTAATCAGGCTAAATAAGTTGAAATCAAACTTTCTGGTTTTTTCAAGCTCAAAAGAGTACTTCTTGTTACTCTCCTTTAGAATTACATTAATTTTAGTTTCTCCACTATTTATTAGTAACTCATTAAGTTCTTTTAGTTTTTCTCTATTATTTAATTCTATAGATACGCTTTCATAAGTTTTATTAACTAGGTCGGAAAGATCTACTATTTTTCTAATGTTTACTCTCGGAGAACTGTTTTCAGGAGTACTTTTCTCTTTGTGCAAGGTTAAAATAAAAGAATTAGACTCTTTTAATTTTTCTCTATTAGTAGAAAAAAGATCAGAAAATAAAAATATTTCAAATTCACTTTTGTTATCACTAAATTTTATAATTGCATAAGAATTACCTTTTGCACTTTTTTTTTCTTGAATAGACATTATTGTACCTGCGACAAGAGACTCTGATTTATTGCTATCTAAGAAATCTTTGTAAGACTCAATGTCAAGCTGTGTAAAAAATTCTTTATACTCATTTAAAGGATGGTCTGAGATATAAAAGCCTAGCGAAATAAATTCTTCACCTAGCAGTTCTTTTTTAGTCCATGGTCTGCTTGCTTCAAACTCAAATGTTTCATTGTCTATGTTATCAATGTCATCAAAGAGATTTGTTTGGTTGCTTACTTTTTCAACATATTTACTTTTTATTGTTTGGATGATTTTAGGTATAGCTTCAAATAACTTTTTTCTATTAGAGTCAAATTCATCAAATGCACCAGCCTTAACAAGTCCTTCAAGTTGGAGTTTATTTACATCTTTTGGGTCGACGCGATTTATAAAATCTGTAAATGTTTTAAATTTACCATTTTTTTCTCTTTCATTTACAACATTTGAAATGGCCTCAAAGCCTACACTTTTTATAGCTCCTAACCCATAAAATATTTTGTTTGTATCTGCTTTAAATTCTGCGAAACAATTATTTATTGAAGGTCTTATGACTTCAACTTTTAATCTTTTTAATTCTTCAACATATTCTCTAAGTTTGCTAGTGTTTGTTAGTGTAGTAGACATGGAAGCGGCAATAAATTCTTCTTTATGGTAGGTTTTAAGATAAGCAGTTTGAAATGCAATTAACGCGTAAGCAACGGCGTGACTTTTATTGAAACCGTAATCAGCAAATGGTTCAATTTTAGTAAAAACATAGTTAGCCACATCTTTTTTAATGCTATTTTTTATTGCACCTGAAATAAATTTTTCTTTTTGCCTTTCAAGCTCTGCTCTTTTTTTTTTACCCATTGCCCTTCTTAAAATATCAGCTTCTCCAGCTGTAAACCCAGCAAGTGTTTGGGCAATTTGCATTACCTGTTCTTGGTATATTATAATTCCGTAAGTTGGTTTTAAAATTTTTTCTAGAGTTTCGTGAATATAATCTGGTGTTCTTTGCCCATTCTTACACTCATTGTACGTTGGAATATTACTCATTGGTCCTGGTCTATAAAGAGCGACTAAAGCTACAATATCATTAAATTCTGTTGGTTTCATTTGACGTAGAGTGGCTCTTACACCTGTGCTCTCTAACTGAAATAGACCAGTAGTTTCTCCAGTGCATAATAGTTTAAAAACATTTTGATCTGTTAGGTCTATGTTGCTTATACTTAAATTGATATTTTTTTTCTTTAACATTTTAATAGTTTTATCAATAACAGTGAGAGCAGTAAGACCAAGAATGTCAAATTTTACTAAACCTGCATTTTCTGAAGAATGCATATCAAACTGTGTGGATGGTAGTATTAAATTGGCAGAATGATCTTTGTATAGAGGAACTTGTTCAGATAAATTTTCTCCTGCTATAACAACCCCAGCTGCATGTGTTGCCATATTTCTGTTTAGTCCTTCTACTTTTAATGAAAGTTCAATTAATTTTTTAACTTTTTTATTATTTTTTATTTCTTCCTTAAACCTTGGCTCTCTATCAATCGATTCTTGTAGCGACAAAGGCCTTGAAGGGTCAAATGGAATCATTTTACTTATTTTATCAACATGTCCGTAAGGTAAACCAAGTACTCTTCCCATATCTCTTATTGCCATTCTAGCTTTTAATTTGCCAAAAGTAATAATATGAGCCACACCATTTTTATATTTAGATTTTAAATATCCAAAAACTAGATTTCTTTTTTCCTCACAAAAATCTATATCAAAATCAGGCATTGAAACTCTATCTGGATTTAAAAATCGTTCAAATATTAAATCAAATTCAATTGGGTCAACATCCGTTATGTCTAAACAATAAGCAACTAAGGACCCTGCACCTGATCCTCTGCCTGGGCCCACAGGAATATTATTTTTTTTTGCCCATCGTATATAGTCAGATACGATTAAAAAATAACCTGAATAATTCATTGAATTTATTATATTTATTTCATGAATTAACCTGTCTTCATAAGTTTTTAATATTTTATCTTTGTTGAGTTTTGAGTTTCTTTTTAAAATGTAGTTTTCCAATCTGTTTTCTAAACCTTTTTTTGTTTGGGATAACAATTCTTCTTCAACAGTGACGTTTTCTTCTGTTTTTATTGTAGGCAAGACAGGAGCTGATTTCTTAGGTTTAAAATTAAATCTGTAAGGAAAATTGTAGTTATTTTCTAATGCTTCTGGAATATCACTAAATAAAGTTACTATATCCTCGTTTTTTTTAACAAAGTGTTGGTCGCTAAACTTTATTCTATTTGGATCGTCTACAAAATTTTTTTGACCTATGCAAACTAGAGCATCGTGCGCTTCGTACATCTCTTTTTTTAAGTAGAAAACTTCTTGCGTAGCTATTAAGGGAATTTGATTTGACTCAGAAAGTTTAATTATAAAATTTTCATAATTTTCCTCACCGGTTTCATTGTGTCTTTGGATTTCAAGATAGAATCTGTCTTTAAATATATTTTTTAATTCTTTTATAGTTTCTTCAATTTGTTTTAACTTATTAAGCTTAAAGAGTTTTCCAAACAACCCATGATGATTTCCACTTAAAAGTATTAAACCATCGTTAATATATTTAAGTTCACTAATTTTACAATGTGCATCTGTTTTTTCATTTGAATCTAGATAACTTTTGGACGATAATTTAATTATATTTTTATATCCTTCGGATGATTTGGCAAATAAAGGTAGTTTACCTATTGAATTCTCTAATACAAAATTGATTTGTGTTCCCGTTATAGGATGGGTCCCAGACTTACTTACTTTTTCTGAAAACTCTAAAGCACCACACAAATTATAGCTATCGCAGATACCTATACTAGAGACTTTATTTTCCTTACAATAATTTGCCAAATCATCAATCTTAATTGTACCTTCACAAATAGAATATTGAGTGTGTATTTTAAAGTTGTTGAAGACTTTGACATTAGACATTAGCTCTTTTTATAGTACCATGTAAAATACTCAACTTGTAATCTGCTTTATTAGCTAAATCTCTATTGTGAGTTGCAAATATTATAGTTTTATTTAGTTTTTTTAATTTTAAAAAATATGAAAATATTTCTTGTGATGTTTTGTAGTCTAAATTTCCGGTAGGTTCATCTGCTAAAATTAAATCTGTTTCAGAAATTAATGCTCTAGCAATTGCAACTCTCTGTTGTTCGCCTCCAGATAATTCATCCGGATAATGGTTTTGTCTATTTTTTAAGTTAAAACCAGTAAGTATCTTTTCGGCTTTTTTTTTAGATAATTTAACTTTTTCTTCTCTTATAATTAGTGGCATTAAAACATTTTCTAGAGCTGTAAAATCAGCAAGAAGATTGTTGTTTTGAAAAATCATAGAAATATGTTTTTTTCTGATTTCATCTTTATCTATATTGTTTAAGTTTTTTGTGTCTTTGTTGTTAAAAATAATTTTGCCTGAGGTAGGGGTGTCAATTAAAGAAATCATGTTCAGTAAGGTAGACTTACCTGAGCCAGAAGGGCCCACTAAAGCAACTAAATCGCCTTTTTTTATGTTGAGAGTTACATCTTTAAAAATTTCAATTACTCTATTCTTGTGCTGAAAATTTTTATTGATTTTTTTAACTTCTAAAATATTACTATTCATACTTCAATGCTTTTATTGTGCTCATTTTAGCTATCGCTATAGCTGGAACTAGTGAGGCCAAGCTTGTTGTTGTTAATGAAAAGAAAAAAATAATTATAATTGAAAAAAAACTTATTTCACTAGGCATTTCTTCTAGAAAATAAACATCGCTAGGAAATATTTCAACATTTAGTAAATAAGATAAAAAAACTCTTATAGATTCAATATTTTCTGAAAATAAAACACCAAGAAAAATTCCAAAAACAGTAGCTACCAGTCCAATTGTAAAGCCAGTTAAAAAAAAAGATTTTATTATTGAGTTATTGCTTAGTCCTAAAGTTTTTAAAATAGCAATTTCTTTAGTTTTGTTTTTAATTAGAATAGTTAAACCAGATATAATATTAAACGCTGCTACAATAATAATTAAAGTTAAAATTATAAACATAACATTTCTTTCAATTTTAAGTGCGCTGAAAAATGATTTGTTTAAATCAATCCAACTATAAACATAAAAATTATTATTTATTATTCCAATTTCATCTTTAACATTATCTGCGTCCAACGGATTTGTTAAATAAACTTCTAAATTAATATCGCTAATTGTTTTGTCAAAAAAATATAAAGCTTCATTTAAATTTAAAAAAACAACATTTTTATCAAATTCATAGAAGCCACTACTAAAAATTCCTGCAACAGAATATATTTCCTGTTTTGGTAATCCGCCAAATGGTGTACTGATATACACAGATGAAATGAGGTTAATTTTATCACCAATAGCCAAATTTAATTCTATAGCCAATTCCTTGCCAACAATTATTTTACCTTTCTTAATTTTTTTACTTTCACCTTCAATTAAAATATTTTTTAAAAAGATACTGTTTTTTTCATTTTTTGAGTCCAGGCCCTTAATTATTATGCCTTTTGCGTAATCGTTATTGATTACTATACCTTCACCACTGTAAGAATCTAGAACCTGCATATTGGTGAAATTCTTATTTAATTGCTCTCTAAATTTTAAGTCAATTTTTATTTCGTTGTAGGGTTTTATAATTATATGAGGATTAAAACCAAGAATTTTATTTGTAAGTTCTGTTCTAAAGCCGTTCATGACGGACATAACAATAATCAAAACTGCAACACCGAGCATAATTCCAACAAATGAAAAAATTGAAATAACTTTTAAAAAACCCTCTTTTCTTTTAGGTCTTAGATTTCTTAATGCTATTAATCTTTCTGCAGAGGTAAACAATTTAATTTTTTATTTTTTCTTTGATCTCGTTAAGACTCAAAAGAGTTGCTTCATTACCTACTTCTTTGAATTCAAATCTGTTTTCTTGAGACTTTGAACCAATTATAATTTGATAAGGAATACCAATTAAATCATGTTTTTTAAATTTAGCTGACATATTCTCATCTACATCATCTAAAAGTACGTCAATTTTTTGTTTCTTCAGTTCTTTGTAGATTTTAACGGAGATTTCAAAGCTTTGTTTGTTGTTTTTGTTTATATTTGCAATGATAACAACATCATAAGGAGAGACTGATTTAGGCCATTTCATAACATCGTTATTAAAATTTACCTCGATCAGTGCGCCCACTAACCTAGACACACCTATACCATATGAGCCCATTTTAACTGGGACTTTTTTTCCCTCTTGATGGTCTACCAAACAATTAAGAGGTTTAGAGTACTTGTCACCAAAATAAAAAATATGTCCTACTTCAATTCCTTTTTTAGAAATTTGATCGACTTTTTTAACGTTTGTATCAAAATCATTTTTATTAAATTTTTCATCTGTTACAGCATAAAAAGATGAAAAATCATTTCTCATTTCTTCTAAAGATTTTTCACTGGAATCGTATTTTTCAGTTTGAATATCGAAAATACTTTTATCGGCGTAAACATTGCTTTCTCCTGTGTCTGCTAAAATAATAAATTCATGAGATAATTCTCCTCCAATAGGTCCTGTGTCTGCTGCCATTGGTATTGCCTTAAGCCCAAGTTTTGAAAATATTTTCAAATAAGAATAAAACATTTTATTGTAAGATTTTTTTGCTTCCTCATCATTAATATCAAAAGAATAAGCGTCCTTCATATAAAACTCTCTGCACCGCATGACACCAAATCTTGGTCTTACTTCATCTCTAAACTTCCATTGAATATGATAAAGCATTTGAGGTAGTGACTTGTATGATTTAATGCTTGAGCGAAAAATTTCTGTTATAAGTTCTTCATTGGTAGGACCGTAAAGCATTTCTCTTCCTTGACGGTCTTGAATTCTTAACATTTCATCGCCGTAATCATTATATCTTCCACTTTCTTTCCAAATATCTGCTGACTGTATAGTTGGCATTAACATTTCT